>Ga0169931_10008837_pt1 | contig 14625 bp, 30 predicted proteins | sample Kivu_15m_20L_FD_129675 | JGI IMG/M metagenome (GOLD analysis project Ga0169931, IMG submission 129675) | Freshwater microbial communities from Lake Kivu, Western Province, Rwanda to study Microbial Dark Matter (Phase II) - Kivu_15m_20L... | ecosystem: Environmental > Aquatic > Freshwater > Lake...
GATGTTCCAAAGCGTTGGCGTCTCATGGAGTTCCATGATCACGTTCAGTCTGTTGCATGGAAGGTCAAAAACAAGAACGAATCACTACCCCAAGATTTGTTTCCAGAACCAGTCAAACTTGAACTTGGTTCCAGTAAGTGGACATTCTTCCAACCAGTTGATACCCATCAACTAGCCGCATGGGGACAAGCCGTACGTAATTGTATCGGTAGTGCCAGTAGTTATGCAGATGGTGTTCGCAAAAAGAAACACTTCATTGTGTTGTGTATGCTTGATAATAAACCTGTGTTTACAATTCAATTGGAAGTTAATATGGGTATGATGTCTGTTAAACAAATTGTTGGTATTAGTAATTCCAGGCTTACGGATGAAGAACGTGAGCTGTATACAACTGCATTTAGTAAAGCATTGACGCAACGTGAGTCTGCGCTAGCATCTGCCTAGCCCCCACAGGCTGACCCGTCCTATCCTCAACAATAGGGCGGGTCACATTCAATGACTGACTACACAGACGATCAACTTTTAGCCATGGCAATGGCAAATCTTGGAGATTATATTTATGACAACTCACCACATTATGAGTTAATCGAAGATCCAAGAAATGATGAAGACTATGACACTTGGGAAGTGGGTATGGAACCACTACCTGGTGATCACACTTGGCGTTCTACATCAATAGATGTAGATGTAAGCCCAAGTGTTTCTAATTAACTTCATGTTACCTTTAACCAACACCATGCAATTTCTTGCTGCTTTCAAACAACTTATTCCTAGCTTTCACGCTTATTCAGATGATGAACGACGTTACAACATTGGTGCTACATGGACCAGTGCTGACGGTCTTCAAGATTATCACAATGTAGAGTTGCGCTACATACGTAACTCAGAGCGTCTTGCTCTCCAGGGGCAGCCACAGCCCGATGGTTCATGGAAGTATGTCGAACCCAATGGGTGTGTACATACCATAACTCCTGAGCGTGCCAAAGCGTTCATGGAACAGACACAAAAGCATGCCACTATTATGTGCGGCATGCTTGATCAATTGCGTGATGCTGGGCTTATGGACAAAATTGTTGACACTAACGCCTCAGCAGCTTAAACTAAATCTGGAATCCAATCACCCCTTGTTTTATGCAAGGGGTTTTTATTTACAACTATGCAACCACAAAACTCTAGCAATGCTACTGACTTAGATCTTGTTGATCAAGTTGTTGCATTAATTCCAGAATGGACATGGGGCATAGTTAAACAACATCTTGTTACAGCATTAGTAGATTTAATGCCTACTGCAATTATTAAACGTCTTACTAATGATGAAACAAATAATGATCGTGCACAAGAAATCTTAGATGATTACTATGCACCATTAAATAGAAACAATGATTTGATTCTGGATTCGTTTAGGATCCTTGGTAAAGAACAAACATTACATACATTAGATGCTCTTCAATTAAATAAACTTATTAAACCTATTGATTAAATAACATGCTTACTTATCTTGTTTATCTTTTGCTTGGTTGGGCTGGCGGAGCAGCAATAGCATTAATACTTAATCATGCTGCACATCACAATGATGAAGATGAGTTTGAAGACTAATGAATTGTCGATCTTGCAAATCATCCAACACAAGAGTAACTACCACAGAACACCATGGTAATGAAACATGGAGATACTGCAGATGCAATAATTGCAACGCACGTTTCAAAACTATTGAAACATATGCCATACTTAAACCTGGTGCCATACCGGGCAAGAAGCAACATGTAAATTGTTATCGCCACCTCCAGGGGGAGCAGGTTGGTACTTCTGTACTAACAGAACAAAATGTGCATGACATCAGGAGCCTTGCACGTGATAACACAACTTATGTAACAATTGCCAAACAGTTTGGCATTCATAAAAATACGGTGTATCGTATTGTCAAACGCAAGCTGTGGTCTCATATTTAAAATGAACCTACAGTTTTTGTTTACTACAACCAAACTTTTTAGATCTTTGCATTACAACCAATGACTGAACAACATCCAATTATTCCATCTTTAGGGTTAATTGCTCAGTGGCTGGATGAGTTTTACGATCCAGCCGCGCCGTCCGGCATGGCGCCGGGTGAGACCACTACATACGTTGCCACCCAAGCCGCCCAATGGGGAGCTGACCAAGAGCTAGAAGAATGTTGTAAATGGTTAGTTTGCAACCATAATTACTCCGTAGATGTCGATTTGCTCCGCATTACCCGCCGACTAAGGCCATCGAGCTTGAAGAAACGGGCGCTGAAAGAGCTGGACCGATCGGTCCATCCCGATGGGGCAGAACTTTCGCGCACTCAAGTTTATCTTATCCGTCGCGCCTTGAAGCAACTCGATGATTAACCCCACCCCACTGAACCCAGCCGCGCAGCAAGAGGTATGTTTATGGCGCCCTCCAATCAGTGCGGCTACGTTGCGGGCGCTTGCTCTACGCATGAAGGGTGTTGACAACATCCGCGCCGAGATCCTCGCCTTCGTTGTTGAACTGGAAAGTGCTAATCCTGGCATTGATGAAAAAGACTAAACTAAACAAGTGGTTGCAAAAGCCCTTACGATTTCATCATCAAGATTTGCATGATGAAATTGAAGGGCTCACTGCAATGTTAGTTGCCATCAACAATCGTCTTATTGTTATAGAACGCTTGCTTCTTGAAATTACTAATGAATTAAATAATGTTACTTTTACAAAAAAAGATTAACCCCATGACTCAAGTTATTTTTTATCTCTGTTACATTGAAGATAATTGGGCTTACTTCACTACGGCTAAAGCCGATGTTCAATGGGGTGATGACTGGGACGATGCACCTTATGAATGCAATGCTGGAACTCCTTACGAATGGAACGAAAATGATAAAGTGCGTGACATCCCAAAATGGGAGATTCGCAAAATAGCTTTTGATGGTCCTCTTGAGTTGCCACATAAATCTTTAAGTGTCCAACAAATTACCATGGGCGCTGCACCATGGTTAAGTACTCCAGAGTGGTGCAACCAACAAGTTCACATTCCTGCACGGTCTACTTACGAAAACTTCTGCGAGTTAGTTAAAAAAGCGGGCGGAAATGTTTACGAATATATTAGATAAACTTATGTGTCCGTCCTGGGTAAGACGTTAAACTTCCTGCTTTATCAATTCAATTTAACCATGACATTACTTAAATTTTCTACTGGTAACGCCAAGCTTGGTAAGCGTTTAATTTTTAGCTTGCCCGCTGGATATACTTGTCCTGCTGCTGGTGTATGTAAAACTTTTGCTGACCGTACCACGGGGGAGATACGGGACCTTCCTCAACTTAATGGAACTATTGCAGATGAGTATCGTTGCTTTGCGGCAATGGCTGAGACTCGACCTAACGTACGTGATGCCCGTTGGTACAACTGGGATCTTCTTAAGGCAACCATGTACACAGATAATGATCAAGTTAAGGTATTGATCAAGTTGATTGATGAATCTATTAGTGCACAACCCACGCTTAGCTTGTGTCGTATTCATGAGTCAGGTGACTTCTGGACTGAGAATTACATGCGGGCTTGGTTTGGTGCCGCACGAAATAACAGCCATTGTAAATTCTATGCGTACACCAAGTCATTAGGCATGTGGCTTAATCTGAAAGATGAAATTCCTGACAATGTGTATCTCACTGCATCAGTTGGTGGTACTCTTGATTCTTTGATCCCAGGGAATCTTGATACCTTTAAGCGCATTGCCTATGTTGTGTATACAGAAGAGCAGGCTGCTGAGCAGGAACTTGAGATTGATCATGATGATGAACATTGCTTTGGTGATAAACCATTCGCACTATTGGTTCATGGGTCCCAGCGGGCAGGTTCCCTTGCATCTAAAGCGTTGTCTCAACGTAAGAAACATGGTGGATGGGTTGGTTATCACAAGACTAAAAAGGTGGCATGACCTTGCATATAAGGAGAAAGCATGTATTATTTAACAAGCCTTCTCCTTTTTATGTCTTACGTTATTTCTACAGTTGAAGACGGTGTTAACTACTGTGTCACTGCTGATATAAAAACCATGTCTTTCCGTTTGATTCCTGTAGAATCAGAATCTGCTTTGTCTCGTGTGTTTAGTCACCCGTATCAAAGTGGTGTACTAAATATTCTTCGTTGGATTAATGACAATGACCCAGCCCTCGCCTGTAAAGATCTCGTCATTTCCTGTGAAGGACAATTCAGGCGTTAAGAAATGGTACGTATTTGATTTAGAGACTGACAACTTGTACGATGATGTTACAAAGATCCACTGTCTGGTTTTATATGATATCAACCGAGACCAGACTTTTACTTACGGGCCTGACCGCATTGCTGACGGTCTTGAGCATTTGGCTACCGCTAATGTTCTTATAGGGCATAACATTTTATTTTTTGATATCCCAGTAATTCGAAAGTTGTATCCGTTTTATACGTTTGCTGCTGCTCGAATTATTGACACACTCATTTGTACTCGACTTATCTGGCCCAAAGAGAAACTTTATGACATGGATGCAGAACAATATATACAAGTTCCAGTAAAGCTACGTGGTTCAGCCTCACTTAAAGCATGGGGTTACAGACTATCAGACTACAAAATTGAATTTAAAGATTTTAAAGAATACTCAGAAGCAATGGCTGAGTATTGCCGGCAAGACGTTAGTGTTACTACTAAACTTTTTGAACATATTCAAAGGCAATCTTGTCCAGAATCAGCGCTTAAGCTGGAGCACGACTTTGCTTTGGCAATTGAAAAACAAATTAGATCAGGTTTTCCTTTTGATGTGGATGCATGTCTTGATCTGGTAGATAATCTCAGAACAAAACAAGCAGTACTCGAAACAGAATTGAAAACTTTATTCCCACCCAAAAGGATTGAAACAGTATTTGTTCCTAAAGTAAACAATGCATCTCGTGGCTACGTCAAAGGTAAACCATTTGTTAAGGTAAAACATGAAGAGTTTAACCCAGGGTCTCGTCAGCAAATTATAGAACGCCTTAAGGACAAATACAACTGGACTCCTGGGAAAACAACTGAGAAGGGCAATTCAATTTTAGATGACGATGTACTAGCAGCTCTTCCCTATCCAGAGGCTGGAGCACTGGCTGAATACATGTTGATTAAGAAACGTCTTGGGCAAATTGCTGATGGTAATAATGCATGGCTTAAGTTAGTTAACAACGATACTGGTTGCATTCATGGAGATGTAATTACCAATGGTTGCATTACCGGTCGATGTTCCCATAGAAATCCAAATGCATCTCAAGTTCCTGCTAACTACTCACCGTATGGCAAAGAGTGTCGCAATTTGTTTCATGCACCAGAAGGTTGGATTTTGATTGGTGTAGACGCTAAAGCTTTAGAGCTACGTTGTCTTGCTGGTTACCTTGCCCTCTGGGATAACGGAGAGTATGCACGTGTAGTAACAGATGAAACAATTGACATCCACGTTTATAATCAAAAGATGTTTGGTGTAAAAACCAGGGATATATCAAAGCGTCTTCTTTATGGTATTGCCTATGGTTGTGGTGCACTTAAGGCTGGAACAATCATTGATCCGAATGAAAAAGATGAAGTAGTTCTGCGTAAACTAGGATCTACTGCAATCAATTCATTCATGCAAGGGATACCTGCATTAAAAAAACTTAAAGATAAGATTGCAAATAATATTGCAGCCCGTGGTTATTTGATTGGATTGGATAATAGACCACTCTTTTGTAGATCTGATTTTAAAGGATTGAATGTATTATTGCAATCATCAGGTGCATTACTTATGAAACAAGTTGTTATTAACTTACATCAAACAATGTATGATCGTGGTTATTTTTATGGCCAGGACTGGCAACAGCATGGAATGATTCATGATGAAATTCAAGTATCCTGTCCACCTGCTATGGTTGATACCTTAACATCTGTAGCTTTAGATGCGTTTCCGGCAGCGCAACAATTTTTTGGATTTCAATGTCCTATTGATGGGGATGCCCATGTAGGCTACAGTTGGGATCAAACTCACTAAAGTTGCGTCCCAGGCATGACGTTAAACTGCCTTACCACTACCCCTTTAATTAAATGAACGAAACATTTGTTTGTGCTCAAACAACGGAGGTTCCTCGTGAAGTTGCAATCAGTGCTACTAGCTATGCCATGCGTTGCTCTGTCCTGTTGCCTCCCGTTGGGAATAAAGCTCCCACTCCAATCGAACTCAATGTCTATGGAAAAAGTGCAGAGCGTTTTAGTCGAACTAAATCCAACGCACATATTTACATTCATGGCACCAGACTACGTTTCGATCTGGACTCCCGTACTTATTCCTTGCATGGAGGAAACATTGCAACAGTAGATGAATCGTTTCCAATCTTTAATACAGTTATCCTATCGGGACGCTGTGTTAAAGATATTGCTGTAGATGATTCTAGGGCATTTAAAACTACGCAGAGTGGGTTAATGATTTGTAATCAAACTTTGTCTGTGTATACCGGCAGGAATCAAGCAGATTTATTTAACTTTTATGCTATTAATACACCAGAAGATAAACTCAACAATGCAGAATTGTTGGTTAACTTTACTAAGAAAGGTGTGGGCCTTACTATGAAAGGGAAGTTGGTCACTGACTCTTGGATAGATCAAGAAACCAAAGAGAAAAAAGCACTGACTAAAATTCAATTGGTCTCCATGACCCTGGCTCCCAGGCCCAGTGAATCAACTGGTTCCATTCAATCCCAAACAACAGTTGCTTCTGGCACGGGAGTAGCTAGTCTATGGGGTGGTAAGAGTGCTGAAGATGATTCAGATGCTTGGACCAAAACTGCTGGTGGTGGCCTGCCTGACCTTCCTGGAAAATACGGCCAAGCACCTGACCTTTCTGATGAACCGTTCTAACCTAAGCTAATGACAAACACTGATTTTAAATTTGAGATTACTAATGATGATGCACAGTTGCGTACAGCAATTGCTGTTGATTTTTTTCTTCATAACTGTATGGCATTTGTTGAACAAGCTATTAAAGAAAAAAAAGATGACCTCCAATTAGCCGAGGCAGTTGACAATGTTGCAAAACTTTCTTTTATAATTGCTGATACATTTCTAGCAAATAAAAATGCTGTGGCCGGCACCACGGAAGAAACGGAGTTTAATTATGTTTAACAGTCTTAATAGTTTTACTTTTATGAGACAAGATGGTGATTCAACATTAACTGCTGAAATAAAAGCAGATGGATGTCAAGAAGTTGTAGACCAATTTATTTCTTTTATGCGTGGTTGTGGTTTCATGGATGTAAACATCTATGCGGCCATGGCTAATGCAGTAGAAGAACATGAAAGCTACACAGAAAGTTTAAAGAATGGTATTGAAAGCGGCCTGTATGAAACCATTGGTAGGTAAAATGGTTGCGTCCCAGGCATGACGTTAAACTGCCTGTTCCCATCTCTATTTTTATTATGGGCGACACTACGGCTACTACCACCAGACCTAAGACCCAATCTCTAAGTTCTTCATCCACCATGGCAATTAAGAAAACTACTTCCTCTTTTCCGGCCGTTCGTGGCCTTGATTCATTTCTTGCATTTCAATCCAAAGAATTTATTTCTGGTTACCAAAATCTTGTTACTATCCAGCCATTAAACAAATCTAAGACTCGTGGTTGGTTTGTTCGTACATTTGATCTTGATATCTGTGGGTGGTCTGCAGGTGAGACTGACTTTGCTAAAGGTTCTGTTATTTGGAACTACAAGCAAACTTTTGGAATGGCTCCTAATACTTCAGTTGAAGAAGGCTTAAATTTTATTAGGCCACGTCTACAGATCTTGTTACGTTCTCCTTTGATGGTTGAAGAAACCACTGGTATGCGCCAGACAATTGGCACGTTTGACAACCCTGGAGTTAAAAAGTTGTGGGATGCCGACAAGTTAGCCTCTGATCTTGCTAACAGCAAAGGTGAAATGTACAGGCGTAAGTACAGTGTACGCACTAAGTATCTGGTGTATATCCTCACCCAAGAAAACAAACGTGCCCATAAAATCCCAATGGTCCTTACCTTAAAAGGACTTAATGGTACCGACACTGCAGAAAAGATTAAACTTTATGAAAAAGAAATGTCTAAGTGCTTAAGCAAAGCTTTAGATTCTGAAATCCCACTTGCATTTAACGAAAAGTTTTATGCAACTACTGTTTTTCTTCCAGTGCTTGCTAATGAAATGCGTGGCGCCAACAATGTTGAGATCTGCGCAATTGAATCGTTTGACATCCCAGACTACAGCGATCAAAATACGGCGATTGAATCACTTAGCCGTCTGTCAATTCCAGATGAAGATCGTGAATCTACTTGGAAGTATCAAAAAATGTTTGATGATTACATCAACATTCACGCTAAACAAGACGCTGATAAATTGGGCGGTGCTTATGGAATTAAAGAAGGAGTTGAAATCCTTCCAGCTAGTCGAACTGAATCAGTAGAAGCTAAAGTTTTACTTGCTCGTGATGAAACTACTGGAGAAGATTTTTCATTCTGATTAATTTTCTAAAGTAGAGATGGGGCCGGGCGTTAAGCTTGGCCTTTTTATTTGAAGAAGTTCTCTCTTTATTAATCCACAAATAATGCCTTGTCTTTGTGTTGCAATAGTCAACAGTAAAGATGCAATTTCTCTTAGTTGTGTTACAGAGTTACATTCATTAATCATGCGTTGAGTTTTTTCTTTCCAGAACAAGTCATTAATAGTAGGCTCCATGTCTAAACCATTAAAAACACCAGTAGATTCTTCCATTTTTTTTGATTGGTTAATTTATTCTACTAATGTATACATCATGAACAAACCAGAAAAAGCAGCGATTGTTACAGGAGGAACTTTTGGGTTGCTTGCTGTCGGTTTTGCTGCTATTGTAGCTCATCCCGTCGTCCTTGCTGCTGCTCTTTATAGCACATACAAGGTGGGTAAGGCGGCTTATGACCGCAACAGGCCTGAGGTTAAACTTGCTAAAGAGGAATAAAAAAACTTATGTAAACAATTTAATTTTTAATCACAATACCAAACCAAATCAAACAACATGACTACACAACTTCTTGAACTTAATCCTGCACAAGCTGCAATTTATACACGCAGTAATTTACGGCGTGCTATTCCAGACTTTGATGAAACAGATATTGCTGCTATTAATTTACGCGGAGATTCTGTGATTGTAGTTCGCACTGATGGTAGCGAACAAGTTTATCCACGAGAAATAATCATTGCTGCTTACCAGGAATTTACTGGTCGTCTAAAAGATTTCTTTGCTTATCTTGGACCTAACTATCGTGGACCTTCAATCTGGCACAACAACGGATACATCCTTTTCAAAGGGTGGACCTATGGTCATGCACTTGGGCACATCAGTCCTAACGCGAAATTACAAGAGGCGTGGGCGGACAAATTTATTCACATCAAAAATCAAACAAAGTTGGAAACTCTTTTGCAATCAGAGCATGCTGATCTTGGGTATCTTATTGCCCCTGATGGTTTCCGATATATGCAATCGCCTGAACTCGGTTCTGCTGTTGTTGATCCTCAGGATAATAATGGTGAGTCGCAACCTAAGGTTAATGAGCATCAGGAACATGCGCCGTATTGCTCGTGTGGATCATTCACGAGGCAAATGAATAACATTCAGGATTTCCAACAAGAAATTCCTGGTTACAAGCCAACGTGCATTCATCTAACTTGGTTGAAAAAATACCGTCAATTACTTTCTGAACGTTCCAGGGTTAGAACTGAGATACCTGGTGGCGCTGTTACAAAGTGTGTGGCATGGGCCTATGCACCTCCGGAAGATCACATTAGTAAGGGACGTTTTTTGTTACTGCATACCACCAGTGGTTCTATGGCTCCCATCAGTCACTGGCGTACCTACAAACCTAACGAAGTATTTACTCAGGAGCACGCCTGGGATCTATTCTTTAGTATGCTTGGGGCTGGGTATGTACCATTTCCATTGACCTCATTGCCTCAATTATCTACTGCACTTAAAAACAAATGACAACAACAATGAACACAACAAATTGGGTATCTAAATTAAATATTAAGGTTATTGAAGAAAAAGATGGATCTGCAACTATTTTTATTGAATGGGATGAAAAAGATCCGGACCTTGATTATTGGAATGCTTTAGGTAAGGAGGGTCAACAGAAATTAATTATGGATGGACTTATGAGAGCTTGTGAAAACCTTGGAATTACTACCAAAAATATTTAACGTTTACGGTTTATCTGAATACAAGTCCTAAGCATGACTTAAAACTGCTTATCAACACATAACAATTAAACATCATGTTCGAATTTATTACTTCTGTTTTTATTCCAAAACTTACTGAATTATTGGTAGAGTTTGCATGGACAGCATGCGTAGCATTGCTGACCTACACAATGAATAAAGTTTGTAACACATAATGAAATACATACAAACTATTAAGTCAATTATTGTACACCCCCAGGGAGAAACTTTATTTCATGAAAATGCAACTGAAGTGTCTATTGAAGACGAAGGTGCCGGTTGTTACGTGGTGTTAACTCAATGCCCTGACATCCCGGAGCCTTCGTTAATAAAATTAGATGGTGAAGAGATTGATGTAGTATATGCTGCTGCTCAATTGTTATTAAATCAACACAAAGACAATGACAACAACACAACTAACTAAGGCTAAATTAACCGAGCTAAATGTACTCAAACTTTATGAACACTACTGTGCTATTGAAAAGTCCTTACCACTTCTTACTCCAGAGTCTCAAGACTTGGCGCGAGCTGAGTTAGAACAATGTTTATCTTTACGTTCTGAAAAAATTGATCGTCTTTATTATGCATGGGCTGCTCATGAAGATGCAATAGAGCGTGCAAAAAAAGAACAAGAGTTACTTGTTGATGCAAGAAAACATCACGAATCTCAAGTAACTCAGATCAAGGGATTAATTAGTTGGTTGCGGAGATCTGCTCCTATTGATGACAATAAAATTAAAGGAAAAGACTATGAGTTTACGCTAAGCAAAAAGAAAGACATGACGGTACTCATATCATCTGACATCCAGGGCTGGACAGAAGAAGAACAGCAGAAATACTGTATTATAGAAACAGTTACCACAACCAAACACACAGTGGTAACCTCAATGGATGGCAAAGTTCTTGAAGAAGATACTAAGCCAACATCTAAAACTGAAATAGTTCCTAACGTAAATGCCCTCATCAATGCTTATCAAACAGGACAGCACCTTCCCAATGGCGTCAAAATCCAACAAGACTACAACATCCGGAGAGCGCGAATCCTGGTCAAGCGAACAGTGGAGCCATCTCCATCCACATATCCAAGCGAGTTTCTACCAGAACTTAAGGCCGCCAATTGATCTAGATGATGCTCACATCTTGTGTCGTTGCCACGAACAAGCTATTGAAGATTTCCAGTTGCAAATCGAAATGATTGAATTGGAACTTGCAATGCTTTGTGATGATGGTGATGTACTTCCATATAATGAAAGTAAGGCGCAAGAGTTGGAAGAACGTAAGCTTAAGTTAATGACTGGTAAGCGGTTTCAAACTAATGCACGCAATGCGTACTGGTATTACTTAATGAAAGCTAAAAACTAATAGCTGTAAACTTAAGTAAAAGTGCGGGGTTCCATGACTGAAGACGATCAGCTTATCAATTTGATTACTGGTTTTACCAGTGGTGGAACTCCTTTGCAAGCAATAGTTGGAAGTAAATCTGAGTGGATGGTAACTATTTTGACAGCAGCAATGCTGTCAAATGAAAACCTTGCATCTTCAATGGTTGCAGAAGAAATGGTTGATGCTTCTATCAACTATATGAATGTGATACAAGAAAGGCTTGCGTACTACGAAAAATCTAAGCTGCATTCCCTGGAGCGCCTGTTAAATAGCTGACAAGTGCAACTAAAGGTGCTAGGGTAAACACGTTCTACTTCTTTGGTAATGGATCCAATTTTTACTCCAACTATCACAGTGTCTCTTGCAATTGATATAGATTTGAAATATGATCCATTTAAAGGCAAGTCTCCAATGGAATTTGCAACTTTACTTGAAGATGATCTTCATGAGTCATTGATGGAACTGCGTCCTGAAATTATTGGTGCGTTTAGTTCTATTACGGCAGTACACGAAAACAACGTTTAATTTTAACCATTACATTTAACATGAGTTCTTCTGTTACCAGGGAACAGCAAAAGGCTGATTTCATGGAGCACCTATATGAGGTGTATCAACCTCCCAATCATTCTTATACTGGTTTGTGGAAACGTTTTTGTCTAGATGAAGCAGGTCCTTATTGTAGGGACATGTACTTTGAAAGACTAGAAGCTTTAAAAATGTATCTTGCAACTCAACAACAAAAATTAAAATGACAAATGAAACGTGGCATGCTGGTGCTAGCTGGGATGAAACTGTTAAAGCAGCAGTTGATTATCAAGAAACAAAAAAAGAAAACACAAAGTTACCGGTAACATGTATCAATGATTTTGCTGACATTACTTCTTTGTATCTGACTTCTGGTGAGTTGACCCCAGGAGATTTTATTCGTTGTTTTAAGTTGGCCGTCGAGGCCGAATTAAAAATACAACAACATACTTTAGATTCACTAACAAATCTTTTAAATTTGTTAGATGGATGAGGTAAAGAAAAAAGTTAGGCGCCCCCAATGGATGTGTGATAAGTGTGGATTGCTTTATGGTAGGTGGCACCAAAGGGGATATACTGGTCCTTTAAATTATTTTGTTCCGTACCACACAGGTGTATGTGAAATATGTCAGGAAATAACAACAATAGCTAAAGCTCAAAACTTTGGCAATACTATTCGAGACTGGAAATATCAATATGAAATAAACTCCAAGCGTACGGGTTAACTTACTCGTACCTGAACAACAGATCCGTTGCGATAAAGTTGACCAATTGCGATGCCGCCACCAGAAGCAGTAGCATCATCAGCATAGTTGGCCAGAGTAAAGTTGACGCCACTGGCAGCAGTAAATACGCCAGATACGGATGTGGTGCCAGTGATGGTTACGTTGCCACTGGTAGTTAGGCCGGAAATAAAAGTAACCGCACCACTAAAAGTTGCTCCTGATATGGATGCTTTGTCATTAACAACACCCGAAAGTGTGGAAAGGTTTCCTGAAAGTGTGGAAAGGTTTCCTGAAAGTGTTGAGAGGTTTCCTGAAAATGTTGAGAGGTTTCCTGAAAATGTTGAGAGGTTTGTAGTCAAAGTTACAGTTGTGCCAGAGACGGAACTGACCTGATCGGCGCGTTCTTGAATTTCTTCCCGCAAGGAAAAACCTACACGCCGTAGATCATTTGGTTTAAAACCATTAGCAAGAAATGATTTTAGTTTAGCGTTGGTAGGATCGGCCACAAATTTTACTAATTTCTTTAATCTAATTATAGAAGGATTAAATCAATGTTTAATTGCTAGCAGCAACTGAAAACAATACAGTTGCCTCAGTCCCACCTGCTTCTGAAACAAAAACAGGTTGAATAAATTTAACTGGATGATTAGCTACATTGTAATGAGTGGTTCCATCTCCGGTAATAGTATTATTACCAATTATTTTTGACCAATTAGTACCATCAATTGATCCATTTAATGCAACAACCACGTTAGTGTTTATAGATGCTACTGTAACAAACAAAGAAAAATTTTTAGCAACTATTGAAGGAGGAGAATAAACAGATATAGCTGTACCAGATGCAGGTGCTTCTAATACAGAATAGGTATTAAAAAGAATATCCGGGGGCTGTACTGACATGTTTTTATTTTTTCTACTTTAATTTTACTGTATAAATTTAAAAACACATTTAATTGACTTCTGATAAACTGAAGGTACTGCTACGACGTAATGTATACACCCTATCCGGCTCAACCGACCCAACCTCAACCACCTCAGATGGAGGTACCAAACACTCAAAGTGAGGTAGTCCCAGGGCCACAAGCAAAACCTAAAGGTCCGGTTAAATCAAAGGATAATGATGTTGGTGTATTTATCCAACAGTTGATTGGGTTGTCTGCGTATGTACACCAGCTTCAAATACAAAGTCATCTTATTCATTTTAATTATGAAGCAGGAAATTTTTTAGGTGTGCATGCATTTCTTAAAGATCAGTATGAAGCTCACCTAGAACAGTTTGACAAGCTTGGTGAGTTTATTCGTTCTATGGATTATTTGCTTCCTATGTGCCACAACGGTTTGATGGAAGCAAGCCCAGAGTTCAAGCACTGCACCAGCTACAAAGCAACTGAGATGCTTGGGGTGTACTACAAGAATCTTGAAGAGCTGGGCATGAAGACTAAAAAGTTAGAGGCTGCTGCTGCCAAGATTCAAGCAATTGATATTCAAAATTATATGGCTGAATTGTGTGGTGAAGCATTTAAGGCTGCATGGATGATTAAAGCTAGCTTGAGGAATGGTTAATCTTTCCAGTGTTCCAGCCTATGACAGTTAGCGCATAACGGAATACATTTATCGATTTCTTCTTGGATGCGCTGCCAGGCGTATCCGCGATACAAAAGACTTGATACTTTTTTATCTTTGTTTCCTTGGTGATGAAAATCTAATACGCGATAATCAGATAAACCACAGCAAGTACAAGATAA
>Ga0169931_10008838_pt1 | contig 14624 bp, 9 predicted proteins | sample Kivu_15m_20L_FD_129675 | JGI IMG/M metagenome (GOLD analysis project Ga0169931, IMG submission 129675) | Freshwater microbial communities from Lake Kivu, Western Province, Rwanda to study Microbial Dark Matter (Phase II) - Kivu_15m_20L... | ecosystem: Environmental > Aquatic > Freshwater > Lake ...
AATTTATTGAATACACGCTAGATATAATTAATCATATTAGTCGATTCGTTGATCATGAGCAAGGGTAAGGCTAGTGCAACAAAACAAGTTTTTGACCCCAAATCTTACGCTAAGCCAGGAGTCAGTGCCTAAGACGTTTCTAGCTACAAGGTGGCCTTTGATCTGTTCGACTCCGATCAAGGCGGCAGCATTGATATCCGAGGTAATCCCTCTAGTATTCAGAACTAAAGGCCGCCATGATATCGTTGGGTTTCTAGACCAAAAACTACGCTATTTTTCATATGGTCACCGAGCTAGATGCAGATGGCAGCGGGGCAATCGATTTCCAGTAATGGCTAGACCTGATGACTAGACAGCTTGCGGACGCCAATAATAGGCAGAATATCAAAAAAGTGTTCAGCCTATTTGACCACGAGGGCTCGGGCTTCATCTCGATGAAAAATATTCGATCAGTCATCAAGGAACTAGGCTAAGATATACCTGAAAAATAACTTCAAGAGATGATGGATCGCGCAGATACTGACTATGATGGTCTAGTGTCCGAGGAAGAGTTCTATACTATTGTCACAAGACCAATCAAAGAGTGATCTGGACAAAAAAACTTCATTCTTATAAAGATAAAAAAGACTATTAATAAAAAAAAACAGTATTTTTATTTAGAAGTATCATATTTGACTTATTTTTGTTCTGACTAAGCTTACTAACTCGCTAATCGTTCTTGTTTTATGAACAATTTTTTTACAAGGACCCACTATGGTTCTGATTCTGCCAGAAAGTTACTTAGCCTTTTAAATTTATTTTAAAAGTATTTTTCTGCTTTTTTGTTCAAGCTTGCTATCCCCTGAATGAGAAGGCGCTTCTATATCTTTTTATTACATTTATCCATATTCTTCGCTCATCTGATTTCTTTCTTCTACGTCTTAGGGCTCTTAATTGACTTAATTTTCATGAATATCTTTTTGACTTTCTTTGATTTGTTATAGTGAGGCTACAACTGATTGTTATAGTGGTTAATTTTGATCTTTAATAGCTTATGGTTCTTCATAATTCTATACATTTTTGGCATTTTCTTATTTATTTGTAATTTCAATTTGCTCGACTGGTAGTGTTTCGGGCTGTGAAATTTGAGGTTCCTACTTGTTCATTTTGCGCATTCTGGCCATCATAAACTTTAGCTTTCGATCCTTTTTTTATTGCTAGCTTTATTCCTAAGGTTCTTTCTGAATGCTAACTGTTTATTTAATGCTTTGATCACCTTACTTTTGAAGCATTTTTTCTTAAGAATTTATCTCCTATTTATTTTTTGCTTTCTATTACTATCCAATATTGACTTTTTTCTATGTAACTTGCCCTTAGACTTTTTCTATAGTAGCTAACTTTTGATTTTCTTCAGATTTTTATTTCGACTATACAGCTGAAGGTTGTGGTTGATCGTTATCTTTTTTGTTTTGCAACAACTTTAGTTTCATCTGCGCCAAATTGTTCATTGATTTATAAGATTATCTATTTATAAGTTAAGTGGCACATAAAAATTAATGCTTAAAAGCAATCTTTTAAAAGTAAACATATTTTTTAGATTAAGTATCGATAAATATGTATGATAGTAGCAATCATTATTTTTCGATAGTTACTTTGTCCATTCTGGCAATAAGATCGTCGATACCTTAGGCTTCTTCGTTGCTTGCAGGCATTTGTTCTTTTTCTGGCTCAGCGATGGCCATATCTTCAAGCATTCCTACTAGTTCCATATCTTCAAGTTCTTTCTGAAGTTCTTACTTGCTCATGTGTTTCAATCTATCTTGATTTTTGTATAATTTCAGTCCCTTTTTGAGCTAGCTATCAGCCTCGATATCGTCCAAAAACTCTTCATAATCCATGTTCTTTTTATCATCTTCTTTCTTTTTCTTGCGTCCTTTTCCCTCGGCCTCTTCAACCATGACTCCTTCTTCTTATAACTTTTTTAATTTGAATAATCTTTCTCCTTTGTGTTTTCTGCTAAGCCTTACAAGTGCCAACTCTTGATAGCCTTCGATGTTGGTGACTTCTTCAGTGTAATTTAGATGTGCCAGATCGAATCCTTAGACAAGAGTTCCGGCTTAAAGGTCACCCAAATTGCCTCTAACTTCGATGTTTGTATACTATTCTTCTTTTGTAACATTGTAGTAAAAAATTCTAGTTGCATACTTATTGAGAGTTGACTTGATCTGATGATACTTCTTTCGATCGGCAGGGTTCGAGTCAAGGATCTAAAATTGTTTTCTGTAACGTTGAAGAGGTAACATATGCATGTCCTTCTCGTAATAGTAATATTGAGCACTTGACATAAGTACGTAGTTGAACGTAAGAAGATCGACGAATCCCATAGACTATGCGACCTTATCAGCGAGCAGAAGCTGTCCGCAACCTCCAAGTTATTTTGCCAGTTTTCGAGGAATGATGACAAGATCGTTTTTGCAAAGTCTAGGCAAAGTGACTGCAAAAGAGTATTTGTATACGAAAATATTCGAATTTTGGTCATGTGAGATCAATTGTTTAGAATTTTTTACTGTGATTGGCAAAATTGAGCCCAAAAAGTCGATGAGACGTTGTGCGTGGGTATTGTTTTTGAAGTAAAAATTGATGCCATCATGCTCGACTTAAACTTTCAGAACTTTATCATAAACTCCGTGTTTTATGATGAGTTGCTCGACCAAGAAGAAAGTTTTCTTATGATCGACGTGCTGACGAACCTGAACTACGGCTCCCCAAGTATGAGGTGTAAACTATTTTTTGCAATCATCGCATTGCATATGGACTTAGGTGAACTCAGTTATAAAAGTTTGTTCCATTTTGGTCTGATTGTTAACCTATCTTTCGACTGTGACCTTGACTTTGAGTCTCTTAGAATGTGGCTCTGTCCAAATGAAGCCAGCATTGACAATTTTTGTTCGCTGAAGTCCTCTGATTTTCTTCAAGAGCAATGCGAGAAGGTCTTTGCTGTCTCTATCACAGGCGATCCAAGGAGGTCTCATATATCTGTGACAAAAACGGCAATAGTTGACCAATGCTTCTTTAGTGATACCTAGAGTGATGTCGGCCTTAGCAAGAGCACAAGTAGGGCAGACGTTGCCTAAAGTTGGTATAAATTGCACTCCGCACATAGGACATAAGATGCTGACCTCTCTGCTGGGCTAAATTTCCATTGTTGAGGAATAAAATTATACTTTCATTGTTGAGTAAAACAACAACCATTGAAAATGTAGTTTAGCTCAGTTTAGTATATAAATAAAAAAATTTTGAAAAAAATAAATACAAATTCTAAGTGTTACTTTTTTTACAAAAAAGCTTTTTTTACACAAAAATTTATCTTTAATAAAAAGTTATATTATTGTAATGGCTGAAGAGAGACCTGCTCCGAAAACAAAAGAATAATTGATTGCATTGCTCAAATAGCAGCTTAATCAGGTTTAAGTAAAACTGAATCAACTCAGGACGATATAAGCAACATGCAGAACACTCTCGAATAGGAAAGAAGTAAACGATCACAGCTAACTTAAGAACTAAATGAAAAATAAAAACTTATTGAGTAGTTAATCGAAAACGAGAGCAAGACTCTAGGCGATGTAAATCTAGAATGAAAATAGAAAGTCAACGAAGGTCTTTACAATACGTTGCAGACAGCCAATAAAATAAGAGCATAGGCATAGTAATAGGTACGAAGTTTGACTGAAGATAACAACATAGTCAACGAAAAAATAGTGCATAAAGACACAAAAGTCAAAGAAGATAGACAAAATATCATTCTGAACTAAAAAAAAGTAGGAGTTCTTGAGCAAAAGCGCACTGATCTTCAGCGAAAATAGGCCGCTTTAGTGGGAAAAAAAGAGCAGATTAAGCGCAACTACTAGGTCATGAAGAAAGAGCTGGAAAGATTGGAAAATGAAGAAAAAGAGCTGACAAATAACCTTTAGAATGCGAGAAAACTAAGAATGTACTTGAATAAGCATCTTGAGGGCAGTCTGAAGTCAGCTGCAAACAATCTATCACCTATCAGAAAAGGAGATCTACAGTCGCCTGGAAGAAGCGATCAGGACGGTTTTTGGAATAGTTGATTCGCACGATTCATATGCATAAATCATCAAAAAAAAATATATATAAATATTTATAGTAAAGAAAAATTTTAACTCAAGTAAAAAATGCTTATTTTGATGTTTTCTTATCATTTTTATCATTTTTATTTGAGTTTCTTTAAAGCTTTGAATCTTATATGAAATTTAATTTTAAAGGACAATCATATTGATTTAAGTTACAAATGCAGATGGAAGACATAGCCTAACGTCTGGCCGCCGTCTACTCCAGAGTATCTCTCGAGTGCAAGGCCTACCTCTAGAACGATCCTCTCTTGGTCAGATAAGACACTTGTCGCGGAATCATTGCCCAACTTGAACCTATCCGCGCATTTCTTCACTAAGTCTCAGTCATGAAGGTCGAAGACAGAGCAAAAAATTACAACATTGTATACAATGCAATCAGTTATATCGGAACTATAGCTTAAAATCTTCGAAAAAGTAGCTTTGGATTCTAAATCATCGTAGTTCTGATTGAAGCTATTAAAGCTATGTAGAGTAATTTGATTTTGCAAGATGTAAAATATTTGGATAAGCGCACTGAACTTTACTTAAGAGTTTGCAGTATTTATGAGTAAGGCGAGTTCTATCAGTAAGCAGTGAGTCTTTTGTAAACAGCTCTAAAATCATATAAGGAACTGAGAGCCATCCACGAGCTAGATAAACCAGTACCCAGCCACGTAGAAGCTTTGCTAGATAACAACATAAAAATATTAAAAATATTTAGCATAAAATACAGTATTCAAGCAGGTTCACTTTCAGCTTCAGACTGGCGCAAAAGAGTTGATTAGTAGTTCGGAGACGATCTAAGAGCTAAACTGAGTTGCTTAGTTGAAACTCTGAAGAGTTAAACTAGCAAATATGCCAACGTTTTCAGTAAAAATACTCGAACTTACAAAGAAGGACTTTTAAACGGCGGATTTGAGCTTGTCAAGGGTCCCATGTAAATACTGGCCAAAGGACTACAACAGCAGAGAGAAAAAATAGAAAGAGAAGTAGGCTTCAGAAACACAGGCACTAGCAATCAACAGCAAATAAACTAATAAATCAAGAAGCGAAGAGAAGCTGAAGAAAAATACATTAAAGAATCTTAGCTTAAGAAAGCCAGTTAGAGCTTTCCTCTTTAATTTCACTCACAAATGATATACTATGCTCTGCAAATCAACAACCGTAAGATGCTCGGGGAACTCATCTAAGCGGCAGTCATAAGAATCGAATGTAGAAGAATCGAAGTGCCTTATGTCAACGATATTTCTATTGTTGTTTCGAATTCGCCTTTCCCAAATGTTCCAAACGGCTATACCAAGATACCTATAGATCTTAACTAAGCGAATCTCAGAAAAGAATTAGCAAAGTTAAGAAAATCAGGCAAAAAACCACCCGAAGATCAAACATTGAAGAAAGTTGATGACAAAAAAGTTGATGATAAAAAAGTTGACAAAAAAGACTCTAAGAAGGGTGGGAAAGAGCCAGAGAAGACCGAAGCTGTCGTAAATGCTAACAATTCTTAACCTACTTAGTGGTAGCTAAGCGAAATCAAGCACAAATATGTCTTCATGATGGTAAAAAAATCCATGAGCCCTGAAGAAGCGATTTACGATCTGCGAGTGGTCTTAGGTAGCGAGTAACAAGGTCCTGTGGGCTACGCTGATAATCGAAGAATAGTTGTACCTTATATCCAGGAAAACATGAAGGTTATTGAAAGCTAAATCAGTCAGCATACTGGTGTCAGGGAGATCACAGGGATGCTGCCTTATTTAGTACTTTTTCATTCGAGAGATGGCCTACAAAACTAAAATGAAAAAAGAACACTTATAACTGATGTTCAACCTCTTATTGGCAAAAATCCCATGGTACCCGCAAGATGGGGCTACCAAAAAATAGACGTAGATCTCAGACAAGTGCCTGAGTAGTTCATCAAGGCGCCTAACCATGACTACGTCTACCTGACATACAGAACTGACTAACTTTTTCATGTCAATTAGCGTCAGATACAGGTCATCAAGGCATATATGTAGTTACAGTAGACTCTTGGTCAACGAAAAGGTCAGTCTCGTGAATAAGATAAATTGCTTTAGCTTTAAATCAGTTACAGTTTAGAAAAGTTGAGTCTTTTCTTTTAAACTTTGCAAGAGTGTCTCAGAGGGTCACTTGGTCAATAGTACTATCAAAATAATACTGATTTTTTGACAAATTTAGTGACCTAAGTGTGGAACAAATATTTACGAAATCCTTTGATGCAGTTCGACTACCTTAGATAGCAAAGACTCAATCAAGAAATCGTCGATGAAGACTATTCTAGTTACAGAGCAGTAATATAACAATTTCAACCAGTTTTTCTCAAGGGACTGAAAATCATGAACTTAGTTGTAGTAAACAACTCCAAATCAGACGTACTTTTGCAAGCAAAGATCAATCTAGAGCTAGCTAAGTTGCTAGAATAAGCCAGAATGTATAAATTAGCAGCGGAAAACTTAAAGTTTGGACTTGATCGATTGAGGGCATTCAGAGATAACTATCTTTCTCAAGGAGTTGATGGCAGAACGGATAGACTTTTACCTTTTGCTATAACTTGCTCGAATGCAGGGATAAAGATTGCTCTTGCAGACATGAGAACAAAGTTCAATAGTCAACGTAGACTTATCGAAAAAACTAGTCGAATCAGACTGAGAAAACAGAATGGAGACAAACCTTTGACTTCCTAAGAGCTTTAATAATAAGAAAAATAATTTATTCGTATGCGAAAAAAGGACGAATTCGACTTAACTGTTGAAAAATTATAAGAAAAACACTCACAGCTGTTTGCTATAGTTCATGCTATTGAGCTAGATATGCTTAGTTTATACTTCAGAGTGTCGCTTAAAAGATCAGAAGAAGTTAACATACTTGAAGGCACAAACAATAACATGACTTCAGGAGTGCTTAATAGTGATCTATAAGGGCTGGCTTCGACACTTAAACAAAAGTTGGGTCTAGGCACTGGACCTACTCAGACCAAAAATATGCAAAATTTGAGTCAACTTCAGAACACTCTGGTCCAAGCTGGTCAGTTGCCGAATCCTAAGCCCAAACTGTAAAGACTCCAGGCAAAGCTAATAGCTCAAAATCAGAAAAATCCTTACAGCATGAGTCTTCTTATGCTCAATCTAGCAGCCATGAACTCAGACAACAAAGATAAACGCTATTACCTTCAGCAAAGTCTTAGTTACATAACAAAATGTCAAGAACTTGAGAAAAACTCGATCTAAAGAGCTGTAAATAATGCAATTTTCATCTTCAGTGAACTTTGGGACAACAAAGCAGAGCAGTTAAGTAGTGAAAAAATAGAACCTTTTTGTCATCTCTACACTTCTCTCTGGCAAAGTGCTACAGAATCACCTCAGCCACCTATACTTATGAGCAAAAACTCAACAAGTGTATGTCTGAAGTTACCTCCTTTCGTGCCTATTCAACGAAATCACTAGGAACCGACCTCAGTGGCCTATATGAATATTTATGGTAAACCTTCAGCTAATGGAGTCGATGTTAGTCTGAATTGTGTAGATTTATAAGGCACAGGCATAAGGAGAGATATCGGAAAAACTGTTAGAATATCTTCATTGAATCCCAATACTCTTTACTGCTTTGCGGCTGCTGGTATAGATCAGAACTAGCAAATGATGGGAATCGGATTAACTGGTGAAGATATTGGGACTTTCAATCCTCTTTCGATACCCATGCTGGCGAGTTATCTAGCTAAAATCAGTTATCAGATTAATTAATATGATATCGCTGAGCAATCTGCTGAAATTGTTTTGAACCATTATTGTAAGCTGACCAACTATGTGACAAAAGACGAATCTACTGACTATCGAAGTTTCTACGCTCTTAAAGAAGAAAACATCTCAGGAATTTCTTTGCTTGAGATCAAGTCTGTGGCAGAAACAATATATATAGCTGCTTTGTGTCAAAGACGTAAGCTCATATAGCTAAGACAAACTGGAAACAAGCCTCTAATAGTGTACCAAGAGAAAGAAAGACTAATCACAAATCTTTTGATGATCTCAGCCACACTGAGCCCAGCTTTAGCCAGTCCAAATATGTCGATTCCTTTCCTTTTACCTGCCCAATAGACTTTGCTCCGAGCAGTCAGCATAAGCATGATTCCTTAGAAATGGATGAATCCAAGAATAAGAAGAATCGGAGTTGCAGTTATGGAACGCTTGCTCAAGTGGGGAGTCGAAAACAATTAAGTAGGTCTTGCCCGTAGATTAGCTTATAAATGGAATTAACGTAAATATCTGTTGCTTGGTCGTACTGTGCAAATTTAAGAGAAAAAAGATGCTAAGAAAGGCGCTAAGGATGCAAAGTAGCAATAGACAAAAATGATTGACAAGTATTGCAGGATGATGATAGAAAAATCACCTCAACTTATGGACGCTTTCGAGGATTCAATGTTGACTGTTTCTGAAGAATACTACGATTATGTCTCACTTTTCGTTGAGAAAGCCAAAGAACAAGTATCAACCATGGCTCAATACGTCGACAACCCGCCTTAGGAGATAGACGCAGTCAGCAACGCTCTCTCAGCTAAGCTTTAATTGCTTGAATATTTACGTGAGCCTTTGACTTCTATTAAGAAAGTTCCAGCTACTTCAGTTTACTATCTTGAACATAACAGTCGTGTTCTCAAAAAAGCTCTATAAGTGGCATTGTAAACTGACTATAAAGCTTTGCAAGAAAAGGCTCAGGATCTTTAGGTAGGCTAGTTGAGCCCCTAGATGGGTCTCGCTAAAGGAATTTTCAGTTTAATTTTCTAAGCTATTCAAAATGATATCGATTGGTTCCCACCCGCTAAGCAGGAATTCATAACTTTTCAACAAAAAACAGGCAAAAATCTTCAAAAAGCTATTGATATCTTCAACTCTTGGTAAGAAAAGAAGAAAAATCTGCACTAAAATATTAGACTTCAGCTCAGTTTATCCAATAAATATAAAGATTTTGACTATCTGAACACTTGGTTGGCATAGCTAAGTCAACTTAAGGCTCAAAGTCTTCTTCTAAGCTGCTGTAACGATTTTTCAGTTAATAGACGTATCAAGGTTCGTTACGATAAGATATACAATATGAGTCTATAGGATTTGCTCAAAAAAGAGCGTTAAATGGGCGTTCTTGAAGACAAACCTTATGCATATAACGAACAGCAACTAAAACAGTTGACCAAACTTCTAGGGTACATCGCTGAGGGTATCTGGGCAGGTAGTTTGGTACAAAACTGGCTGAAAGTTATGACTTTAATCAGACTGGTTTGCAACTTAATTTGTTACCTGGAACTGACTCCATTCTATCATCAAGGATCACCTCTGTGGACTCATTTTACATTTGTTTCTTTGGCAGCTTTACAAATGCTCACAAGAATACGCAATAATGGCTTTGATTAATTCAGAGAAAGATACAATCGCAAGCTTATCAATACTTAACGTCAAAGTATCGTCTAAAAACTTTAATCAAATCCATTTTCTAGCTAACCGTTAATATAGTAGTTCATCCCAGAGTACTACATGGCCAAGCTTGATCCCTCGACTACGAAGACATTCTGGTTCAAAAGTTATCATCAACTAGACATCGATGCTATCGGCTCCTTGATCGCCTATACAGTCAACACTTTGACTCTTGAGAAAAAACATAATTTAGTGATCAATATTGTCAGAGATTTCTGCAACGTGACTCAGCACTACTTCAGTCTGGAGCTATTGCCCTTCATGGCGCAATCTCAAGGAAAACAGAGAGATGAAGTTGACCAGATGATCTAAAAATAGAAAAAATAGCTGTTTTTAGTCGAAAAAGATTATGCTTAGAAGAAAGAAAAGAAGAGCAGAAACCGTGTTCAGATGTTATCGGGCACAAAATCTGATTGGGAGATAGATTACTAAGAAAAAAGTGGTAGACTGAGGGAGAGTCTGAGGCTTCTTACATAACAAAGAGATTTTATTCAGTTCCAGATATAAAATTGTCTCAGTATTAAAGGCGAGCTCTAACGAGATAGCAGCAAACAGGCACTTTAACAAAGATAACAGCGAAAGTACACAGCTGAGTTTGGATAACATTATTAGCAAATGAGTTTGTAGTTCGGGTAAGAGGCCAAACATGTCAAAAAAAGCAGAAATTTAGTGAAAGATATCATCAATAAATATGATTTAATCTACCAGCAGCTTAAAAATAGCAAAACTTCTAAAGATCCGCTTGCAGAAATACAAAATAGAAATGAAGTTGGCAATCTTTGGTATGCAGCTGGACAGCTGCCCAAGGCACAGGAGCACTGGAATGACTCACTAGCTACTATTTTCAAAACAGTAAATCCACTTGAGCATCATCATGAGATACTTACCAGTCAAGCACCTTATTTGGTACAACAAGTGGGAAACAAGGAAACTTTGCTGGCCATTTGCCTTCTTTACAAAATCAGCAACTTTACGGCGGCTCATCAACTGCACACTCAAAGGGCAGCCACATAATTTGCTTGCAGACTTGCATATGCCCTTTTTGAATCAGATATCGCATATCCGCACACTTTACAAGCATTCGCTCAGTACAGAATCACTAAATTGCCGTCTTCTGATATCCTTTCTGACGAGTTTACTTTCAGCCTTTCTTAGCTACTCTCAGCTCTCTAGTATTTCCTGGTAAGAAGCGTCCATGAAGAAACCGGTGTATAAGCGCTTCCTTTAGCAAGTCTTTTTGATTATCTTTCGACTGATATCGTCAAAGATTCCGAGCTAAGTGTCAGAGCTAAACTCCTAAAATCAATGATCTTGGCTGAAAGTGGTCACATCAGTTAAGCGATCGCATATTTGACCAAGGTAGCTAACGAAAAAGATCTTCCTATTTTGTGGATTTAGCCTTCATAGTATCTAAAGAGATAAAGAGGAGCGAACTGGGTAGCATAAGGCACAATTTTTAACAACAGCTAGTATTGGTCAGCTGGAGACAACAAAATAGCTCTTGAAGACTTCAAAAAGCTTTCTCTTAAGTAAAATATAGCACTTTATGGTGTGATCAATCCTATTTTATTCAACTTCGCTAAGGCTTATACTCTTTACAAGATTTACTAAAATTAAGTGCTCAAAGACGAAGCCTTGAAAGATCAAAGACTTCAATCTCTTACTGAAGCAGAAACAGCCATTCGCTAGACTCTTAAAAAGTTGAGTATTTTGTAAGAATTTTATTGTTTGCTTGAAGAATATAAAGAATCAGTAGGTTTATATAAGCAAAATTAGGTAAGTGAATAGTTGAAGAAAGACATGAACAGTAAACAAGCGCAAATGGCTGCTTATCTCAAGAAAAATGGAACTTAAGATAAGCAAATACAGTTATATTAAAAACAAAAATCAAGTCCCCTCAAAAGATCGTTTAGATTAGAGTTTATCTGTAAAATGAGACTGACGCTGCATCGCATCAGCCAAGCAAGAAATTTATCATCAAACAGCTACTTTATTCTCAAGAATGGACTCACTAACATCCATAGATACTCGATAGGTCTAAGAAGTTGCGAAACCGGAGTAGATTCTGAAATCAAGGCAGTTGCTGCACCTCCCCCTGTCAAAAAAGATGATAAAAAAGGTGGCAAGAAAGAATAATAAGCACCTCAGGTCATTGTAAGCCAACCTGTGGATGTATAAAAATAAAGATAGATGAAGGAAAAGGCATAAGGAAGGCCTACTAGATACACTTTGAATGCTTACTGGCATATAAGATTTTTGTTCGAAATGGGAAAAGTTCTCTACAGACAAAATAATTTCAGAGAAGCTATAAAATTGTTGCAGATGGTCGGTTAATATTGCAAAAAATATGAAGAAAAGTATATGCAGCTACACTGTCAAGGGTATATATTGAGGGCACAGCTGAGATGTGGCAATCATCAGCCAACATTATGGCAAAATCTTCTTCAACAATTAGAAGAACTGCACTTCAAAGATCAAAATTATGTTAGTTTGGCAATGGATCTGGGTTAAGTGATGGCTGGAGAAAAACAAGCAGGTCTTTATCTGAAAAAAGGCAGAGATGTTGCTTAAATACAATGGAAAGATGTGGGTATGCAAGCCGTTTTGAGAGGAATAGGCCTAGATGCGCCATCAAGACAGTATTACAGCAAAGAATAACCCTCTGCTGAGCAAGATGAGCTCATAAAAAAAAAGAAAAAAGGCTAGAAAAAAGCTGGAAAAGATGACAAGAAAGCGCCTCCGAAAAAATAGGACCCAAAGAAGAAAAAATAGTAAGGAAAATTGTAGTATAAAGTGGTTCCTCTTTCACAAGTTTACTAAGGTAATCTGCTAGAAGATCAACCGAGTCCTTTCGGACAGTATGCCTTGAAAGCTCACCCCAATTACCGCAAAAATAATATATATCAAAATGAAGCTCTAATTTATATCAAAGCATACCTCAGAGTTCTGTCTGAAGAGTTAAAAACTAACAAAGAAAAACATTTCCGTGACGAAATTTAGTACATTGGTAAGCTTTCAAGCGTACTCTAAAGTTATACTTACGCTCCCACTTAGCATCTACGTATTCTACTTTAGGCTAGTCTTGGAAAAATCAACAAAGTCAGCTTCCTTCAGGCTCTCAAGTAACTCATCTCGAGTTCACCTAGAATTTACGCAAATTTGATCAAAAAACCTTTCCAGGACATGCCTCAGAACAGCAGTTTGATAAATCTGTCTGCCTATTCTGAGTTTATAGCCACACAGAGACACTACCTTGTCAAGGCAAAAACTCACTTTAAACAATGCTTAGCTTGCCTTGAGGGTTCCACTGTGCTTTACTAAGGTGGCATCAGAATGGAAGAAGTTGCTTGGGAGTACGCAGATCTGCAGTGTTTGCTAGCTGAGTATACGGGCAGAGACAGTCCTAAGTATTATGCTGAAGATGAGGCAAAAGTAGATGCAGATGAGGTCAAAGTCGGCAAACTCAACAATATTCTCTAAGGAAATTTAGTTTTATAGCAATCAATTAAGATCAGAGGTGTCAGATTTTAGCTGACACGCAACTACCTCTAGATCGGTGGAAAAGGCCTCGACCCTGCTGCTAAAATAGACTAAGACATCTCAGCTTAGATAATAGAAATGGACAAATAAAGTAAAAAAGTGTATCCATCTTTCTTGTTAGATGCCTATAAAGGAAAAACGGCACTCAGCGGAACTGACTTGATCACTTACATGTTGAAAATTTAGCGAGAGGCTCAAGTGATGACTTTTACAAATAATCGAAATCAGAGTATTCTTCTGAAATGCAATCGTATTCTGGCAAAATCACTTCCTGGATATAAAGAAAAATGCTTAGTTAATCAGATGTAGGTACCAGTAAGGAAAAATCTTAAAGAAAAATTCGTTTAGGCTGAGTCCGTTGCGATAAAATCGATAGTAGATGAAGATTCTGAAGTATTTTTGTACATACTTGGAGCCATCAAGTAAACCGATGAGATTCTGTATGGCAGGGTAAGTATAAAAACATGTAGATTACTATTCCACTCGCGACTCTTTCGAAGTTGACTGAAGACTTATTGAGTTTAGCATCAAAGACTGCAGTTTCTGACAAAAAGAGCTAAAGTGTCAAAAACAGAAACTACATTCTTCATCGCAAAGAATTCGCAGCTATTCTCACTGAACTCAGCAGTTGTTTCGGCAACAACAAAGAAGAAGGAGTCATTCCAGCTCTTCCCTAAGGAGCTTTGGCTGAGCTGACATCGCCGAATCTTAAGACGGTCAGCTAAATCCTCGATAGCAACGGCTTTACAGGTAAAAATAAGGACGTTTGCAACTATCTAAGGCATCTGCATGCCATCAAATACCCTCTTTGATCTTGGATTGAAAAATCTATTCATATATTAAATATAGAATATCATAATTTGTTTATGGAACGACGGGTCTGAAGAAATTGAGTGTGTCTGCGATTAATATTTCTTTCTTTTGACTAAAGTTATTCGCCCAGTTGCTTTAGATCTAACTCTCTCTTTCTTAATTTTTATTACCATTCAGCGAGTTGTATCAAAGATGGTACTTTTTTGTATTTTTAGAGTCTAATTTAAGAAATGTTTACAGCTAAAGATGAGTCGATAAACTTTAGTTGATAGATTTGTAATTTTGATTTTCTTCATTGAGCTGGCGCTCTCTTACCTCGCGGACCACGTCTATTGAACCCATTTCTTATATGTATTTACCCACTCTGAAATCCTGAGCGTTCTTTGAGCTCTCTTTTTTAACCAAAGCTTAAATTTTAAGCAATTTTGAAAAAGTTTTCGACTTCGACTAATTTCTCGATTCGCCTCTTATGCTGTTTCTTTTTGACAGACATCCAGACTGTTCGCTATTTTTTGTTGTGATAGAACTCATTTTATCGAAGGGCAGAGGAGGTAAAGGGCTCCCTTGTAAAGAGAAATCGGAAACAGATTGAGTTAGCTGTACCGTTTGATTGGATCTTCTAACTGAATCATGATTAGACCTTCTGACTGAATCATTATTAGTCCATTGAGATGATCTTCTAACT
>Ga0169931_10008839_pt1 | contig 14624 bp, 7 predicted proteins | sample Kivu_15m_20L_FD_129675 | JGI IMG/M metagenome (GOLD analysis project Ga0169931, IMG submission 129675) | Freshwater microbial communities from Lake Kivu, Western Province, Rwanda to study Microbial Dark Matter (Phase II) - Kivu_15m_20L... | ecosystem: Environmental > Aquatic > Freshwater > Lake ...
GACAGTTGACACATTCCTTCTAGCCTTTACCTGATGATCGCGTATTATAGTAAACACTGTCGTCTCTTGCCCATCTCGCTATTTTCAAATCGCACCATAAAGTTGCTCATCTGCTTCAACACAGCCACAACAGGCTGAATGTTTCTGGTCGTTTCTAGCAAAATAAACAGCTATTTTCTTTACCTTCGAAGCAAACAGTTCCTGTGAATTCCGTTGAGAAAATCGTTCAGCCTAATCAAATATTATAGTAATTTCGAAACCATCTCTTACTAGCCCATATCTCTCATATTTTGAATGCTAGCCCTACTTATCACTATGATTTGGTTGTAGTCAGACAAACTTATGCCTCGCATTGACCCAGCTACCCTCCTAGCGAACACTTGGGGCTCGTTCATGCTTTATAATGAGCTGTTAAGTGTGCCTTTAGTGCTTTATTCTAGGAAACTGTTGGGACGTTGCCACTCGAAAGAGTCCATCCTGTCGAAAGGCCAGTCTTCCCTATACTAGAAGGAGTCGTTATTGAAGGAGGGCTGGGTGGATAGTTCGTCTAGGTTTAGCGGTCCGTATACCATGTTTTCTTATCTCTATGAGTCTTGTGAACGATTATCATAGATATGTTGCTATTATACAGTTTCATTCTAAGTTTACAGCTCAGGAGGCACTAATACAGAACACTCTGGCTCTTATTTCTAATCTTATTTGCAAAACTAAGTGTTTTCCGTTTCTTTTTTAAGTGGTGACAGTATATGTAAGTCTTCTTAATTCTTGCCTTTAGAGTAGTCCTTGAAAGCTTTAAACCCGAACCAGCTATCTCTGTTTCTCTATTCATTTTAGTTCAAAAGTGAAGACTAGTTGGTCGAAGCGTCTATATTTTTGTATCTTTAGCTCTACTGGTAAGTTTAGTTGTGGTTTTCGAACCTAAAATCCGTGTTTACTTGACTTTCCTATCTCAATTATGGGAGATCGATCATACTTACAGGCCTATAGTTGATGACTTTGATCATTGAGCCAAACTTGAATGTAATTGTTTTGGGAATAGGCTATGAGCTGAAATCGTTGCTTTATTCGCAAAGAGCTGCAGATTATGGCACTTACTATAGTCTTTTGCTATAAGGCTGTTGTGTTATGTTCGTATTTAAATCATTTTTGTCGATGATTTTCTTAGCCATTTGCTTGATTGCATGTAAAATATGTTTTTATTAATGAAACTAGTGAGCATACTTCTTCATCTCCTTGTAATCGAAGACCCTTACTGATTGTTTGCTAACTTCAATACTTTCTTTTTCTTTGTGGAAAATAACTCTATGGTACTACTAGCCAAGTTATGAGATACGACCAGGCCATGCCCTTAGATTCTTGAAAGGTGCCAGAATATAGCTTCCTACTTGTAGCTGATTGCTGGTTGTGCACTCTACTAGCATATTGATGAATGCCAGAACAAAAACACATGAGACTTATGTTACTTATTTAGTTCTATAAGCATTCTGCAACTTAACACCAAAACACATCAAAAATCAAACCTATAAACCCAAAAAAACATTATTTTTGTAATTTTACTATGTATTTAAGCTGATTAATGCATTTCTTCATAGATCATAATGGTTGGGTTTGCGTTTTGATACGAATGCATCCACTCCTTAGGCAACACCCTTAGTATCGTACAAAGGATAGAAAATCTTTCTCTCCAAGGCCACTGCCTCTCGCATCGACAAGTTTTCGCTTTACTTTATGGCTTGTTTGGCAGCAATCAAGGCACTAAGTGGTCGATTGGTGATTTCTTTGGCAATTTAAATGACTTTTGAGTGGAGTTAGGCAGTGGGGAAGACCTAGCTGACCATTCCTATTTCGTAGGCTCGTTTGGCAGGGATGAACTATGAAGTAAACACGTATCTATTGGCATTAATTCTACCAGCTATCCTCGCCAACCTATATAACTCTTCCCTTACCTTATAGTACCACCAATTCCTGGAATCAGCCCGAGTTTGAGCTATGGCAGACCGAACCTAGCCTACTATGAACAAAACACAATATCAGTCAATAAAGCCAGCTCACAACCACCTCCCAAAGCAACTCCATTTACAGCCGAAATGATAGGTTTTTTAGCATTGTAGATAGTGTCGTGAAGTTCTTTAAAAATGTCATTATTCTCGAAGTCCTTGCTTGACTTGCCTGTAAACTATTTGATATTAGCTCCAGCGCAGAAAGCCTTAGGGACGTTGCTGAGGAAAAGAATGACTTTGACGTCGTTGGATGCTTAGTGCTATCTGATTGCTCTGGAAATGTTGGCTCTGTTTTCAGCAGTGAGGGCGTTGAAGTCAGAAGGACTGTTGAGGGCGATAAAACCGATTTTGTTTTACACTTTGACGTCTATCTTGTTGAAGAGAAGTCGTTGGTTGAGGGAACTAAAGACCTGGGCTACCTTTCTCATATCTTGTCTATTAAATAGATTAAATAACTGTAGTATTAATCAAAAGAACTAAAAAGAATAAAAAAGAGTATAAATTCATTAACATTTACATAAAATTAGAGCCTATTGTTCTTTGATTGTTTTTGATTATAACTGAGTAATCATTCAAATGATTATTAAGAATACAGAGTAAAGGGGTAAGCATGGCATAACATAGCCTGGAAACAGACTTTAAACGTAGACCGCAAACAGCTAGACTCCATGGCCAAAGATATACCCAAACTTTTCCCCTTCTCACTCACAGTCGCACCCTGGGCTGATCGTCTCAGCAAACTACTAGCAGAACACGAACAAATGCAAGTCAAAATGGCCAAGTAAGAGAGAAGTACCTTCCAGAAACTAGGAGACATATCTTAAAACATAACTGCATTCAGAGAAGTATTAAAGCACTATGACCAAACTAACTAGTACCTGTTTAAAGTTCAAAAAACTTCATAGAGCAATTTGGGCAAACTGGAGGCATTTAGGGAGAAAATGGCAGCCAGTTATGAAGAACTGGCTGATTCTGAGGAACAACTTACGCAGTAACTTGACTTTTTGAATAAAAAAATTGAAGGAATGGGCAAGTAAGAAACGGTTGAGTTGAAGGAAAATGCAAAGAATATGAATAGATAAGTCAAAACTGCGGTGTACGGCAGTCGAAAGAAACAATAAGTAAAAAACTAAGAATCATAAGGCTAGTAATAGACGGATAGAATAGTTATATTAGACAAACGACTGAGGGATACATAGCGATAGGTGGAGCTGATATAGAAAGAGATAGGTCATTTGGGCAAGAATTTAGGATGGGCATAGTAGGACCACACTGACTTTCTTAGTATTTGGGCTAGAGTTCAAGGCAAAAACTACTTCCAGATCGAATAGTAGCTGGGCAAGTACTTCGCCTTCTACACTGGAGAACAAGTGCAGTAACACATGAACAAATACTTAAAGTGGAAGAAACTGACCGAAGAAAAGAAAGAATTAATCGTAAAGTACAAGCAGTTAAAGGAAGAAAAGAAGGTATAGTAGCTGAGAGTCATGAACTTGGAGAAGGACAAAAGCAAAGAAAAAAGAAATAGAGAGGATCAAAAGAAAAAACAAGCGAAGGAACAGATGGAGATGAAAGAAAAAGTGGAGATGTGGAAAGAAGTCAAGGCCAAAGAAAAACAGTAAGAAAAGGAACAGAAAGAAAGATAGGCAATAGAAAGGAAGAAAATGGCTGCGATTAAAAGCAGATAGTTATAGTAGAGGAATAGATTTGAGCTGTAGATGTGGAAAGAACAGTAAGCATCTAAGCGATAGTAGATAAGCAGAGTAAGATCAGCCAGAAAACCAGTTGTGCAGTTGGACAAATAGACCGAAGAACGCATAAGAGCTCGTTAGGAAAAACAGCTGATGAAGAAACTGTAGGTAGTAAACCAAAAGAGAATGGACTAGCAATAAAAAAGACATGTAAATGTATGTTTATGTAGAAAGATGAACGAAGAAAAGAGGAAAAGACTGTTAAGTATGCGTATGTGAACAACAAACTAGAACATCAGACGACTGCGATGAGGGAAAAGCAGAGAGATAAGTTCGACGGAAAGGACAAGAAAGAGGCAAATACTTTTGGAGGACAGCTCATTATGACTGGCAGAGCCACTCCTTCCTGGCTCAAGTGATATCATGTTTTACATACTTATATGCATAGCCGTCTCTTTAATTTACCTTCAACTAAACACTGAATGGTATTTTTCAATTAAATAAAGCACTATGGTAGTATATGTATTATTGTTGGATGGTCTGATAAAAGCTAAAGTTATTATAAGGATGGGAGCAGTCAAAAGCCTTACTCACGCCTACACATGGAACGAGTATCTCTACTGGTACATCTAAAAGAAAGACATACCCAACATATAGGCAGTCCTTCAGAAAAAACCAGAACTCATCGGCCAGCCCCTCACTGTCAACTACAAAACAACACCCCTTCATAGAGCCTCAGTCAAAGGATACCTAGAGGTGGTCCAGTTGTTGGTTTAAAAGTACAAAGCAGACGTGGATTTGCCTAACGAGTTAGGGGAGACTCCTTTGATGGGAGCTGCCAAAAGAGGACACATATAGGTTGTTCGTTACTTGTTGAGCATGAACGCAAGCACTGATTTTATTAGTGGTTGTGACCTGAAAGCCATCGACTACCCTATCCTAGCTGGTTTCTACGACATTTCCTTGATGATATACGAAAGAATGAAGGAAAAACAGCTAAAAACTGCAGACTAGTACAGGGATCTGGGCAAGATGTACTTGTATCGTTATGTCAACTACGAAATGGTGTTGTAAGGGTTAAATGCAAGGATATAGCCTGAGAACGTGGGAGACTATTTGACTAAAGTAAAGCCAGTCTACGATGATCCAGTGGTTGATCCTCGATAAACATGGAAAGAATGGTTCTGTAGAAACTTATAGTTCAAAGACCCACCTATCTGCGAACGATCCTAGCTACCCTAGTAACTGCAACCTCAGAATCAGAAGTTCGGAAGACTCAGACACTTTTTTGCTAGGCTAACCAATACACATAGGGTACCTAAGACGGAATTCGAGCCTAGTAACCGCACTGAGCATCACGAGTCGACTAACCAGTTGCAAATGAGGGAGGCCTTTTCGGAGAATATGGCTAATCATGAGGTGAGAAGTATCGAGTGATTGCAGCTAACCTTATCTGAAAAAACTTTAGATGTATTTAGATATACTTATTTTGTTAGTTTTATATGCTTTTTCAAACATAATTTTCTTTATTCTTATTTTTTGCTTATAGCTAGTATAGATATAGTATGAGATAACAAATTATATATATTTGTTTGTATAGAATGAATTTTCTACATATTATTACGATAAATATGGTTGATCAGAACTCCTGTAGAGTATGGCTGTGCACCTGGTATATAAGATTATTAGTTTACAGTTGATCGCTTATCTGGTAGGCCCTTATTAGTCCTGACCTGTAGTTTTTCCTGCAATCTAGTAGCAATTCAGTCACTTCCTTTTTCTCCATTCGGCTGTAGTTATCAAGTGAGTCCAATAGTAGCAAGTGCACCATCTTCACTCTACCACTGCCAGTCATCACGATATCTTTGCGATCACACTGAAAATTGCCTTTGACTTTGGACTCGAAGCATGTCCAGTTGGCAGTTTCGATCTGGTTACAAGGATAGCCTACTGTTTCAGCGTAAATGATCCAATTCACAGTGCTGATAAGCTTTTAGATGTTATATGAAGTAGGGTTGCGTTTCTAGAGATCTACATACATATTGTTTTTGTGTTTGGCTCCGAATGTGTCGATGTATGCCCACACGATGTCCACCAGTTTAGACAACTATTCTCTTGTCATTATTATCATCTTGTCTTCAGCTTCCTCGATTGGCTGGCCCCACTACACACGATTAATAGTGTTTTACACACTAATGATTCCTTTTTAGTCTTATTTCTTTTACTGAAACAAAATCCATTCTTCTTTATCGAGCTAGACGTAGCTGAGTGAATCACAGTGGCATAGTATCACTTTAAGTTTAATCTGAGGCATGTTTTTCATACAATCTATTTGCTATATGCACCAGTTCACATCCTGTCCTTCTGAATGACTCATCTGCTGATTTTCTACAAGTTTCAAGTAGAGGTACTAAGATTTGAAGTTGTGTTTGCGAATAAGCACCACACAAGTCTTGGCCATTTGTTTGGAAAAGGTACGATAACCTCGAACGAAGAGAGATCCAAGTAGGCACTGAAGAAACATGAGTTAGTTGCGATATGGGGAATGAGGGTTAAGGGCCATGCCTATTTACTGTATGAGTTCGGCTGATTTTTGGTTGTTTTGCATGTATTATATGTATGTATATGTTAATATTTTGGCGTAATATGCACTCTTTCATAACAAATTGAAATATAACCCTCATTTTTACCATAAACAATAAAACAAAATGATTCCATAAGCAAAGACTGAAAATCAATAAGACTGAAAGTCAATAAAAACTGCTATAAATGCATATAAAATGATATGAAATTCTCTGTATGTACCTATACTAATGGCTAAGTATATTGTTGCATATATCACCAGTATCCACCGTGGACGTCGTTAAGGTGCTGGTAGCACTCGTTGTAGTGATCGTAGGCGATCATCTTGTCAGGCTAGCACTTGAAACACATGCTCTTACCACAACTACTGCACGTTATCCTGTAACACCCGTCAGTTCTTATAACTGGTATCTTGCATTTGGTATTGGGACATCTTCTCACCCCGTTCTACTATAAATATTTCTTAAACAACTAGTCCACGTTTTGTTTGGCCTGCTCACACGTAAGTCCAGGGTGATGCTTGCTCTAAATTTAAAGAAATATACTTTGCATTAAAGGCAGTAAGAAGAAAGACATACATCGCAGTCGAAGTGGTCGTGTTTGGTCAGGTTAACTTGCTTGCATCCAGCCGTAAAACAGAATGTCATTACTTATGCCTTCTTGCTGACGTGCTGATTAAGTGCCATGGTCTGCACTTTGCCCCAGTGTGTCTACTCGAGCAAGGATTAGAGATCGTCAACTACTATTTATTTGATACAGTGAGGACACTTGAGAGGAAACATGCTCATATCTCCCAAACTGCTATTGATATATTGCATAAGGCAGTCTCTGCAAAACTTATGTCCACAGAATTGAAGTCGATAAGGCTGGTGAGGCTACTCACAACATATTCCACAAACATCAGCATTAACCATTTACTACGCTGATACTGTCAAAGACTACATGAAGTGCATCAAGTAGTTGAATGTTTTCTGAACATTCAGAGCACTTCCCTACAAAAGAAGAGCCTTGCTATCTGCTTCTATTTATATCATGTTGAGCACGAAGTTTTTGCGTATCTATTATATTTTTTAGGGGTTGGCTTTGAAGTGTTTGAATACTTTTGAATTAAGGGACACCCTGTAGAAGAAGTGGTCGTCGACTATGCCTTTGATTTACTACTTTATCTTCCTGAGGCTGTCCTCGCTAGCCATGATGTTGAGAGTCTGGTTGGGCACATCTGGCAACAACTTGCAGTGGAATTTCTCTTACAAGTATAAGATATTAGCTATGCCAATATCAGTAAGGAGAATACTTTTTTAATATGTGGATAGCTCGAGTGGATAGCCTTGTAGTTGGGTATTGAACTACTTGTGAATGTAGTCGACAGTTGCCTTGAGTCTCGATTTTAGCACTATATAAACTTTTTTGTTAGATTATTGTATATAGCTTTATATGTTAGGCTTCTAGGGAGAGTTCTGGATTACTTTTTACAGCAATTATTGGTATATGGCCATGGAATTTTTAGCAACTAGAGTGGGCTTCTAGAACCATGTTTGCGCGTATAGTCTGCTCTATCCTAGATTGCCAATAGTTTTGTCGAGTATGTTGGCCACAATGTTCATATAGTTGAGGTCAGGTATCACTACTCTACACACCCTTAGTCCGTTTTTCTTTTTCTAAATGGCTCCCATCTTAAAATTAGCATTAGGTCTGCCTTGTAATTTTTATTTTATTAGATTTTACAGATAAAGCTACTACCCTGATACTTACTTTAGAGGAGTCTTTAAGATCTACACCTCCCTTACTTTTCCGTAAGCAGCCATGGTCTCAGCCACGAAGATCTAGTCAGTAGTTTAGCTCAACTGATCCAGAATAAGATTGCCGTCTTGCAACTAAGCTCGTATCTAAGTGCCATCTAGATTAGGATTGGCTATAATGGCCTAAAGTGCTTTCTGGGCTGAGTCTTCCTAAACGAATGAGACAAGTGCTTTATGATGAGATTTCCAGACGAACCACTTAAAGTCGATGTATTGTTGTTCCTGCACGAAATTCAGTACTTGGGCGTCCTTTAAGGGTTTTATGTCCATTACTCTATCAAATAACAGGCATTCGTTGAAGTATTAGTGGAACTTGTAGTAGTCTTTCTGGGTGTGGAAGTGCACTACTGCACTCAAATGAAACTTGCCTGGCTAAGGCTCATTCATAGCGATTTCTTTAGTAGGCACGAACTACTCGAAAAGCTATTAAAGATCTTCCTTAGTAGTCTATAAGTGCAAGTTAGAAACAAGGCATTTGTGAATGTAGTCGGCCTTTATTAGATCTTTGATTGCCCCTCCTGAGCCTAGCAGTAGGTTGGTGTTGCCCAGGTAGTGCACTAGTTTGTTCGAAACTGAGAACTTTTATCTTATTTTTTACAAAATAAGTGCAAATTTCTACTTGATTTGTTACCCTTTGGCTTTACAACAGTGTATAACTATAAGTGAAATCTACTGGTTTGCCTATACGATACAGTCGTTTTCAGCCTCAAACTTACTTATTTCGCTTCTACATAGATTATATACTACCCGTTGTGCTTCCACAACTGCTGGAAAGTCGAGTTGGGAATGCCATGAAACTACAATTAAAGCTAGCTTTGACTTTGACTGCGTCTGACTGGCAGTCTTCCGAAGGTCTCCATGAAGACATCGCTGTTGAAGCTGTTGCACATTAGCACTTACTTTCTGCCCTAGCTTTATATAATCCTCAGCAAAACGATGTTCTATGGTCTCTAGTTAAGCTGGAAAATCAAAGAATTTTGATGTGGAAATATGCCTTATGAGTTGTCAGCTAGAGTGTATCCAGTTCTTCTGGAGCCAGAGTAGGTAGCCGTTGCTGATGGAAAATACATAAGATACAACGAAATAACCTTGCATACGTCTTCTTTTTAAAGAATCAAACTATGAGGCTATACTCCGAAAGCATCCCTATAGTCATCGATCTACAGCCTCATCTGATTGAGCACTTCCTCATCAATAGAGTATTATATTATCAGATCTGAGAGGTCTTTCATGTCTTCAAAAGTCTTTTTCTTAGGTTAAATTTGTTAGAACATAGTGCCGAATACGTCGAACTAGTTTTCGTTAAACTTTGAAGTCTTTCTGCGGAATTACTGACTTTTGACTGAAGAAGTATGCCTTCTATTCTATATGAGCTCACACTTGGTCAGAATTTACAAGCAGGACTCGATATAACCACTTTTTCTCCATATTCCGTTGGGTTTTATACGAGTATTAGCTTAAACTTAGTGTTTTGCCTTGCGCAGGTTCTCCTAATGGTGAACCACAACAACTGCCATTATCATAAGATTCGTTAGTTTTTTTCTATTCTACTCTTATAGACTTTAGTCTTTGGATATATTGAGAATGAGTTTGGCTTATAAAGGATTAACCCCTGCCTTGCTCAGCTATACAATTTGTTCATCTTTTATTGACAAACCTTGGTTTTTGTCAATACTTATGATTTGGCGATGCTATAGGGCATGCAGACACTACTTTATTCTAGAATTGCTTTTCTCTATGAATTTCTCAAGACCATAGTCAATCATTTTTAGTATATTACTCGATAGTTACTTATTTTAGAAGGTCTATGTCTTTCTTAGAGTAGCTTATGGATTAAGAGCAACGTATTTTCCAATTTTGTCGTTGCCTACCAAACACATTCGCCTTGCTTTTTCGTTTCTACTGACCGCCCCTACGCTTTACACATAACTCTGATGCTGATAGTTGTATGTGAATGATGTGTCGGTGCCATAGTCAATCACGTAAATGATACGAGAGTAGTCATAGTTCCACCTGCGCAGTTAATTCGTGTTTTTTACAATAAAAATGTTATTTTTTTTATTTGATATTTTTTTGTGGGGTTTGCGTATGAAGTTAATACTGTTTTTGATGAAGTTTTTGCCAGATAGTTCGTTGAGTTTGTTCTGGTACTGCTTGGAAGTCAATTGTAAAGGGTAGAAAACAACAATATCTTGTCTTTCTGGGTGTGTTGCATCTTCCTTTAAGAAGGCTATTAGTTACTGTAGTGCTTTGTCTTACTTTTTTTAAAGGATGGACTCGAGAGGGTGCTGAGGCCACAGCTGCAGAGGGAAAGACTATTTGTTAATGAGGGCAATCTGGTGGCTGATTTAATCGTCTTGAAGATTGTTGTGGTATATTACTGTGGAGTTGGTCTGTTGTTTGAGAGAAAGAAGGAGAAAGGGCTGGTATTCTGTTAAGCTGAGAGCGAACACATCAATCAGTCTTATTTTATGTTATTTATCTTTATTTTATTATTTTTATTGTTTTTCTTTCTATGTGTTCCACTGTTTGATATCGGTTACTGTTATTCCTTATTCTTTGAGCTGGGCTGTGATGAATGAAAGATGGTCTTCTTCGTTTTAGCTGCACAACATGTACCCTGAGGCTTTTAGTGCTCCGTTGCTGATGACTAGTTCAACTTTCCTGTTTGTTTGTTTGACCAATAGCAGAGCTAGCAGTACGCTTTGGCTGTTGAGGTGTTTGTGGCTGAGGGTCACTAGTTGCTACTACTCTACGATTACACTCACATCTTGGGCGTAGCTGAGCAGACATGAGGCATAGTGACTGTGCTGGGCTATCAGTTGGTCTAATAAACTAATCCGTCTTTTGTCCTAAACACCCTTATTGCTCTCAGTATTTTATATACCTTATTTCTTATCAGTATTCTTATTGTTGGTGTGTTTTGGCTAGTAGAGCGAGATGAGGGTGTCGATTAGGTTGCGATGGCTTGCCTATGAGTTGTAGAACTGATATTCCTGGTAAGACTCGTTGGTGTAATTACGTGAAATGGTCTATGATTTCATGAGTTTTTATCTGATTTTGTGGAGACCCTGCAAATCGAGGGTTTCTTTGTTGTTCGTAGTCATCGTCTGCTTTAATCTTTTATATCAATAACATACCATCCCATTTAGCATATCTATAGCACATTTTGACCAATACTATCAATAGGGCCATATCGAATATAATAAAAAAAGCATATGTCTTATGATGTTTAATACATGAATGCTGATATGAGTATGTTGATATATAACTTATGGTTGTATATTATGCTGTATGTTAATAAAAACGACGCCTAAGGGATTCGAACCCTCGCTCCTTACGGAAGTAACTTAGCAGGCTACCGCCTTAACCACTCGGCCAAAGCGTCGTATCTACACATACAGTACCCTCCCCCCTTAAGAGAGAAAAGTGCATGTTGAAATACCATCAACCACCATATACATTTACCTTTAATATTGCAAATACTAAATATAATCATATTTAATCTGATGCCTTATACTTCATTTAGTTATTAATAAAAGAGTTTAGTTGATGGATGGATATTTGTATAAATCACTAAAGACTAGATTGACTCAAACCATCAGCAACCGAATTGCATTATTAGCAATACCATGAGGAAGGTCTGCTACGTCACCAACCCTTAGTTCACTAGTTTCCAGCTCAGCAAAAACCACCTAATGAAACCCAAAAGAGTGTAACTGGCCTAGAGTCTCATCCACTCCTATCACCTACTACCCCTACTACGCACCTTCCAAGGCAAACAGGCAGAGAACCACTAACTGCTTTCTTTCCATGATGCAGACTATATTTAGTACCTGAGCACCTGGGTGTCCCCGATGCCTGAGAATATCCTGAAACAAAATGCTAACCAGTAAGTGATTAGGCGCTACCCTGCCTAGTAGTAGCTATAAAACATATACTAAATGGATCGTCGTTTATGGCAGCGTTACTAGATTAATACAAGCGAAGACTGCCCTGGCTTCAAAGACATGCTTAAGTTTTGCCAACTAGCAGCTGGTGCCAGCATCGACGCAGCCCATTTAATCATCGCAGAGTAGAGCCAGATAGTGTTAAACTGGATGGGTGGTTACCACCACGCCAAACATTCACAAGCAAGTGGGTTCTGCTATGTAAACGATATAGTGATATGCATACTATAGCTGTTAAAGTGCTACCCAAGAGTGCTTTACTTGGACATCGACGTGCACCATGGAGATGCAGTCCAGTAAGCATTTTACCACACTAACAGAGTCATGACTGTAAGTTTCCATCAATACACTCCTTCCTTCTTCCCATAAACAGGATCTATCAACTAGAATGGACAGGGAATAGGTCAAGGATACTCTATTAATGTGCCACTTAAGCAAGGCATAGGAGATCTTAAGTATTGCTGGCTGTTTAGACAAGTCATGGGCAGAGTGATGTAGTCATATCGGCCTGATGTGGTAGTGGTGCAGTGTGGAGCTGACTCGCTCTCGAAAGACAGACTGGGCAATCTCAATCTATCCATCAAAGGACACGCAGAGTGCCTCAATTTCATGAAAGGATTTGGAGTTAAAATGATTTGTCTGGGAGGGGGAGGGTATACAATATAGAATGTTGCACGTTGTTGGACTTATGAGACTGGACTGATGAGTGGAGTGGAGATTGACAATGATATTCCCAATAACAATGAGCATCATTACTACTACATCAAGGACAACTACAAACTACACTTTGCCATATAACACATGATAGATCTCAACTCTAAAGCTTAGTTAGACAATATTGTTAGGGAAGTGAGTGAGAAATTGAGAGAAACTGAGGGTAGACCTGCAGTAGGGTACCATTTAAGTCCCTCCTTAGTGTATAGGTAGAGCATGGAGATGGAAATCAATTAGTGATAGTCTTAATTATCAGGTTTTATTAAGATTTAATGTTTTTATTATTAGTAAAATTTATAAGTTACCTTATATACATATTCTTTACAAAAAATGCTTTAAATATAGATGAGATGAATAGTTATTTAATGAATTTAAACAGAATAAGTTGTAAATTGATAATAACAGGTATCATTTTTTGGAGAAGAACTGGCAGAATACCAGTGAGAGTATGGCCATCAATTTAATAAGAATGTTGAGGCTGGGTCCGCTTGTGTCCTTGAGGGGGTCCCCCACTATGTCTCCAATCACTGCTGCCTTGTGAATTTAACTGCCTTTCTTTACCACTTCACCTTGGTGGTGCATTAGTCCTCCCTCAATATACTTCTTTGCATTATCCCAAGCTCCACCAGTGTTCGACGCTGATATTGCCATTTGGACTCCGCTTACCATAGCTCCTGGTAAGAATCCTAGGAGAGCTTTAGGGCCAAACAAGTAACCTAGTAGGAAAGGAGTGGCTGTGACCTTAATAATAAAAGTATTACCAATAATCCAGGCATAGTTAAATCTTTCAAAGCTGCATTGGTGCTCACTCTTACACAAGATTTATAGTCTGGTCTTTCTGATCCATCCAATATGCCAGGATGGTCTCTGATTTGCCTTCTAACTTCCTATATCATACCCAGGGCAGCATGTCCAACTGATTTCATCGTTAATGCGCTAAAAGCATAGGGAATCATGGCACCAAACAACAAACAACTAAAAATAAGGGGGTCGTTGAATGTAAATTACTATGGTTTTAGGCCAAAAATGATGGCTGAGTGCATGTAGGCTCCATACAAAGCAAATCCTACCAAAGTAGCTGAACCTATAGCAAATCCTTTGCCAATAGCAGCAGTCGTGTTACCCGCAGAATCAAGCACGTCTGTTCTCTATCTTACTACATGAGAAAGCTAGGCCATCTATGCAATCCCTCCAGCGTTGTCACTTACTGGTCCATAACTGTCGATAGCTAAACAAATTGGTAGGTTAGATAGCATGCCTAGAGCACTAAGAGCAACTCCATAGTATTATAGTGAAGAATGGGAAAAATAGCATACAAAACAAAGCACAATTACAGGCACTATAGTCGATAGATAGCCCAGAGCGAGACCATAGATGACATTTGTTGCTGCTCCAGTCTTGCAGGCCTAAGTTAGTTACTGAACTGGCTTATAAGTATAGCTGGTCATGAGCTCAGTCACATAGCCGATAGCTAGACCACCCACTAGTCCCAAAGAAAGACACAAAAACAAGTCAGATGCACTTTTACTATTAATATTATCTCCAGATCTATACTTGAAGTCACCCATGGTCCAACTGCACAGCACCCATAACACTGGCACCAATATGACTGTAGAATATGTTAGTTGTTTTTTAAGATTCTTCTATACTTATCCGGGTGCGTTGATTTATTCGCCCTCAGTGATGAGTCCACTTACAACCAGACTCACCAATAGTCCAACCGCTGGAATCATCAAAACGAACAACAATTCACTCAATTATACGTATCCTTATATACTAGTGATAGAGTTGCCTCCCAGAATGAGTGCGGCACAGGTCGACTAAGCAAAAGAACCGAACAAGTCAGCTCCCATGCCAGCAATATCTCCCACGTTGTCTCCTACGTTA
>Ga0169931_10008840_pt1 | contig 14624 bp, 16 predicted proteins | sample Kivu_15m_20L_FD_129675 | JGI IMG/M metagenome (GOLD analysis project Ga0169931, IMG submission 129675) | Freshwater microbial communities from Lake Kivu, Western Province, Rwanda to study Microbial Dark Matter (Phase II) - Kivu_15m_20L... | ecosystem: Environmental > Aquatic > Freshwater > Lake...
ATGCGTGAGCGCCTGCCGCAGCACAGCCTGGTCGGCGAACGCGTAGCCGAGCGCGTCCGGGCGCTCCAGCGCATGTCCCGCGGGGCGGGCCGTTGGCAGTTCAACGTGACCAGAGGCCTGCCTGGACTCCCGCATGGCAGGCCGCGTCAGGGTGTGCTCCGGATGTCGAAATCGAACACGAGGCTCGCGTGCGCGACCAGAGGCACCTTGCGGGAGTAACTGACCGATATGACCACGCCCCTGCCCGACTTCTCGATGTCCAGGTCGACACCACGCACGCCCTTGATGTCATCCATGTCGGCCCGCTTGTCGAACCCGGTGCGCAGTTCGGCAGGCGAGGTGCTGCCCGATACGGCCAACGCATCGATGGCCGTCCTGACCTTGAAGTACTCGAGGTAGACAGGCACTGCCCGCATCAGGAGCAGCGCCAGGAAGAAGAGCACGGCACCGGCGAACATCAGTCCGATGAGGCTCAGGCCACGCTGTCTTTTCATCACTGCTCCCCTGCCACGGCACACGCCGGCAACGAAGACGTCATTCGATCGGCGTTCCGATGCGGTCGAACTGGCCGAAGTTCATCCAGATGAAGAAGGCCTTGCCGACGATGTTGGCATCGGGCACAAACCCCCAATACCGGCTGTCGCTGCTCGAATCCCGGTTGTCACCCATCATGAAGTAGTGCCCCTCGGGGACCTTGCAGCGAAAGCCCTCATCATTGTATTCGCAGTTCTCGCGTCCGGGAAAAGCACGCACTCCCGCGAGTTGCACCGGCGGGGCGTCCAGATTGACGATGGTCGAATGCGCCCGCTCCCCGAGTTTCTCGCGGAAGCGCTTGGTGCTGATGAAGTTCAGCCCATGTTCCAGGTAGCTGTAATCCGGCTCGGTGTTCACCTCGACCAGCTGACCGTTGACCGACAGACGCTTGTTGCGATACTCGACCAGATCGCCCCCCACGCCGACCACGCGCTTGATGTAGTCGATGGACGGGTTCTCGGGGAACCGGAACACCATCACGTCACCACGCTTGGGCGAATTGAGCTCGACCACCTTCACGTTGAGCACCGGCAGGCGCACGCCATAGGTGTACTTGTTGACCAGGATGTAGTCGCCTACCAGCAGCGTGGGAATCATCGAGCCGGAGGGAATCTTGAACGGCTCGACGAGAAACGATCGCAACAGGAACACCACCAGGATGACCGGGAAGAAGCTGACCGGGTACTCCACCCACCACGGCATGCTCCCGCCCTCCCCCCGTCGGCGCCGCAGCACGAGCACATCGAGCAGCCACACCCCGCCGGTCACGACGAGCAGGATGAACATGATGAGGGCGAAGTTCATGGAGGTTCGTTATCTCTCGGGAAGGTCTGATGACTGAGTGCGGAACGCGCGGCGACCGGGAACAGGGAACGGCAGCCCAGGCCGCGAACCCTGGAGCACACCCCCCGTCGCGCCGCCGGAAGCGGCTGACGTCGATCTCCAGCGCGGCACGCGGGAACGGGACGCGCGTGGGCGGGCGACGAAACGATGCGGGCTGAGTCGTGCCGGGATGGACTTGGCACCGACCGGGAAGGACAGGCGCCATCCTGACCGCGTCGAAACCCCGGCCATCGCTCAGACCTTCGCCATGGGCGGCCGATTTCCCATGGGCGGCCTATTTGTCACCGACCTGCAGGATGGCAAGGAACGCCTCCTGAGGAATCTCGACGTTGCCGACCTGCTTCATCCGCTTCTTGCCGGCCTTCTGCTTTTCGAGCAACTTCTTCTTGCGCGTGATGTCGCCCCCATAGCACTTCGCCAGCACATTCTTGCGCAACGCCTTGACGGTCTCGCGCGCGATGATGTGCGCACCGATGGCCGCCTGCACCGCGATGTCGAACATCTGCCGCGGAATCAGCTCGCGCATCTTCGAGGCCAGCTCGCGGCCGCGATACTGGGAGTTCGCGCGATGCACGATCAACGACAGCGCATCGACCTTCTCGCTGTTGATCAGGATGTCGAGCTTGACCAGATCACCGGCCCGGAACTCCTTGAACTCATAGTCGAGCGAGGCATAGCCCCGGCTCACGGACTTCAGCTTGTCGAAGAAGTCCATCACCACCTCGTTGAGCGGCAGGTCGTAGGTGAGCACGACCTGACGACCCGAGTATTGAAGATTGCGCTGCGCACCGCGCTTCTGCGTGCACAGGGTGATCACCGGCCCCACGTAATCCTGCGGCACCAGAATGGTGGCGGTGATGATCGGCTCGCGGATCTCCTCGATCTTGGAGGCGTCGGGCAGTCGCGAGGGGTTCTCCACCTCCACCACGCTGCCATCTCGCATCACGACCTGATAGACCACCGTGGGCGCGGTGGTGATGAGGTCCATGTCGTACTCGCGTTCCAGCCTCTCCTGGACGATGTCCATGTGGAGCAGCCCGAGGAAGCCGCAGCGGAAGCCGAAACCCAGCGCCTGCGAGGTCTCGGGCTCGTACTGCAGCGAGGAGTCGTTCAGGTGGAGCTTCTCGAGCGCGTCGCGCAACGCTTCGTACTGGTTCGACTCGACCGGGTAAAGGCCTGCGAAGACCTGCGGCTTGATCTCCTTGAATCCCGGTAGCGGCTCGAGCGCCGGCTGATTCACCTTGGTGATGGTGTCGCCGACACGGGCGTCCTTCAGTTCCTTGATGCCGGCGATGACGAAACCCACGTCGCCTGCGGACAAACGCTCCGCCGGACGCGACTTCGGCGTGAACACCCCGACCTGCTCGCAGAGATAGGAGGCACCACTCGACATCAGCAACAGCTTGTCCTTCGGCTCCAGCGCACCGTCAACCACCCGGATCAGCATGACCACGCCGACGTAGTTGTCGAACCAGGAGTCGATCACCAAGGCCTTCAGCGGACCGGAAGGATCCCCCTTGGGAGGCGGAATGCGGGCGATCACCGCTTCCAGGATGTCCTGAATCCCCATGCCGGTCTTGGCGCTGGCCCGCACCGCATCCCCGGCCGGGATGCCGACGATGTCCTCGATCTCGCCGATCACACGCTCCGGCTCGGCCGAGGGCAGGTCGATCTTGTTGAGCACTGGTACCACCTCGACGCCCTGCTCGATCGCGGTGTAGCAATTGGCCACGGTCTGGGCCTCTACGCCCTGGGAGGCGTCCACCACCAGCAAGGCCCCCTCGCAGGCTGCCAGCGAGCGCGACACCTCATAAGAAAAGTCGACATGGCCGGGCGTGTCTATCAGATTGAGGTGGTACTCCTGGCCGTCCAGCGCCCGATAGCGCAGCGCGGCCGTCTGGGCCTTGATGGTGATGCCGCGCTCGCGCTCGAGGTCCATGGAATCGAGCACCTGCTGGGACATCTCGCGGTTGGAAAGACCGCCGCAGAACTCGATGAACCGATCGGCAAGCGTGGACTTGCCGTGGTCGATGTGAGCGATGATGGAGAAGTTGCGGATGTGCTGCATCGAGTGGAAAAGGGGCAACGGATGCCCCTTTTCTCGGGTGAGGTAGGTAGGCCGCGGATTCTAGCCCATTCGGAGCCGCAGGGCGGAATGGGCTGGATGCACGATCAGTTGCCGCCGCTCAGCCGCAGGGGAATGTAGAGCGATGCATCGCCGCGCCGGATGAGGAGCGCGACGCTGCGCGATTTCTCGAACTGGGCAATGATCTGGTTGACCTGATCGACGGACTTGACGTCCTGGTTGTTGATGGCGAGCAGGACGTCGCCGCGCCGGATGCCGGCCTTTGACGCATTGCCCTTGGCATCTTCGACCAGAAGCCCGCCGGAGACCCCCAGTTCCTTGCGCTGCTCGGCCGACAATTCCACCAGTGCCAGGCCTAGGCGGGCCACGGTCGTCTCGCCACCCTTGCCGGGCGCCTGCCCTTTCCCGCGCTCGCCGGTACGCTTGTCCTCCCCGAGTTCGCCGACCACCACGCTGAGTTCCTTCGCCGCCCCTTTGCGCCACACCTGCACCGTGGACTTGGTGCCCGGACGGGTCGCGGCGACCAGCCGCGGGAGATCGGACGAACTCACCACCGGCTTGCCGTCGAATTTGAGGATGACATCGCTGGTCTCGATACCGGCCTTGTCCGCAGGACCGCCCTTCTCCAACGAATTCACCAGCGCCCCCTGGGGCTTGGAAAGGCCGAACGACTCGGCGAGCTCCTTGGTGACCTCCTGGATCACCACCCCGATGCGACCGCGCGTCACCTTGCCGGTGGTGCGCAGTTGGTTGGCGATGTCCATCGCAACGTCGATGGGAATGGCGAAGGACAGGCCCATGAAACCGCCGGTGCGGCTGTATATCTGGGAGTTGATCCCAACCACCTCGCCGCGCAGGTTGAACAGCGGCCCGCCGGAGTTGCCCGGGTTGATCGCCACGTCCGTCTGGATGAAAGGCGTGAAGTTCTCCTGAGGCAGCGACCGGCCCTTGGCGCTGACGATGCCCGCAGTCACCGTGCTCTCGAAACCGAAGGGCGAGCCAATGGCCAGGACCCATTCACCCACCTTGAGTTTCGCCGTGTCGCCGATCTTCACCGCCGGCAGCCCGGCGGCGTCGATCTTGATCAGGGCGACGTCCGACCGGCGGTCGCTGCCGATGACCTTGGCGACGAACTCCCGCTTGTCATTCAGACGGACGGTGATGTCGTCACCCGCCTCGACCACGTGCGCGTTGGTCAGGATATAACCGTCGGCGCTGATCATGAAACCCGAGCCGAGAGAACGTGCCTCGTTGTCCCGCGGTCCCTGTCCCGGCGGCCGCCGGAAGAAATCGAAAGGATCCTCCTCGCCCCCCTGGCCCTGCTGCGGCCGCGTGGAGGTGGTGCTGATGTTCACCACGGTGGGGCCCTGCTCTTCCACCAGGTCGGTGAAATCGGGCAGTTCCCCCGCCGCCACCGGCGCGACGAGGATCAGACTCAACAGCAGGCCTTGCAGCGCTTTGATCATGAACAGGTCCTGAGGAGGGAAGAGGATTGCGGCCCGTCGCGGCCCGCGGGTGGAACTAGCGATTCCTGGGGGAGATGGCGTTGGCGATGGTGGCCACTGTCGCGGCGGGCGCTTCACCCAGCACTGTCACTCGCTGGTCACCCACCACGCGGGTGTAGATGTTGATGGCACCGCGCTGCACCGGACCCTCCGCCACGCGGGCCCGCGCTGGCTCGATGAACACGGATACCGCCGCAAGACCATCGGACAGCACCATGTGGGTGACGATCGCCGAGGTGCTGCCGTCCTTGTGACGGCGCACTTCCACGATCTTGCGGAAACCGGCCGGCGGCGACTTGATCACCCATTCGGATTCACCCGCTGTTGCGTCCGCTGCCTCGACAGCGGCCGCCGGCGTGGGCAGGGGCAGGCTCGGCTGAAGCCACTGACGCGGTATCGCCCCGCCTATCTGCACCTGAGTGAACGCGAACTGCTCGATCACCTGGGCACGTTCGCCGATCATCTTGGCCTTCAGCAGCAGGCCTGTGCCGGTATCCGCCCAGAACTTGTGCCCGTAGCGCATCCCGTCCTTCGGCTCGAGCACCAGCGCCTGCGCGTCGTGCTCGGCCACGCGCTCGATCTCGGCTTTGCGCACGTGGTAGTGATCAGTGACCGCCGTAAGCTGCTCCGGCAGGATCTGCGGGAATGAACGGCCGACGCGGCGACGATCCACCCGCACCGTCTTGGTGTCGGCATGGTAGGAGAAGACAATGTCATTGTTGCGCACCACCTCGCGCCGGGGCCCGTCGAGGGTCTCGAGGCGCTCGGTCTCGCTGCTGCCGTCGACCACGTGCACGATGCGGGAGGTCTCGACCTTGTCGCCCTGCTGATAGACAAAAGTCCCAGCGTAGCTCAGCTGGCGGGCTGCCCCCGCAATGCGCTGCAGCCAGCCGAGCGCATCACCGTGGGACAAATTGTCGGCAAGCGCCGACGAGACAAGCAGCATGAACCCCGCCGCCCCGACAGCCCACCGCACCATGCCTCCCGGCACCCGGGCGGGTGTCGGGGTACGCTCAGCGCGCCGACACCGTGCGGACATAGCTCGCCACGCCGTGCATGGCTGCGGTAGGGGAGTACTCCTGGTGCGCCATCATGTAATCATTCACGTCCGCGTCCACCGCCTGCGTGGCCACCTCGGCCCGTGGCGACATGGCAACGGACTGGGCCATGTCGATCCGACCACCCGAGCCGTCGCTCCGCTGGCCGACCACCATCCAAACCACCACCCCGATGCCCGCGATCGTGGCCGCCATGGATAGCGCGAAGGTACGCACGCGCTGCGTTGGCTGCGCCACCGGCGCACGACCGGGGGCCAGTACCGTGGGCTCGGAAGCCAGCGCGCCGGAGATGCCGGCCGTCAGATCGAGATGGAACCCCGGTTCACGTCGCAGCGATTCGCCGATCAGATGGTAGGCGTCCCAGCAGCGCGCCAGCTCGCCCCCGTCAGCTGTCCGCTTCACCTGTGCTCCGAGCTCGGCGTCGTCGAGTTCGCCGTCCATCAGCGCTGAAATGCGCTCGCGTTCTACCATCTCTTGTCCTTACTCGTTCCCAACAAAGGCCTCAGCCGCTCGGCAATGGTCTCCCGTGCCCTGAAAATGCGGGACCGGACGGTGCCGATGGGGCAGTTCATGATCGTGGCGATATCCTCATAGGACAGGCCCTCGATCTCGCGCAGGGTGATCGCCATGCGCAATTCCTCAGGCAGCTCGAGCATGGTTTCGTTCACGGTGTTGGCGATCTGCTTGGTCATGAGCTCGGCCTCGGGCGTGTTCATGTCCCGCAGCTGGTCAGCGTCCTCGAAGGTCTCGGCCTCTTCGCTGTCGAACTCCGTGGTGGTCGGCGCGCGGCGCCCCATGGCCACCAGATAGTTCTTGGCGGTATTGATGCCAATGCGATAGAGCCAGGTGTAGAAGGCGCTCTCGCCGCGGAAGGACGGCAAAGCCCGGTAGGCCTTGATGAAGGCCTCCTGAGCCACATCCTCCACCTCGGCGGCATCGCGGATGAAACGGGACAGCAGACGGCCGAGCTTGCGCTGGTACTTGACCACCAGCAGCTCAAAAGCCTTCTTGTCGCCGCGTTGGGCGCGTTCGACCAGTTGCTGGTCGATTTCCCGTTCACTCATGGCCCCACCGGGGGCCTGGGAAGGTTGCACAGGCCCGAAACGCTCTCCGTCAGAAGAAGCAGTCGAGTATATCTTTGGGACAGGGTCCCGGGGTACCAGGGCATGTACGCTCATGCTAGCACAGACAACGCCGGATGGCTCAAGGTTCACGGCGGAGAACTGGAACGGCCAGAATTCCACGTGCCTCCACGACGCCATTCAGCCCAGCGGACGTAGACGCGCAGGCGACGGTAATGGTCAGGCGGACAGGCATCCGCCCATACCATCACGATCAGCCTTTGCCCACCCTGGATCCGGAACACCAGCAACGTCACCAGCAGGTTCGTGAGGGGTACGTCATCGAGCGTCGCATCCTTGCCGCCTCCGTCCTGGATCCGAAGCCGCGCCCGGCCATCGGCCATGAGTTCCAGACCGGTGACGCGCGCATGCCTCACGCGGCCGGCGTGCACGCCGATCTGCCACCCACCCCCGACCAACACTGCGGCGCTGACCACGGCTGCCAGGGCCGGCGGCAGCCCGAGCAGCCAGGGCACGGACGCGACAGCGCCGTGCGCGAACACCATCAGCCCGATGAACCGCGCCGACACCCCGGGCGTGACGCTGCAGACCGGCACCCTCACAGGAGCCACCCGCGTCCTGCCGCGGCAACCGTCCATCCGCGCCCCCGCGCGTCCGGCGTGTTCCTATAATTGGTCACTCGATCACGCTTCATGGCACAGCAATGCTCGCATCCCCGACGCCTCCGGAAAAGACCGTCCCGGCCGGCACCACGCCCGCGTCACAAGCCCGCGCGAGACCGGAACTCGGCTGCATCCTCGTGGCTGGCACCGACGCCACAGCCTTCCTGAACGGCCAGTTCACGAGCGACCTCGCTTCTCTGCCTGACGGCGCGTGGACCTGGGCCGGCTACTGCTCGCCAAAGGGCAGGCTGCTGGCGACGGTGCGGGCCGGGCGCCACGGCGCCGGGTGGGCCCTGCAGGCGCCAACCGCCGTCGTCTCCGACCTGACCGGGCGGCTGCGCCGCTTCGTGCTGCGCGCGAAAGTGACGTTCACCCTCCCACCCGGGGAATCCGCCTGTTGCATCGAGTACCCGCCGGGACGATGGCCATCGGACGTCCCCGCCACCATCGGGCCGGGCGGATGTGCGGGCGATGCCCGTCGCAGCGCCTTCGCCCTGGCGGATGGCCGCCTTTTGATCCACGGTGTGCCGGACACCGGTCTCGCAGCGGGTACGGAGGACTGGCTGTCCGACGTTCTGGCTGGCGCACCCTGGATCCTGCCGGGTGCGGAAGAGACCTTCGTCCCCCAGATGGTAGATCTGGAGCGGGTCGGTGGCGTCAGCTTCACCAAGGGCTGCTATCCCGGCCAGGAGGTCGTGGCGCGCTCCCAGCACCTCGGCGAGGTGAAACGCCGGCTGCATCGCGTGCGCATCGGTGAGGAATCCCTGCCCACCCCCGGACAGGCGGTGCGTGCCGGCGACGCCCCGGCGGGCAGCGTGCTGTACGCCGCATCCCGACCCTCCGGGGGCGTCATCGCCCTTGCCGTGCTGGATGTCTCGCTCGCGGCGCAGGGCGCCCTCTGCCTCGAGGATGGCCGCGCACTGGCCGATGTCGAGCGCCTGCACCCGGCTGCCTGACATGGCCGCCCACTACTACGTCTACTACCGCATCGACCCCGCACATGCTGGCGAGGCCGCCACGTCGGTCGGAGGCGCGCAGGATGAGCTGCGCCAGCGCGCCGGCGTCTCGGGGCGTCGCCTGCGCCGCGCAGACGACGCCACGACCTGGATGGAGATCTACGAGAACATCGCGGACCGCGACGCTTTCGAGGGCACGCTCGCGGCCGTGGTGCAGTCGCATGGCCTGGAGCGCTGGCTCGCACCTGGAGCCAGCCGGCATCTCGAATGCTTCGAGGATTGAGCCGTGTGCCTGGTGATCCTCGCCCTGGGACAGCACGCTCGCTACCCACTCATCCTCGCCGCCAACCGGGACGAATTCCACGCCCGCCCCAGCGCCGGCCTGCACACCTGGCCGGACAGACCCGATATCCTGGGTGGGCGTGACCTCGAAAAAGGCGGCTCGTGGCTCGCCGCGGCACGGCGTGGCGCCCTGGCCGTGGTCACCAACGTGCGCGATCCCGCCAGACGCGTCACCGGCGGCGCCTCCCGGGGTGATCTGGTGAGCGATTTCCTTGGCGACGACGCCGCCCTGGCGCTGCGCTATGTGCCTGATCGCTGCGCCCCCGGGCTGGGCTACGACGGCTTCAACCTGATCGCGGTCGACCACAGTGGCGCGTGGTATGGATCCAACCGGGGTCCGGTGCGTCAGTTGCACGCGGGCGTGCACGGCCTCAGCAATCATCTGCTCGACACCGACTGGCCGAAGGTCCGGCGGCTGCGGGCGGCGATGCACGAGTTACTGGAGGCCGGTGAACCATCACCGGCCGAACCGTTGATGGCCGCACTCGCCGACCGCGCCGCCGTGCCCGACGAGGCCTTGCCGGCCACCGGCGTGCCGCTGGAATGGGAACGCCGCCTGGGCCCGCCCTTCATCGTCTCGCCAGACTACGGCACGCGCTGCAGCAGCGTTGTCCTCATCGATCATGAGGGCATGCTCACGCTGACGGAGCGCAGCTTCGATCCGGAGGGGAACGTCATCGCAACCCGGGAACTGTCCGTCCAGCTCGAGCAGCCGCCCGGACCGTGGACGGCGGCAGCATGAGCCCGCTGGCCGCGGGCTTCAGGTCATGGCCCCGCCTCCAGGCGCATCGCCCGATGGGGGATGCCGGCATCGTCGAACATCGGGCCGTGCGCAACGAAGCCGAGCCTCGCGTAGAAGCCAAGCACAGCCACCTGGGCATTGAGCTGCACCGCGGCGTGGCCGCGGCGCCTCGCCTCCTCCACCAGCCGCATCACCAGCGCGCGACCCACACCGGCACGACGCCAGGACGGCAGCACGGCCACGCGTCCGATATGGCCGTCGGCCAGCAGGCGCGCAGTCCCGATGGGTCGACCCGCCGCGTCGCTGGCGAGTGCATGCAGACTGCCGGCATCCTCGGCGTCCCACTCCAGATCCTCGGGCACGCCCTGCTCCTCGACGAAGACGCAACGGCGCACCAGCGCGGCGCCTGGTCCGGCCTGCGCCCAGTCGCCAACACTCACCGCGAAACCATCTCCTGAGCGCATGACCCGCCTCCTCGCCTACGACCCGGCTGTCCGCGGCGCTCCCCACGGATGCTGGGACGACGTCGCCGCCGCCGACTGTACCGCCGAACTCGAGCTTCGCGCTCTGGTGTCGCGCTGGATCGGCGCCGACCCGGCCATGGCGCTGCACGGCGGTGGCAACACCTCGCTGAAGTCGCACTGGCATGACGGTCGGCCCTGCCTGCATGTCAAGGGCAGCGGCGCCGATCTGGCGAACGTCACGGTGCGTGACTTCGCGGCAGTGGATCTGGCCGGTGTGCGGGCCTTGCTCGAGGCTGGCACCGAGCTCGACAACGACGCACTCGCGCGGGCCCTCGGCCCGCTGGTGCTGGACCCGGTCTCGCCCCGGCCGTCCATCGAAACCCTGATGCACGCCGCCCTGCCCCATCGCCACGTCGAACACACCCACGCCGACGACGTGCTGGCGGTGATCAACACCGCCGGTGGCGACGCCATCGCGCGCAAGGTGTTCGGCGACGCCGCCCCGCTGGTGCCGTTCCGGCACTCCGGTTTCGCACTGGCCGCCGCCTGCGCCGAGGTCTGGCGACGAGAACACCGCGCCCACACCATCGGCCTGCTGCTCGCCTTCCATGGCGTGGTCGCCTTCGGCGAAACGGCGCGACAGTCGTTCGAGCGGCTCTACGGGTTGGCCGGGATGGCCCGCCAGTACCTGCGCCAACAGGACGCCTGGGACCTCCCCTGCACTCCGGCACCTTCACGCGCCTGGCCGCAGGCCTTGCGCCTGCTCGCGCTGCGCCAGGCTCTGTCCCGGGAGGCGGGATTTCCGATGGTGCTGCACGTGGACGACAGCGCCGAGTGCGTCGCCTTCTGCCGGCGGCCGGACCTCGCCAGGATCGCCCTGCAGGGTCCGCCCACACCGCAGCACGCGGTATTCACCAAGCGTCTCCCGGCACTCGGGTTGGACGTGGCCGCCTACGCCCGGGCCTACCGCCGTTATGCCGAAGATCACGGCGCAGGCCTGGAGGTCGGGCGCATTCCCGATCCGGCCCCGCGCGTCCTGCTCGAACCCTCGATTGGGGTGATCACCGCCAGCGTCGATGCCCGCCATGCGCGCATGACTGCCCAGGTCTACCGTCAGGACGTCGAGATCATCAGCCGCGCCACCGGTCACGACCGTTACGTCTCACTGCCCCCCGAGGCCATACTGGCCGCCGAGGTGCACTATGGAGGCTTCGACCGCGCCCTCTTGTCCCGCCGCGCCGCCGACCGACCGCTGCTGGGCTGCATCGTCGGGCTCGCTCCCGACCATCTGTCCTCGCTCGCGCCCCCACTTGCGAGCATGGGCGCCGATGCCGTGCCAGTGCCGGAGAGTCTCGACGCAGCCCTCGGGCTCGCCTGGTCGCATGGGGGCCTGGACGCCTGTGTGCTCGCCACTGGGTCGACCGGACTTCAGCCCACCGCGGAGGCCATGCTGGCGAGCTCCCCCGGCGGCGGCATGGTCGTAACGCGACCGCCCGGCAGCGATGCCGCCACCCTCGCCGCCGACCTCGCACGGCACTGGTCGGCCACCACCGGAGTACACGCAGCTTGAGTTCCCAGTCCTTCCACACCCTGCGCTGGCTCGCGCCAGGCCGGTTCGAGATTCTCGACCAGCGCCGGCTGCCGGCCGCCGAAACCTACCTGACCCTGGATGACGCGGCCTCGACCGCTGCCGCCATCCGCGAACTCGCCGTGCGGGGCGCCCCCGCCATCGGCTGCGCGGCAGCCTATGGCGTGGCGGCGGAGGCGCGAGCCCTCTGCCGGACGACACCGGAACGCTTCGATGAAGCCCTGGACACCGCCTTTGCCCTCCTGGCGGCAAGCCGGCCGACGGCAGTCAACCTTTTCTGGGCGCTGGATCGCATGGCCGCGCGCCGCCGCGGCCAGGGGCCTGCCACGCCCCTGCAGGTGGCCGAGGCCATGGAGGACGAGGCCCGCGCCATCCACCGTGAGGACGTCGCCGCAAACCATCGGATGGGCGAACTCGGCGCCGCCCTGGTGCCGCAGGACGCCCGTGTGCTCACCCACTGCAACGCCGGCGCTCTGGCCACCGGCGGACACGGCACGGCCCTGGGCGTGATTCGCTCCGCCGTCGCCGCGGGCAAACGCGTGCATGTGTTCGCAGACGAGACCCGTCCAGTCCTGCAGGGTGCGCGGCTGACCGCCTGGGAATTGCAGCGCGACAGCATTCCCGTGACGGTGCTGGCCGACGGCGCCTCCGGCCATCTCATGACCCGCCGGCGCGTCGACCTTGTGGTGGTCGGCGCCGACCGCGTCGCTGCGAACGGCGACGTGGCCAACAAAATCGGCACCTACAACCTCGCAGTGCTGGCCCGGCGCCACGGCATCCCGTTCTACGTGGCCTGCCCGCTGTCGACTTTCGACCTGAGCCTGGCCTCCGGTGACCTGATCCCTATCGAGGAACGGGCCGCCGAGGAGGTCACGGGTCGGGGGGGCGAGCGCCGGACACCGGAAGGGGTCGCGGTATACAACCCTGCCTTCGATGTCACGCCGGCGGAACTGGTGAGCGCCATCATCACCGAGGCCGGCGTGGTGCACCACCCGGATACGGCCCGTCTGGCCGCACTGGCGCGAGACTGAGCAGGCTCCCGCCAGCCTCGGAGGGGGCTGGCAGACCAGACTGCGCAGAACCCCGGGCCGCCACACCTCCGGCGCTCACGCCCGCAAGGCGCCCGCCAACGCCCGTGGCCTTATGAAATCTCCGCGCTATAGCGTGGCTCCGCCGCCCACCTCGATCACCGCGCCGTTGATGTAGGACGCTTCCTCGGAGGCCAGGAAGGCGTACGCGTTGGCGATGTCCTCGGGCTGGCCGAGGCGTCCGAGCGGCACGCGCTCGCGCATCCCTTCCAGGACCTTCTCGGGAATGGAGGCGATGATCGGGGTCTGGATGAAACCGGGGCAGACCGCATTGACCCGGATGCCCTTGCGCCCGAGCTCGCGCGCCCAGGTCTTGGCAAATCCGATCACCCCGAACTTGCTGGCGGCGTAGTTGGTCTGGCCGAAGTTGCCGTAGAGGCCGACGATCGAGGAGGCATTCAGGATCACGCCAGAGCCCTGCTCCACCATGATGTCCACCACCGCCCGGGCGCAGTTGTAGGTGCCCTTCAGATTGACGTCGATGACGCGATCGAAGGCTGCGTCGGACATCTTGCGCAACTGTGCGTCCATGACGATGCCGGCGTTGTTGACCAGCACATCGATACGGCCGAAGCGCGCCATCGTCACCTCGACCATGGCGTCGATCTCGGGGCGGCGGGTGACATCGACCACGAACCCCAGGGCCTCGCCCCCCTCGGCGCGCACCTTGTCGACGGTCTCGTCCACCGCCCCCTGCCCCACGTCGCTGACCACCACCCGCGCACCTTCGCGCGCGAACTTCACCGCCGTGGCCTGGCCGATGCCGCGTCCGGCGCCCGTGATGATCGAGACCTTGTCTTTCAGTCGCATGGAATCCGTTCCTCGAGAAATGAACCTGCGGATGGCGGAGCGCCCCCCTGACTCAGGGCAGCGGACCCTCCAGTATGGTGACGGACGTGCCCGCCGGCACGGCGTCGAACAGCTGAACCAGGTCGGCGTTGCGCATGCGGATGCAGCCGATGGAACCTGGCCGGCCCAGGGCAACGCTGTCCGGCGTGCCATGGATGTAGATGTACCGCCGCATCGTGTCGACATCGCCGAAACGGTTGAAACCGGGCTCCCGGCCACACAGCCACAGAATGCGGGTGAGGATCCAGTCCCGGCCCGGAAAGCGCTGGGCCAGCGCGGCGTCGTAGATCTCGCCGGTCGGACGGCGCCGGACGAACACGGCGTTGAGCGGCTGACCCTCGCCGATCCGGGCGCGCACCACATGTTCGCCGCGGGGGGTGCAGTGGCTGCCGTTGCGCTCGCCGGCGCCGTTTCGCGCGGTGGACACCGCATGCTCTGACAGCACCTGGCCATCCTCGCGCAACTGAAGGCGCTGATCGGCCAGCGAGACGAGGATGCGCTTCATGCCGGGCTCCGACGCCGGCGTTCCTGAAAAAAGGAACGCAATTGTTCGGCGCAGGCATCCGCCAGGATTCCGCCCGTCACCACCGCATGGTGGTTGAGACGGGCTTCGGCGAACAGGTCGACGACGCTGCCGCAGGCCCCGGTCTTCGGGTCAGCCGCACCAAAGACCACCCGGGCGATGCGTGCGTGCATGATCGCTCCGGCGCACATGGCGCAGGGCTCCAGGGTCACGTACAGCGCGGCTTCGGGGAGGCGGTAGTTCGCCAGGCGGCGGGCGGCATCGCGCAAGGCCTGGATCTCCGCGTGCGCGGTCGGGTCGTG
>Ga0169931_10008841_pt1 | contig 14619 bp, 12 predicted proteins | sample Kivu_15m_20L_FD_129675 | JGI IMG/M metagenome (GOLD analysis project Ga0169931, IMG submission 129675) | Freshwater microbial communities from Lake Kivu, Western Province, Rwanda to study Microbial Dark Matter (Phase II) - Kivu_15m_20L... | ecosystem: Environmental > Aquatic > Freshwater > Lake...
CGCCGCGCCTACTACGAGACCGCGTCGTGGTTCGAGGAGACCCAGTCCGCCGACGTGCACGGGATGCGCATCGCGTACTTCTCGAGCGAGTTCGCGATCCACGAGAGCATGCAGCAGTACGCGGGCGGCCTCGGCGTGCTCGCGGGCGACCACCTCAAGAGCGCGTCGGACCTGGGCGTACCGCTGGTCGGCGTCGGGCTCCTCTACCGCCAGGGCTACTACCTGCAGGAGCTGCGCAGCGACGGCTCGACCAACGTCCTGCATCCCTCGTACGACTTCGACCGGTTCCCGGTCATCGACACCCGCGTGCGGATCGACTGCCCGGTGGGCGGCCGCATCGTGCGCGCGAAGGTGTGGAAGCTCCAGGTCGGGCGCGTGCCGCTCTACCTGCTCGACTCCGACGTCCCCGAGAACCGCAAGCGCGACCGCGTGCTGACGCGCGCGCTTTACCAAGGCGACCACGACCTCCGCATGCGCCAGCAGGTGCTGCTCGGGGTGGGCGGCGTGCTGGCCCTCGCGAAGCTCAAGGAGAAGGTCACGGTCTGGCACCTCAACGAGGGCCACGCCGCGTTCGCGGGCCTCAAGCGGCTGGCGATGCTCGTCTCGCGCGGCATGTCGCTCGACGCCGCGGTGCAGCGCGTGCGCGCCACGACGATCTTCACGACGCACACGCCGGTGCCCGCGGGCCATGACCGCTACGACGTCGACGCCTGCTGGAAGTCGCTGCGGCGGCCGCTGCGCACCGCGGGCTTCACGCCGGAGACCTTCGCCGAGTTCGGCCGCGAGCAGCCGAAGGAGGGGCCGATCTGCATGACGGTGCTCGCGCTGCGGATGGCGGGCCGCGTCAACGGGGTCTCGAAGCTCCACGGGCGCGTCAGCCGCGAGATGTGGCATGAGATCTACGGGTGCCCCGTGGACGAGGTCCCGATCGGCAGCATCACCAACGGCGTGCACGTGCCCACCTGGATCGCGCCCGAGGCGCGGTCGTTCTGGCGGCGCTCGGTCGGCATCGACCTGAGCCGCGCGGCCCCGGACGCCAACCCCTGGGCGGCGGTCCGCAACGTCGGCAACGCCGAGTTCTGGGCGATGCGCCGTGCGCTGCGCCACAAGCTGGTCGAGTTCGTGCGCGCCCGCCTGCGCCGCCAGGCCATGGCTCGCGGCGAGGGCCCGCTCGACGTCATGTGCGCGGGCGAGGCGTTCCGCGACGATGCGCTGACCATCGGTTTCGCGCGCCGCTTCGCGACCTACAAGCGCGCGCCGCTCATCTTCCACGACGTGGAGCGGGTCCTGCGGATCCTCACGAACAAGGACCGCCCCGTGCAGGTGGTGTTCGCCGGCAAGGCGCACCCCAAGGACCTCGGCGGCCAGGAGTACGCGCAGATGATTTGGCGCTTCGCGCACGACGCGGGGTTCCAGGGGCGCGTGGCGCTCATCGAGGAATACGACATGGAGGTGGGCCGCATGCTCACCTCGGGCTGCGACGTGTGGCTCAACAACCCCCTGCGGCCGTACGAGGCCAGCGGCACCAGCGGCATGAAGCCGCCGCTCCACGGCGGCGTCAACCTCAGCGTGCTCGACGGCTGGTGGCCCGAGAGCTGGGACGGCACCAACGGGTGGGCCATCGGCGACGGGAGCGAGAGCCCCGACCACGAGCTGCAGGCCCGCAAGGACTCCGACAGCCTGTACGAGCTGCTCGAGCGCGAGGTGGTCCCCGAGTTCTACGAGCGCGGCCCCGCGGGACTGCCGGAGAAGTGGATCCAGCGCGCCCTGCGCTCGGCCACCACGGTCCCCGCGGTGTTCAACACCGACCGGATGGTGGGCGAGTACTACTCGTGGGGTTATCGCCCGGCGCACGAGCAGGCCACCGGCTGACGGGGTGCCCGAGGGGCACGCGGCCAAGGTCGCCCCCCCGCGGCCTCACTGCTGGACGGCACCCCACGCTCCGAGGATCGCGCCGAGGTCCTGGCCGTCGACCGCGCCGTCGTCGTTGAAGTCCGCCGAGCCGTCGCTGCCCCACTGCGCCAGCACGATCCCGAGGTCCGTGCCGTTGATGCTCCAGTCGCCGTTCAGGTCGAAGCGGCTGGGGCCGTTCTGGCTGAAGATGAGCGCGGAGTAGGGCCCGATGCGGAAGTTGCCGCTGTAGCCGAGGCCGTCGTAGCCCCAGCTGTCGGCGGCCACGTCGAACGCCGCGAAGTTGCCGTAGTCCGACGAGTAGCCGTTCCAGTCGCTGTTGAACCGCACCCGCCACATGCCGCCGCGGGGCAGCCCGATCCGGTAGTTCGGGAACGAGGTGTTGCTGAAGTTCATCAGCATCACCGTGTCGTCGCCGGCGCCGCCGTTGGCCCAGCGGTGGTAGGCGACCACCTTTGCGCCGTTGTTGACGTGGAAGAAGTTCGTGAAGTACCCAGAGAGGCCCTTCGTATTCCCGCCCAGGTTGCGGCGGAGCCCGATCAGGTCCTTGTAGAGCCGGCGGATGCCCGCGTAGGTCGTCTCCTTCGACCAGTCGACCGGGTCCTCGGAGCGGAACCACTCGTCCTCGAGCAGCTCCTGTCCTTGGAAGATCATCGGGATGCCGGGAGAGGTCATCACGAGCGCGGCGCCGAGGGTCGAGCGCTTGCGGCTGAACCAGCTGCCCGCGTTCCCCGGCCAGATGGTCTCGGGCACGCGCTGGCGGCCGTTGGCCACCTCGTCGTGGTTCTCGGTGTAGATGATCCGCTGCTGCATCTGGCCGTTGAACGACTTCATGACGGCGTCGCGGACCGTGAACATGTTGCGGTCCGCGTCGTTCGCGGCCTCGATCACGCTGCGCACGGGGAAGGCGAACGCACCGTCCCACTGCGTGTCGAAGCCCGCGCCGCCGGCGCCGGTGGCCTTGCCGATCCACTCGTTCTCGCCGAGGTCCTCGGCGATCATCAGCTTGCCGGGCCACTGCGCGTCGGCGGAGTCGTTGCACCACTGGAGCAGGCTCCATCCGTCCGGGATCTCGACGTTGGCGTAGGGGCCCTGGTAGTCGCACAGGCGGATGAACTTCGTGCCGTCGAAGCGCAGGCCGTCCATGCGGAACTCGTCGAGCCACATCATGGCGTTGTCGCGGATGAAGCTGCGCACCTCGCCGCGGCCGTAGTCGGGACGGGGGCCCCAGGGCGTCGTGTGGCGGGCATCGTCTTGGTAGAAGAAGATCCCGCCGCGGTTGTTGGTGCTCCACCCGTCGAACTGCCACAGGTCCATGTCGTTCGGGCCGAAGTGGTTGTAGACCACGTCGCCGAAGACCGCCATGCCCCGAGCATGCGCCTGGTCCACGAACGACTTCAGGGCATCAGGCCCGCCGTACGAGCTCTCGACCGCGTACTGGTGGGCCGGGTTGTAGCCCCAGCTGTTGTCGCCGGGGAACTCGTTCACGGGCATCAGCGCGATGGCATTGACCCCGAGGTCCTGGAGGTAGTCGAGCTTCTGTGCCGCGGTGGCGAAGGTGCCGACGCCCTGGTGGCCCGCCGGGCGGTGGAAGGTCCCGGGATGGATCTCCATGATCACCAGCTCGGTCCAGCCGGGCATCTGGAACTGCGGGGTCTGCCACTGGTAGGCGTTCGGGTTGTAGACGACCGAGTTGCCGACCGAGTTGGTCATGCTGCGCGCCCGCGGGTCGTTCTTGTAGAGCGTGCTGGTCCCGCGCCGGATGAAGAACTTGTACTGCGCGCCGGCCCCGACGGTGGGCACGTCACGCGACCACCACCCGTTGCCTTCGCTCGAGAGCGACGTGGCCGAGGTGCTCCATCCGTTGAACGAGCCGACCACGTTGACCGCCGTCGCGTTGGGCGCCCACGTGCGGAACGTCGTGCCGATGGAGCCGGACGTGGTCGCGTAGGGCACCGCGCCCACGCCCGGGCGGGTGGACACCTGGGCGAACGCCGCGCCGGCGACGAGCGTGGAGGCGACCAGGACGAACGCGGCGGAAGGGCGTCGGATCATGGCGAGGCAGGTCTGGCGGGTCCGGGAATGGCGGCGCGCGCCGCTTCTTAAAAAGGGTAGCCCGCGTCCTGCCCGGGGAAAGGACAAAATCACGGAATCGACGTCGGGATTGGCGTTTCGGCCCCTCAAGGGGCCGGGAACCCCGTGCTCAGTGCCCGAACAGGTCGGTCGGGGCGAACATCCCCTTGTCCTCGAAGTACTTGAGCGCCTCCGGCACGCTCCGGAAGATCCGGGTCGCGGTCTCGGTGATGAACGGGCTCGGGTTCTTCTTCGGCTTCCACACCACGTAGACCTCCTTGGTGTGCTCGAAGGCGTGGTGGAGCTCGCGCTCGACGCCGCTCGAGAGCCCGGGCTGCCCGCTCGGCAATTCCGGCACCAGGCTCACGATCATGTCGCTCTGGTCGATGAGCTTGAAGTCGCGCATGTAGATCTGGCCGTCGACGTCGCCGGCGATGTCCAGGATCTCGCGCACGGGCACGCGGATCGGGGGACCGCCCGCGCGCCCGCCGAAGCTGTGCGCCTCGACGTCGATGAAGTCCTTGCCCGTGCGCGCCGCCTCGATGCCGCGGTCGAGCAGCAGCTTCTCGTCCACGTCGCCCGGGTCGAACGTGACGAAGTGCTTCGCGAGTTCGGCGCGGAAGTGGTCGATCTCGGCGAGCACGTCGGGCATGTCCATGACGTGGCTCATCGGGAAGCTGGGGTAGACCTTCCGCATCTCGGGCCGGGTCACCAGGCGCAGCGCCGTCTCGACGGTGTCCTTCTGGCGGCCGCGGCTCAGGATGAAGAAGTTGTTGCCGCAGCCCAGCGCCTGCGCCATGAGCTCGGTGGCGAGGATCTCCTCCTCGCGCCAGACCATGCAGTCCTTGAGCGTCGCGTCGATCTCGTGCTCCTGGTGCAGCCGGTGGTGCACGACCTCGATGTTGTCCACCAGGCAGATGAACATGTCCGGCTTCAGCATGTGGAGCTGGTCGAAGTCGAACGCGCTGAAGAGGCCGTGCCGCCACCGGAACGTGGCGTGCGTGTTGACGATCACGTTCGGGTGCTCGGCGGCGGGGCCCGTCGCGGAGATCACGTCCTTCAGCACCGCCCGCCGCAGGCTCGCCAGTCGCGACCAGGGCAGGTCGAGGATGCGCCCCGGGCGCACGTCCGGCGCCTCGGCGTACATCATGTTCCCCACGTTGAACAGCTCGACCTTGCGGTGGCTCCGCTCCGCGGCGTCCACCACGGCCTGCAGGTAGGGCTTCTTGTCGACGCCGATCTGGCCGGTGACGATGGCTCTCATGGGACGCGGATCGTAGGGGCATCCGGCGCGAGCAGCACCACCGCATGCGCCTCGATCGCGCGGCCCTCGCCGACCGCGTCTACGCGCTCGTGCGTCTTCCCCTTCAGGTTGAGGTCCGTGGCCGGCACCCCCAAGATGTGGGAGAGGTTGGCCACGACCTCGGCCTTGCGCGCGCCCATCTTGGGACGCTCGCACACCACGGTCATGTCGGCGTTCACGATGCGCCACCCGGCCTCGCGCACGCGCCGCGCGGCCTCGAGGAGGAAGTCGCGGCTGTCGCGCCCTTCGTTCTCGGGCGCGTTGTCCGGGAAGAGCTGGCCGATGTCCGGCGCGCCGATCGCGCCGAGCAACGCGTCGGTGAGCGCGTGCATGAGCACGTCGCCGTCGGAGTGCGCCACGGGGCCGCGGTCGTGCGCGAACTCGAGGCCGCCGATCACCAGGCGCCGCCCGGCGCCGGCCGGCGCCCGCGGCTCAAGGCGGTGCATGTCCCAGCCATGGCCGATGCGCATCGCCACGTGCGGCGCCGCCACGTCAGCCGCCCGAGGTCGGCGAGGGGCGGTCGGCTCGCGGGGCCCGGGGCTGATCCAGCGGGCGCCCCACGGGCCCCACGGCGTCCGGGCCGGTCTGGAGCCGGTACGACTCGTCGGGTCGCGCCTGCTCCGGCGCGGGCCGGTACGCGACCTCGATGCGCCGGCACGCCGACGGCGGGCAGCTGAGCACGTTCTCGAGCTTGCCGGTCTGCGTGCCCTTCTCCCACAGGCTGTACATCATGCGCGCAGGGCGCTTGACCTGGTCGTCGCCGCCGTCCTCCTCGAAGTTGAAGGTCAGCTGCTTGCCCGGCGGGATCTCCATGATGAAGAACGGCGTTCCGTTGGGGTGGTCGGGCGAGCGCTCGCACGCGTTCATCACCGTGACGGTGGTGGGCAGCAGCGACGTGGATTCGTAGGTGAACCCGCCGCCCGTGTGCGGCATGAAGCCGCCCGACGTGCTGTAGCAGCCGGCGATCGCGGCGCTGAGGGCCACGAGCGACGCGGCGGCGATGCGGCGGGCGGTGACGGTCCGGACAGGGGCGGTGTTCGCCATGGCTCCGACGATCCTACAGGGTGCGGACGAGGTCCGTGAAGGCCTCGCCCCGGTGCTCGTAGTTGCGGAATTGCCCGAAGCTGGCGCACGCGGGCGACAGCAGCAGCACGTCCCCCTCGTGCGCGCGTTCCGCCGCGGCGCGCACCGCGGCCTCGAGCGTCCCGCAGTCAAGCGCGGGCGGCGCCGGCGCCAGCTGGCCGGCGGTGGCGCCGATCGCGTACAGCCCCGCGAGCCGCGGCGCGAGGTCCCGCACCTGCGACAGGTCCACCTGCTTGTCGCTGCCGCCGACGATGAGGTGGATGCGCTTGGGCTCGGGGAACGCCGCGACGGCGAGCATGGTCGCGTCGGGCGTCGTGCTCTTGGAGTCGTTGTAGCAGCGCATGCCGCGGTGCGTGCCCACGTACTGCAGGCGGTGGGGCAGGGCCCGGAATCGCGCCAGCCGCGAGACCAGCGCGGCACGGTCCGCGCGTGCGCCCGCCGAGCGCAGCGCGGCCTCGGCCGTGAGCACGGCAAGCCGCGCGTTCCGGCGCTGGTGCTCGCCCGGAACCTCGGGCAGGTCGATGGCCGCGAGCAACGCGTCGAGTTCGTCGTCGGCCGGCAGCGCGGCGCCGGCCCACCAGGCGCCGCACGCGCGCGCACACTCGGCCGCGGCCTCGGGCTGCTCGCGGTCGAAGAGCGTGACGAACGCGTCGCCGGGGCGTTGGGCCGCGCGGATGGCGCCCTTGGACCGCCCGTAGTGCGCGACCGTCCCGTGCCAGTCCACGTGGTTGGGCGCGAGGTTCGTGAGCACCGCGACGCGGGGCGACCAGGGCGACTGCCCGGCGAGCGCGGCGCCCTCGCCGAGCCACCACAGCATGGCGCTCGAGAGCTCGAGCACGGTCCACTGCTTGCGGGCCGCGGGCGCCCCGAGCAGCGAACCTCCGATGTTCCCGCCGAGCCGCGCGGCCCCGGCGGGTTCGTCCAGCACCAGGTGCACCATGGTCGACGTGCTGCTCTTGCCGGCGCTTCCGGTGATGCCCACGGTGCGGTCGCGCTCGAGCCGGTCGACGGCGAGCCGGATCTCGGTTGTCACGGGCGTGCCCGCCTCGCGCGCCGCGGCCAGGAACGGGTCATCCCACGGCTTCGGCACGGCGGGGTTCGCGATCACGAGGTCCGCGCCCGCGAAGTCCGCCGCCTCATGGCGCCCGAGCCGGAGCTCGACCCGTCCCGCCGCGCGCTCGGCCGCGAGCTGCGCAAGCGGCGCCGCGAGCGCGGACTCGTCGGCGCGGTCGGTGAGCAGGACGCGCGCGCCCTGCGAGCAGAGCCACTTCGTCACCCCGAGCCCGCCGCCGAAGCGGCCGAGGCCCATCACCGTCACGCGTGCACCGTCGAGCGTCCGTGGGAGTCCCTTCATGTCGCGTCCTTGCGTCGGGCGGCGCGCGTCCTGCGCGCCGCGCGGTGTTCACCGAGTGGGCGTGATCGAGGGCGACGCCGGCAGCGGCGCCAGGAGCCCCATCAGGTCGTCTGCGTAGCTCGTGAGCGTGCGGCGGTCTGTGATCGGCCCCTGCGCGTCGCCGCGGATGAACTGCCGCACGATGCGGTCGTCCTCCGAGAGCATCGCGGCCTCCTCGGCCGACGTGCGCCGGATGCGCTCGTACTCGTCGCGCGGCGCGATCTTCAGGCAGCGGCCCTTGTCGAGCATCACCATGCGGTCGGCGATGGTGAACGCGCTATCCATCTCATGCGTGACCACCACGCTGCTCACGCCCAGCTTGCGCGTGAGCGTGAGGATGAGCTGGTCGATCTCGGCGCTCGTGACGGGGTCGAGGCCCGCGCTCGGCTCGTCGTAGAAGATGATCTCGGGGTCGAGGGCCAGGGCGCGCGCCAGGCCCGCGCGCTTCTTCATGCCGCCCGAGATCTGCGCGGGGAACTTGTCGGCATGCTCGCGCAGGCCGACGGCCTCGAGCTTCATCTTCACCTGGATGTCGATGAGGTCGGGCGGCAGGTCGGTGAGCTCGCGCATCGGGAGCGCCACGTTCTCGGCGATCGACATTGACTGGTAGAGCGCCGCGCTCTGGAACAGGATGCCGAAGCGCCGGCGGAGCCCGTCCAGCGTGGCCTCGTCGGCCTTCGCGATGTCCTGCCCGAGCATGGTGATGCGGCCCTGGGTCGGCGCGATCGCCCCGATCATGAGCCGCAGCAAGGTGCTTTTGCCGCAGCCCGATCCGCCCATCACCACCAGCGTCTCGCCGCGGTGCACGCGCAGGTCGAGCCCGCTCAGCACCGTCTGCTGCCCGAAGCGCATGACGAGGTCGTTGACCTCGATCACGGCCTCCTGCTCAGCGCGCGCCGGGGGCTGCGGTTCCTTGGGCTTCGGGTCGCTCATCCTCGGGGAACACGATACGCGTTCCGTCGGGCATCTTGAAGAGGAAGCGCTTGATGCGGATCGAGTCGATCGCCTCGGTCGACGCGGGGCGCGCAAAGGTCACCACCACGGGCACCGTGACCGTCGCCCCCCCGCCTGCGTCGCCCGCAGCCGCGAACACCGCCTCGTATGCGGCCGGCAGCTCGCGCTCGGGCACCGCGCCCTCGGGCTCCGGCGCATGCATTCCCATCCGAACCTCGCGCAACTCGCCGAGCCGGGCGCGCACGGGCGCCACCCATGCCTCGACCTGCGCGGCGGTGGCCAGGGAACCGGGCTCGGTCATCTCCTGCCGGAAGCGCTCGGCATCGCCCGCCCACGCGGCACGCAAGGCCACGTCCGGTCGCATCGCCAGCGCCTGCGTCGCCCTCCACACGCCCCACGCGGCGAGCACCATGAGCGCCGTCGCGACGAACCCCACCGCGATGCCCGCCCACGCGAGCGCACGGCCGCGCAGGTCGGTGCGACGGCGCATCTGCAGCAGCGCCGCCGCGCCGAGGACGGGCGCCACGGCGCTGCCCACCGGGAGCACCGACAGCACGAGCGACGCCACCGCGAGCGGGCTCCATCGCTCGGGAAGCGGGCGCGTGGCCATTGATGCGGGCTCGCTCATCGGTGAACCTCCTCGACGTCGATCTCGAACGGCTCGTCTCCCACCATCCCCTTCAGCGACCGCATCACGAGCGTGGGCGGAAGCGTGCCCGGCACCGTGCCGAACTCCGCGACTCCGAAGGCCGTGGCGCGCTCGCCGTCGGCGTTGAACGCCACCGAGACGGTGGGCTCCGTGAGGCCCTTGACCTCGCGGCGCGTGATGGTGACGCCGCGGATCGGGCCCGCGCGCCGCGCCAAGGGTTCCGGTGCGCGCTCGCCCGCCACCGCGGCCTGGATGGCGGCCACCGCCTGGTCGTCCATGGCCGCGAGCGTGCGCGCCTGGAATGCCCCCAGGAGCCAGCCCTCCGCGACGACGATGGCCGTGGCCAGCGCCATGGCCCCGAGCGCCAGCCCGCGCCCGCGAAGCGCGCCGGGCGCGCGGCCGATGCGGCGAAGGGCCACGGCGCCCAGGATCACGGCCGCCAGCGCGGTGAGCGGGCACCAGCCGCCCACGGCCGCCACCAGCATGGCCGCCAGCGCCATGGGCTCGAGCCGACGGCCGTCGGTCGCGGTGTTCGGGGTGCGCGCTGCCACGGGCCTCCCACGGTACGCAAAAACACCGCGACCCGGCGCGAGGCCGGGCCGCGGGAAGTGCTCGATTCAGTTCGGGATCAGCCTGCCGTGCCCCAGCCCGCGAGCAGGAGCCCCAGGTCGATGCCGTCGATGTTGTTGTCGCCGTTCAGGTCCATGCTGCCCGAGCCGCCCCACTGCGAGAGCAGCACGCCGAGGTCGACGCCGTCGACCACGCCGTCGCAGTTGGAGTCCGCCGAGCTGCACGGCGGCGCCGGGATGCCGGGGCCCACCGCGGCGACCGTCGCGGCCGTCGCCGGGCTGCCGGTGCTCGCCGCCTTCCACAGGCCGAGCGACACGTCGCCGGCCACCGGCGGCGCGTCGGCCTCGAAGCGGAAGTTGTAGAGCGTCGCCCAGCGCAGCGCGTTGGCGTTCGCGTTCGTGTTCGGCTCGCAGGTCCAGGTCAGCATGCCGTTGGCCTGGGTCACCGTCCACGCGGCGTTGGTGTAGCCCTCGCCGTTGATGTAGGCCGGCGACTTGAACCCGACGTTGCTGACCGTGACGCCCGCAGGCACCGGAACCGAGAACGAGCCGCCGGCCCGGTCCGAGTTCAGGTTCTGGACGGCGTACTCGTAGCGCCACGTGCCGTTGCCGTTGTCGATCGCGCGGTACGCGACGAAGAAGCGGCCGTCGCCCGCGACGTCGACGGCCTTGACCGAGACGTCGGAGTGCACCGACTGCCAGGCGTAGATGGCCGGGAGCCCGCGCTGCGTGGTCGCCGTCGGCGTCAGGCTGTAGCCCTGCGTCGAGCTCCACGTCGAACCGACCGTGAACCGCCGGTACGACGCGTTGTTGTCGTCGTTGCCGGCGGCTGCGTCGTCGATGTGGATGTACTGGCACTCGCCGAAGTACACGGCCCCGGCGTTCTGCGCCGCATCAAGGTCGTTGCGTGCGATCGCCAGGCGCTCGCGGATGGAGTTCGGCATGCCCGAGGGCGCCGCAGGGTCGGTGTACGTGCCGGAGAAGAATCCGGTCGACGGGTTGATGGGCCCGCGGCTCTTGAGGTCGCTCTGCGCGCCGTTCAGGCTCGCGGTGTACGGATCGGAGCAGCCGACGCCGAGCACCGTGGGGCAGCCGCTGCCGGCCGGCGTGCAGGTTCCGCAGATGTTCTCCTGCAGCGCGCAGAATCCGTGCTTGCACCAGCTGAGGCCGATCTGTTCGATCGCGCCGTTCTTGACGCGGTAGAAGTTCTGCGGGATGGCGGGGTGCTTGTTGCTCGGGTTGGGCTGCCACTGCAGCTGCGTGGTGCCGATGTTGCAGCTGGTCGATCCGATCGCGTAGGACGCGTACTGGATCCCGTTGAACGTGCCGGGTGCGTACCGGGCGACGTCCGGGATGTCGCCGACGAGCACGTCAGGACCCGAGGAGGGCAGGCCTTCGCCGCCGCCGGCGGGCAGCGCGATGGCATTCATCTGGCCGACTCCGAGCGCAAGCCCGGTGGCGGCGATCGTTCCGACGAGGACACGGGTCTTCATGATGCGTGAGTTCCTTGCAGGTTCCAGTGAATGCCGGAGCATCCCGGCGTGGGGTTCGTTCGACGGCGCCCGAGGTCACCCGGCGCGAGGCCGGGGTGGAGAGCGAGTCCGTTGATCTATAGGCCCGAACCCGGGAGGGGGTTCTGGCCATCCGGAATCTAGCACCGTTTTTTTCGGTCGGAAGCCACGGACGGGCGCTCTCGGTGATTCATGCGCATCCGGGCCCTGTAACCGATCCGGGCGCCCCGCCCCCCCGGAACGCAACGCCGCCCCGGCGTTGGGCCGGGGCGGCGCGAAGGTTGCGGTCAGGACCCTGCCGATGGCAGGATCAGCGGCGACGACGTCTGGAGCTGAGGCCGGCGACCCCGAGGAGCGCGATCGCGCCGGGGGCGGGGATGATCGAGAATTCGAACACGCCCTGGCTCACCGTGCTGTCCGACCGACGCATCGAGGCGCCCATGCGCCAGCTCAGCGACAGGTCGGTGACGTAGAACTGGCCCACCATCATGCCGAATCCGGCCGACGCGGCGGCCGCGCTCGACGCGCCCTCGTTCACGCCGCCGCTGTTCACGTACGCCAGCCGATTCGCGCCCAACACCGACAGGTTGCGCGCCGGGCTCGACGTCCCCGCGATGAAGAAGCCGCCCGTGGCGGGCACGCTGTTCAGGTAGGGGTTCGTGAATCCCGACGCATTCGACGCCGTGTTGAACGCGTTGACCGTGGTCGCTTCGCCGGTGTCCGTGTCGGTGTACGTCACGTTCCACGGCGGGTCGCCCTGCGTCGAGCCGTTGCCGGTGAACGCCTGGGTGGTCGTGTTGAACCCGCCGCCGACCGTGAGGAAGCTGTCGAGCGTGGTCCAGTTCTGGCTGCCCGAGGGTGCCCACACGCCCTGCGCGCCGGCGCCCTGGAGGAAGCCGCCCGCGGAGCTCGTCGAAATGAAGCCTGCGCTGGGCTGGCCCACGGTGCCGCCATAGACATTGAGCAGCACGTCAGCCGAGCTGTTCGTCGCGGCGAACACGTTGATCAGGTAGCCGCCCGAGACGGCCCGCACGTTCGCCGTCCAGCCGATGAAGTCCGCCTGGGCCGCTGCCGCGAGCCCGAATGCAGCGACAGCCGCACCGATACCAATCTTCATGATGTTCCTTTTCCCGCCCATGGCGGGGTACAGAGGGTGAGGGACCTCAGGGGTCGTCCGCCACGGCGTGGGAACGGGAGGGGATCTCCCGCCGGAACGATCCTGAAGCGCCCTAACCATGCCACCGCTGGCGCGGGGGTCAAGGAAACGGCCATGAAAAGAAGGCGTTCAGCGACGCCGTCGGCGTGCGATGGCCAGCGCCACCAGCCCCAGCGGACCGGGACCGGGCACCGGCACGGGGGAGCCGAACGTGAAGTCGTCCATCGCGAAGCTGGTCCCGCCGCCCGCGGTCCAGAAGAGCGAGCCGCCCGACGACGCGATGCGGAGCTCGTCGAGGTCGGCCATCCCCTCGAGCCCGCCCACCCACGTGGCCGCGTCCGGCGTGCCCAGCGTGACGCTGGCCGCGCCCACCTGCACACCGCCGCGCAGGCCCGTGAACGAGAGCGTGAGCCCCGCGTTCCACGCGGCCGTGAACCACGCGCCCGCGAAGCTGAAGCGCTCGGTGCGGCTGATGCGGATCTCCGCACCCCATGCGTTGAAGAGCGCTTGGTCGCCGCTCGTCACGCCCGCGCTGTAGCCGTTCGCGAACCCGCCGGTCCGGAAGACCCCCACGCTGTGCGCGGGTGCGCCCTCGGACGACTGCGACTGCGTCCCGTACCACGTGAAGCCCGCGTAGCCCGCGGTCACGGTGCCCACCGACGCGAAGACGCCGTCGCCCCACTCCGTGAGCGTGGTGGCTGGGATCTCGTCGAACCCGATGACGCCCGCGTGGGCGGCCGTCGAAAGTGCCAGTGCGCCGAAGACGGCGCCGCGTTCACGGATGTTCATCAGTCGTTCCCTGTCCTTCCCGGTACCCCGGGGCCCGTGTCCGAGGGTCCTGTTCCCGTGGCCCGCTGGGGGCCGATGCCGTCGGCCGGCCCGGCGCGCTGCGTGGATCCTGGATCGGCCCGATGGTGCCCGCGGGGTGAATGCGAGCGTCGTCCGAAGTCCACGCAGCGGCCGGGTCCGACCGCGGCCCCTTCCTCCCTTACCGGCGGCGGCGTGCCCCGCGCAGGCTTCCGCCGAGCGCGAGGACCGCCAGCACGCCCGGCGCAGGAACCTGCACCGTCATGCTTCCGCCGTCCTGTGAAATCGTTCCGTTGGCGCGGCGCACCGACGCCTGCATGTTCCAGAGCATGACGCTCGGGGCCGCGTCGGCGACGTAGAGGTGCGCCACCAGCATGCCGAAGCTGCCCGCGGCCGCCGCGGCGCTCGAGTTGGCCACGCGGCCGTTCAGGCTCGCGAGGCTGCGCGCCGGGCTCGAGAAGCCCGCGATGTACCAGCCGGCCGTGAACGGCACGTTGTTCGCGTTGCCGGAGCCCGCCGTGCTGAAGGTGTCGACGCCGCCCACGGACCAGAGCGGGTCGCCCAGCGTGGACGGGTTGCCAGTCCATGCGCCGGAGGTGGTGTTGAAGCCGCCGCCCACGGTCAGGAAGCTGTCGAGCGAGTTCCAGCTCTGGTTGGTGCTCGGGCGCCAGGCAAGCTGCTGGGCCTCGGTGGTCGACTGCGCGAAGCCGCCGCTCGCGGTGGTCGAGACCCACCCGATGAGCGAGGCGCCCGGATAGCCGCCGTAGACATTGAGGAGCCCGTCGCCTTCGTTGGCGACCAGGAAGACGTCGATGAAGAATCCGCCGCCGGAAGCGTTGCGGACGTTGGCGGTCCAGCCGAGGACGTCGGCGTGGGAGGCCGAGGCGACGGTGGCCGCGGCAGCGAGCGAAGCAAGGAGGTGCTTCATGGTGAGGGTCTTTCCCCGCGGAAGGCGGGCGTGCGCGTGAGGGGTGCGCACGTGAGGGGGAGGGTCGAGCGAGGGACCCGGTCCGGCCGGTGCCGCGGCCCCGGAGGGCGCGCGGACACCGGCACGGCCGGTTGCGAATCAGTGACGGATCAACGCAGGCTCAGGCGCGACGACGGCGCGAGGCGAAGCCGGCGACGCCGAGGAGCGCGAGGGCGCCGGGGGCGGGCACCAGGTTCACCGTGAGGCTGAACGCGGCCTGGCTGAGCGAGTTGTCCGAGCGGC
>Ga0169931_10008843_pt1 | contig 14618 bp, 7 predicted proteins | sample Kivu_15m_20L_FD_129675 | JGI IMG/M metagenome (GOLD analysis project Ga0169931, IMG submission 129675) | Freshwater microbial communities from Lake Kivu, Western Province, Rwanda to study Microbial Dark Matter (Phase II) - Kivu_15m_20L... | ecosystem: Environmental > Aquatic > Freshwater > Lake ...
CCACCCAGGCCGACAGCTCCGCCACCTCCTCGTCCGAATCGTTCTTTGTCGGGATCAGCAGCGTGGTGATCTCGACCCAGACGTCGGTCTCGTGCACCAGATGGCGCAGTGTGTCCAGCACCGGCGCCAGGCTGGAGCCGGTGAGCTTGCGGTAGAAGTCCTCGGTGAACGCCTTGAGGTCGACATTGGCCGCGTCCATGCGGGCGTAGAACTCGCGGCGCGGTGCCGCGTGCATATAGCCGGCGGTGACCGCGACCGAGCGCAGGCCGCGCTCGCGGCAGGCGTCGGCCACGTCCATCGCGTACTCGGCAAAGATCACCGGGTCGTTGTAGGTGAAGGCGACGCTGGTGCAGCCGGCCCGGAGCGCGGCATCGGCGATGCCTGCCGGGCTGGCCTGGTCCATCAGGCGGTCCATGTCGCGGGACTTCGAGATGTCCCAGTTCTGGCAGAACTTGCAGGCGAGGTTGCAGCCCGCGGTGCCGAAGGACAGCACCGAGGTGCCGGGGTAGAAGTGGTTCAGCGGTTTCTTCTCGATCGGGTCGATGCAGAAGCCGGAGGAGCGCCCGTAGGTGGTGAGCACCATGCGGTCGCCTTCGCGCATGCGCACGAAGCAGGCGCCACGCTGACCGTCGTTCAGGCGGCAGTCGCGCGGACACAGGTCGCACTGGATGCGGCCGTCGGGCAGGGCGTGCCACCAGCGCGCCGGATGGGCGGACTCGTGGGCCTCGCGGGCGATGGTCGGCGGTTCGGAGGGACGCAGTCGCAGCATGGTCGGGGGAAGTTCGCCCGGTCAGAGTTGATGAGTGGGGAGATGGGGGCGGCAGGCCCGCGGCTCAACCGGGCTCGGACCATTTCTCCACGGTGTAGCGCGACACGGCGATGCCGTCGGCCCAGAAGTCCGAGGGCAGGCCGGCCTTGCGCTTGAGCTGGGCCAGGAAGTCCTCCGGCCGAGGCAGGCTCTCCCACACCTGGGGCAGGAAGGTGCCGCGGTGCGTGCCATGGCTCAGGATGAGCCCGTCGATGCCGGGTCGCAGCTGCGACAGCAGGTCCTGCTGGCTGGAGAACGACAGCGGCGACTGCGGCGACAGCAGGCTCACCTCGACCGACACCGCATCGAACTCGGGCAGGGTCAGAGGCTTGAACCGTGGATCCTGGAAGGCGGCGGCACGGGCGTTCTTCTTCACGTCGTCCAGCAGCGGCTGATACGCCGCCAGCGAACCGATGCAGCCGCGCAGCCGTCCATCGGCCTTCAGGGTGACGAAGCTGGCGCGCTGTTCGTTCAGGAAGGGGGCCTCCTCGCGTGCGGTCAGCGGCACGCCCAGCTGGCGCCCGATGGTGGCCCGGGCAATGCGCAGCAGGACCTCGCCGCGGCCCCCGCCGGGCGTCGCGGGCTCGCCGGCCTGCGACTGGTGGAAGGCGATGGACGCATAGCCGACCACGCGCGACTTGTCTCCGGCGGTGTCGCCGGAGTTGCGCAGGTCCAGCAGCCGCGGCCTCAGACCCTTGCGGCGGGCCACCAGCAGAAGACCGTTCACCGGCGTGGCGCCGCAGGCGTGTTCGTGGTCGATGTCGGTGCGCAGGGCCAGCATGTCCTGTACGGTGCCGCGGTCCTCGTGGCGCGCCATGGGGTAGGGGTGGTAGTGCGACAGGTCGGAGCTGATCAGCACCAGCGTCTCCGGACCACCCCAGACGCGCTCCAGCACTTCCGCCACCGCCTCGGGGGGGACGCGGCCGACTGCCAGGGGCAGGACGGCGAAGTCGCCCAGAACCTCCTGCAGGAAGGGCAGGTGTACCTCCAGCGAGTGCTCGCGGGCGTGGGCTTCCGGACTGACCAGAACCTGCGGCAGGTCGGCAATCGTGGCCACGGCGGCGGCATCCACCGGCACCAGTCCCAGCGGCGTGGCGAAGGCCTCCACCCCGGGCAGCGCCAGACCGCGCACCGCCACCCGGTGCGTCGGACCCAGCAGCACCACACGCCGGACCACGCCGCGCAGCGGCAACAGGCGGGCATAGGCGCTCGCCGCCACCGGGCCGGAGTAGACGTAGCCGGCGTGGGGAACGATCAGGGCTTTCGGCACCGGCCCGGTGGCGTGCGGACGCGCCTCGTCCAGATGGTGGCGCACGCTGGCGCGCAGGGGTTCCGGCGCCGCCGGATAGAAGGCGCCGGCGACGGCGGCGGGTCGGATGGTGGCGGTTGCATGCATGATGGTTTCCTGTTCGCAACATCCGGATAGATGGGGCGGGCGGCGGCGAGACGCAAGGCGTGCCGCGCGTGCGCCTTGACCGCAGGCGGCGGCCGACCTACATTGCCGACCCGCAAGTCATTTACCCTTCTCCAAGTGCCCTCTCTCAAGAGCGAGGCCCGCTGGACCCGTCGCAAGGAGGCGCGTCCCGCGGAGCTGCTGTCGGCTGCCCTGGACGTGTTCGTCGATCGGGGCTATGCCGCCACGCGTCTGGACGACGTCGCCAGACTTGCGGGTGTGAGCAAGGGCACGCTGTACCTGTATTACGACTCCAAGGAAGCCCTCTTTAAGGCGGTCATCCGGGGCGGTCTGATCCCGCTCATCCAGCGCGGCGAGAAGACCTTCGAGGAGCACCAGGGCAGCATGGCCGAGCTGCTCGAGCGCATCGTGCTGGGCTGGTGGGCCGAGGTTGGGGAGTCCCGCCTGGGGGGCATCCCCAAGCTCATGTTCGCCGAGGCCAAGAACTTCCCCGACCTGGCGGCGTTCTACTACCAGGAAGTCATCAGCCGGGGATACGGCCTGGTCCAGCGGGTGCTGGAGGCCGGTGTCGCGCGAGGCGAGTTCCGGCTCCTGGAGCCGGTCTATGTCACCCGGCTGGTGCTGGCGCCCCTGGTATTTTTGCTCCTCTGGCGTCACTCCTTCAGCGTCTGCGACCCCCAGCAGATCGATCCCGTCCGTTACCTGAGGACCCATCTGGCCATGACCATCGAAGGCATAGGCGCCGCCGCACCCATGGCGCGACCCGAAACCCCGACGCGCGCGAGCGCACGTCCATGAGAACGCCGTCGATGTCGGGCCGGGGCCTGCGCCGCGGGCTCATCCTCGTGGTGATCGTTGCCCTGGCGGCTGCGGCGCTCTGGGCGGTCAAGGCCCGTCGGGCGGCGCCCGCGCCGGCCGCGCCGGCCGCGGCCGAGCGCGTCATGGAGCTCGCTGCCGGGGACATCACCGTGGTGGCGAACGCGCCGCTGCAGCCGTCCATACCGCTGTCCGGCACTCTCCAGCCCCACGACCAGACCGTTGTCAAGACCAAGGTGGCAGGCGAACTGGTGCGCGTTCTGGTGCGCGAGGGCGAACGCGTCGGCGGCGGGCAGTTGCTGGCGCAGGTCGACGACACCGAGCTTCGTGCCCGGCTGGCCGAGCGCCGTGCCGCCCTCACCGGCGCCCAGGCGCAGCGTGATCTGGCCCGCAAGAACTGGGCGACCAACGAGCAGCTGCTGTCGCAGAACTTCATTTCCCGCAATGCCGCCGACACCGCCGCCAGCGCACTCGCCGTGGCCGAGGCCAACGTCGCCGCCGCCGAGGCGCAGCTGGAACTCGCCGGCAAGGCTCTGGCCGACGCCCGCCTCGCCGCGCCGATGGCAGGCATCGTGGCCGAGCGTTTCGCCCAGCCCGGCGAGAAGCTCCCGGTGGATGCCCGGGTGCTGTCCCTGGTGGACCTGTCGCGCCTGGAACTGGCCGCGGAGGTGCCCGCCTCGGATATCGCCGCCGTGCGGGTCGGCGGACAGGTCGCGTTTCGGGTCGACGGCATGGGTGCCAAGGTCTACCGGGGGACGGTCGAGCGCATCAATCCCACCGCCGACCCGCGCTCCCGCATGGTGCGGGTCTACGTCAGGCTGGACAACGCCGAGGGCGAGCTGAAGGGCGGCATGTTCGCCAAGGGCAGGCTGGCCTCCAGTGCCATGCGCGAGGCCGTGATGATCCCCGCGGGTAGCGTGCGCGACGCGGGCGGGGAGTCGGTGGTGATGGTGCTGGAGGGCGACGTGGTGCGTCGCCGGGCCGTCACCCTCGGGCTGCGCGACGAGGCCGGCGACGCGGTCGAGGTGGTCTCCGGCCTCGAGGTCGGGGCGAAGGTGCTGAACGCCAGCCTGGGCAACCTGCGTGCCGGCGACCGCGTCCGGGTCGGGCCCGGTCCGCGCAACTGAAGCCGGGGCGAGCCGAGACCATGTGGTTCACCCGCGTCAGCATCTCGAATCCGGTGTTCGCCACCATGCTCATGGTGGGGCTGCTGGTGCTCGGACTGTTCTCCTACGGGCGGCTGGCGGTCGAGCAGTTCCCGAACGTCGAGTTCCCGGTGGTGGTGGTCAGCACCAAGTACACCGGCGCCTCGCCCGAGGTGGTGGAGAGCGACATCACCCGGCGCATCGAGGAGGCGGTCAACACCATCAGCGGCCTGAAGACCCTGACCTCGCGCTCCTACGAGGGGCAGTCGCTGGTGATCGCGGAGTTCGACCTCAAGTCCGACGCAGCCCAGGCCGCCCAGGACGTGCGCGAGAAGGTCGCGGCGGTGCGGGGGGTGTTCCGCAAGGAGGTCGACGAGCCGGTGATCACCCGGTTCAACCCCGAGGAGTTCCCCATCATCTCGCTCGCCATCCGCTCGCCGAAGCGCAGCGTGCGCGAGCTGACCACGCTGGCGGACCAGGTGGTGTCCAAGCGCGTGGAGACGGCGCGCGGCGTGGGCCGGGTCACACGGGTGGGCGGGGCCAAGCGCGAGATCGGCATTGCCCTGCGGCCCGCCGAGATGGAGGCCCTGGGCGTGGGGGTCGAGCAGGTGATCCGCGCCATCCGCGAGGAAAACCAGGAGTTGCCGGCGGGGGCGCTCGCCACCGCCGAGGCCGAGAAGCTGGTCAAGGTGCAGGGCCGCATCCGCTCGGTCGAACAGTTCCGCGACATCATCGTCGCTCGGCGTGCCGGCAGCCCGGTGCATCTGTGGCAGGTGGCGCACGTGGTCGACGGCCAGGAGGAGGAGGAGAGTCTCGCGCTGGTCGACGGCTCGCCGGCGGTGGCGCTCGACGTGGTCAAGGCGCAGAGCGCCAACACCCTTGACGTGGTGGCCGCGGTGCGCGATCGCGTCGCCGAGCTGAAGGGCACGCTGCCGGACGACGTTGAGGTGTCGTTCGTGCGCGACACCTCGCAGGGCATCCGCAACTCCGTGGCCAACGTGCGCAACACCATCGTCGAGGGCGGGCTGCTGACGGTGCTGATCGTGTTCCTGTTCCTGCGCTCGTGGCGCAGCACCGTGATCACCGGGCTCACCCTGCCGATCGCGCTGATCGGCACCTTCACCGCCATGCTGGCGCTGGGGTACACGCTCAACGTCATGACCCTCATGGCCATGTCGCTGTGCGTCGGCCTGCTGATCGACGACGCGATCGTGGTGCGCGAGAACATCGTGCGCCACGCCGCCATGGGCAAGAGCCACCGCGAGGCCGCCCTCGAGGGCACGCGCGAGATCGGGCTCGCGGTACTCGCCACCACCTTCACCATCTGTGCCGTGTTCGTGCCGGTGGCCTTCATGGGCGGCATCATCGGGCGCTTCTTCTATCCCTTCGGGATGACCGTGGCGGCGGCGGTGCTGCTGTCGATGCTGGTGAGCTTCACGCTCGACCCGATGCTGTCCAGCGTGTGGGTCGATCCGGACGCCGAGGGCATGCGCGGCCGCGGCCCGGTGGTGCGGCTGCTCGACCTGTTCGAGGCGGGCTTCCAGCGCGTGAGTCGGTTCTACCAGCGCATGGTGGTGTGGTCCCTGGCGTGGCGCAAGACCGTGGTCGCGATCGCGCTCGGCTCCTTCGTCCTGAGCCTCGCGCTGGTGCCGACCATCGGCAGCGAGTTCGTGCCGGAGGCCGACCTGTCGGAAGTGCTGGTCCAGCTCAACACCGCGCCGGGCTCATCGCTCGACTTCACCCGGGCCAAGGTGCTGCAGGCCGAGTCGGCGCTGCGCGAGTTTCCCGAGGTCGCCCGCACTTACGCCACCATCAATACCGGCGTTGTGCTCGGCAAAAACTACGCGACCATCTTCGTGCGTCTGCAGCCCCGCAAGCAGCGTGCGCTGTCGCAGAAGCAGCTGGCCCATCCGTTCCGGCAGCGCCTCACACGCATCGCCGGCATCGACGTCACCTACGTCGGTCCTTACTCCAGCGTGAGCAGCGGCAAACCGGTGCAGGTGAGCATCCAGGGCCCCGACATCGGTGAGCTGGAGAAGCTGTCCCGCGTGGTGCTCGACAGGCTGCGCGCCATGCCTGGCCCGGTGGACCTGGACACCTCGCTCAAGGCGGCCAAGCCCACTGTCGAGGTGAGGCTGGACCGGGAGGCGGCCTCGGACCTCGGCGTGGGCATGGCGCAGGTCGGCGCCGCGCTGCGGCCGCTGATCGCGGGGGAGGCGATCAGCACCTGGAAGGCGCCGGACGGCGAGAATTACGACGTGCGCGTGCGCCTGGCGGCGGAGGAGCGGCGGACCCAGGCGGATCTGGCGCGGCTGCATCTCACCAGCCAGCAGATGGCGGCCGATGGCGGTCCGCGTCTGGTGGCCCTGCGCCAGGTCGCCGAACTGGTGCCCTCCGTCGGGCCGACGCAGATCAATCGCCGCGACCTGCGGCGCGAGGTGCTGGTCTCGGCCAACGTCCATGGCAGACCGGCGGGGGACGTGGGCCGGGAGCTCAAGGCCGAGCTGGCCAAGGTCGAACTGCCGCCGGAGTATCGCTTCGTCATGGGCGGCTCGACCAAGGACATCGCCGAGACCTCGTCGTACGCCCTGCAGGCGCTGCTGCTGGCGGTGGTGTTCATCTACCTCATCCTCGCCTCCCAGTTCCGCAGCTTCCTGCAGCCGCTGGCCATCATGGTGTCGCTGCCGCTGTCGCTCATCGGGGTGCTGGGGGCGCTGCTGGCCTGGGGCAGCACGCTCAACATCTTCTCCATCATTGGCTTCATCATGCTGATGGGCCTGGTCACCAAGAACGCCATCCTGCTGGTGGATTTCGTCAACCAGGCCACGGCCCGCGGCACCCCGCGGGCCGACGCCATCGTCGAGGCGGCGCGGGTGCGCCTGCGACCGATCCTGATGACCACGGCGGCCATGGTATTCGGCATGCTGCCGCTCGCGCTCGGCCTGGGCGAGGGGGCCGAGCAGCGCGCGCCCATGGCGCACGCCGTGATCGGCGGCGTGCTGGCCTCCACCTTCCTGACCCTGCTGGTTGTGCCAGTGGCCTACACCTGGCTGGACGACCTGGGGGCGAGGGCCCGTCGGCGGTTCGGCGGCGGCGCCGCGCCGGCGGCGGCCGGGGACTGAACCGCGCCGCCCTGCGGGACGGCGGATGCATGGCAATGAAAGGTCCGGGGCGAGCGCTACCGGACGCGTACTGACGGAATCGGAGCGGAACATGAGGATGCGTGGAGTGGCGGGCCTGACGGCCTGGGCGGGGTTGGCCTGTGCCCTGTGGGTACTCGGGGGGTGCAAGGGCCCCGACAAGGCGCCGGCGCCGCCCCGGGCGGTGAACGTGGTGGTGGTCGCGGCCGGCGAAGGGGCGACCGGAACCGGCTACACCGGCGACGTGCGGGCGCGCTTCGAGGCGCCGGTGGGTTTCCGCGTCGGCGGCAAGATCACGGAGCGGCTGGTCGACGTCGGGACGGCGGTGCGACAGGGGCAGATCCTGGCGCGGCTGGATCCGGCCGACCTCCGGCTGGGTGTCGACGCGGCGAGGCAGGCCCTGGCGGCCGCCGAGGCCAGTCACGCCCAGAACAAGGCCGACTACGCCCGCTTTGCCGAACTGTTCCGCCAGGGCTTCATCAGCGCGGCCGAGCACGACCGGCGCAAGATGGCCCTGGACGTGGCCGCGGCGCAGCTCGAGCAGGCCCGCTCGCAGTGGGCGCTGAATGCCAATCAGGCCGAGTACTCGGTGCTGCGGGCGCCGAGCGACAGCGTGGTGACGGCGGTCATGGGCGAGGTCGGGCAGGTGGTGGACCGCGGACAGGCGGTGTTCCGACTGGCGCGGCCGGGACAGAAGGAGGTGGCGATCAACGTTCCGGAAAACCGGCTGGCCGAGATCCGCCGCGCCGGCGAGGTCAGCGTGAGCCTGTGGGCGCAGCCCGAGCAGCGCTACACCGGCAGGGTGCGCGAAATCTCGCCGTCGGCCGATCCCCTGACCCGCACCTATGCCGTGCGGGTGGCCATCACCGATGCCGATGATGCCGTGGATCTCGGCATGACGGCGGCGGTGGCGATCGCCACGCCGGGGCGCTCGGGCAGCGTGCGCATCCCGGCCACGGCACTGTTCCAGAAGGCCGACTCTCCCGCCGTGTGGGTGGTGGACGGCGCCAGTTCCACCGTGCGGCTGCGACCGGTGCAGGTCGGGACCTTCGGCGACGGCTTCGTGGTGGTCACGGCGGGCCTGAGTCCGGGCGAGACCATCGTCCGCGCCGGCGTGCAGAAGCTGTTTGCCGACGAGAAGGTGAGGGTGCTCGCCGCGCGCGCGCCATGATCCCGACCCGTCCCAACCTGTCGAAGTGGGCCCTGGAGCACCAGGTCCTCGTGCTCTACTTCATGGTGGCGCTGGCCATCGCCGGCGCCCTGTCGTACCTGCGGCTCGGGCAGGCCGAGGATCCGGCCTTCACCTTCAAGATCATGGTGGTGCGCACCTTCTGGCCCGGGGCCACGGCGCGCGAGGTCGAGCAGGAGGTCACCGAGCGGCTGGAAAAGAAGCTCATGGAGACCCCCTGGCTGGACTACACCCGCAGCTTCTCCCGGCCCGGCGAGTCGCTCATCTTCGTCATGCTCAAGGACGAGACGCCGCCACGCGAGGTGCCCGACGCCTGGTATCAGGTGCGCAAGAAGCTCGGCGACATCCGGCCGACGCTGCCGGCGGGCACGCGCGGGCCGTTCTTCAACGACGAGTTCGGCGACACCTTCGGCAACATCTACGCCTTCACCGCCGAGGGCTACGGCTTCGGCGAGTTGCGCGACCATGTGGAGGACATCCGTCGCGAGCTGCTGAAGGCGCGCGACGTCGGCAAGGTCGACGTGCTGGGCGAACAGCAGGAGCGGGTCTGGGTCGAGATCTCGCACCGCAAGCTGGCGACCCTGGGCATCGAGCCGGCCACCCTGTTCGCCACGCTGCAGGCGCGCAACGAGATGACGCCGGCCGGCAGCTTCGAGACCACGGACGATCGTGTGCATGTACGCGCGTCGGGCGCCTTCCGCTCGGTCGAGGACATCCGCGGCACCGCCATCCAGGCCGGCGGGCGCCAGCTCCGTCTCGGCGACATCGCGCGGGTGTGGCGCGGCTACGCCGATCCGCCGGAGCTCCTGATGCACTTCAATGGCCAGCCCGCCATGGGGCTGGCGGTGTCGATGCGCAAGGGCGGCGACATCATCGCCATGGGCCGGTCGCTGGATGCGGTGATGGAGCGCATGAAGGCGCAGCTGCCGGTGGGCATCGACGTGCACCAGGTGTCCGACCAGCCGAGGGTGGTGTCGCGCTCGATCAACGAGTTCATGCAGACCCTGGCGGAGGCGGTGATCATCGTGCTGGCGGTGAGCTTCCTGTCGCTGGGGTGGCGCACGGGCATCGTGGTCGCCCTGTCCATCCCGCTGGTGCTCGCGGTCACCTTCCTGTTCATGCGCCTGGCCGACATCGACCTGCAGCGCGTGTCGCTGGGCGCCCTCATCATCGCCCTCGGATTGCTGGTGGACGACGCCATCATCGCGGTGGAGATGATGGCCATCAAGATGGAGCAGGGCTGGGACCGGCTGCGCGCCGGCGCCTACGCCTACACCTCGACGGCGCCGTCCATGCTCACCGGCACCCTGATCACCGCCGCCGGCTTCCTGCCGGTCGGTCTGGCCAAGTCCGACGCCGGCGAGTACACCTTCTCGATCTTTGCCGTGACCTGCATCGCGCTGCTGGTGTCCTGGGTGGTGGCGGTGCTGTTCATCCCCTACATGGGTTACCACCTCCTGCCGGACTACGCGCGGCACGGCCATGAGGAGGGGCTCGGGGCGCGCCTGCTGCGGGCGGTGCTGCGGCGCCGCGCGACGCCGCTGGCCGCCGGGCCGGGTCACGACACCGACATCTACCAGCGGCCGTTCTACCGCGGCTTCCGCCGCCTGGTCACCTGGTGCGTGACCTGGCGCAAGACCGTGATCGGCATCACCGTTGGCCTGTTCGTGCTCGCCGTGGCCGGCTTCGGCCTGATCCAGCAGCAGTTCTTCCCGTCGGCCAACCGGCCCGAACTGGTGGCCGACCTTTGGCTGCAGGAGGGCGCGTCGCTGGATGCCACGGCCGGCGAGGCGAAGCGCTTCGAGGCCATCCTCGCGAAGGATGTGGACATCGAGAAGTACGTCACCTACATCGGCGGCGGCAGCCCGCGCTTCTACCTGCCGCTGGACCAGCAGCCGTTTGCCTCCAATTTGGTGGAGTTCGTCATCACGGCGAAGGACTCGAAGGTGCGCGATGCGCTGCAGGCACGCCTGATCGCTGCGCTGGACCAGGATTTCTCGCGTGTGCGTCACCGCGTCATCCCGCTACAGAACGGCCCGCCCGTGGCCTATCCGGTGGCGTTCCGCGTCATGGGGCCGGACTTCGCCGAGCTGCGCCGCCTGTCCCAGGAGGTGGCGGCCGTGATGCGCGCCAACCCGCACATGCGTGGCGTGCATCTGGACTGGAACGAGAAGGTCAAGACGGTGCGGCTGGACATCGACCAGGACAAGGCGCGCCAGGCCGGCGTGAGCTCCCAGGACATCGCCAATCTGACCCAGACCATGTTGAGCGGCGCGCCGGTGACCGAGTTCCGCGAGCGCGACCAGCTCATCCAGGTGGTGGTGCGGGCTGCCGAGGGTGAGCGGCGCAGCCTGGACCACCTCGGCGACATCCACCTGCCGACGCGCAGCGGACGCCCGGTGCCGCTGTCCCAGCTTGCCCAGGTGAAGTACGAGCTCGACGAGGGCGTGATATGGCGCCGCTCCCGCGTGCCCACCATCACGGTCCAGGGCGATGTCGCCGGGTCCATCCAGCCGCCCGAGGTGTCGCAGCAGATCGAGCCGCAGCTGGCGGCGATCCGCGCCAGCCTCCCGCCCGGCTATCGGGTGGAGATGGGCGGCATCATCGAGGAGAGCACCAATGGTCAGGGCTCGGTCAACGCGGTGCTGCCGCTGATGCTGCTGGTGGTGCTGACCCTGCTGATGGTGCATCTGCAGAGCCTGCGCAAGGCGCTGCTGGTGCTGGTCACGGCGCCGCTGGGCATCATCGGCGTGAGCCTGTTCCTGCTGGTGGGGCGCGTGCCGTTCGGCTTCGTCGCCATGCTGGGCTTCATCGCGCTGTCAGGCATGATCATGCGCAACTCCATCATCCTCGTGGACCAGATCGACCAGGACATCGGTGCCGGTCTGGCCCCCTGGGACGCCATCGTGGAGGCCACGGTGCGCCGTTTCCGGCCCATCATGCTCACGGCCGCGGCGGCCATCCTGGCCATGATCCCGCTGTCGCGCTCCAATTTCTGGGGCCCTATGGCCGTGGCCATCATGGGCGGTCTGACGGTGGCCACGGTGCTGACCCTGCTGTTCCTGCCGGCCCTGTACGCGGCGAGCTACCGTGTGAGGCGGCCGGCGTGAGCGCCGGTACCGGACGCGGGGCCGAGACGCCGGTGATCGACATGCGCGCGGAGGTGTTGTGATGCGAGACGCGAGGCGGATCGTCCCCGGCCTGCTGCTGGGTCTCGTCCTGTGCCTGACCGGCTCGGGTGCCGGTGCCGCCGGGCGCCACGCGGTGGCCTCGGCCCACCCCCTGGCCACCGAGGCCGGGGAGGCGGTGCTGGCCTCGGGCGGCAATGCCTTCGACGCCGCCGTCGCCGTCGCGGCCGCGCTGGCGGTGGTGGAGCCTTTCGCCTCCGGTCTGGGCGGCGGGGGATTCTTCCTGCTGCATCGCGCCTCGGACGGGCGGCAGGTGATGGTGGACGCGCGCGAGACCGCGCCCGGAGCCGCAACGCCCGACATGTATCTCGGCGCCGACGGGCGCCCCGACACGCGTGCCTCGCTGGACGGTGCCCGCGCGGCCGGGATTCCGGGTGTGCCGGCCGGGCTGGCCCATCTGGCGCAGCACTACGGCACCCGGCCGCTGCCGACCCTGCTGGCCCCGGCCATCGGGCTCGCCGAGAACGGCTTCGCGGTGGATGCGCGCTACCTCGCGGCGATCGGTTGGCGCGAGACCGTGCTGCGCACGGATCCGCTCGCGGCCGGCATCTTCCTCGATGGCGGCAAGGTGCCGGCGACCGGCTTTGTCGTGCGCCAGACGGCGCTGGGCGCCACGCTGCGCGCCCTCGCCGCACGGGGTGCCGCCGGCTTCTACGAAGGCCCCGTGGCTGAGGAAATGGTGCGTTCCGTGCGCGCCGGGGGCGGCCTCTGGAGCCGGGCCGACCTCGCGGGCTACCGCGTGGTGGAGCGCGAGCCGTTTCGCTTCACCCATCGGGGCGCGAACATCGTCACCGCCTCGCTGCCGTCCAGCGGCGGGCTGACGCTGGCCCAGGCGCTGCAGATCCTGGAGCGCCGGGACCTGTCGGCCATGGCGCCCGGGGAGCGCGCCCACTGGGTGGTGGAGGCGATGCGCCGCGCCTACCAGGACCGGGCGCTGCATCTGGGCGATCCCGATCACGTCGCCGTGCCGCAGGAGCGGCTGGGCAGCCGGGACTATGCCGAGGCCAGGGGGGCAGACATCGATCCGGCGCGGGCCACGCCCAGCGCCGGCCTGCCCCCGGGCCTGGCGACGCGGGAGGGCGGACACACGACCCACTTCTCGGTGGTGGACGCCGCGGGTAACCGGGTCGCCGCGACGCTCAGCATCAACGCCCCCTTCGGCGCGGCCTTCGTGGCTGGCGACACCGGCGTGCTGCTGAACAACGAGATGAACGATTTCGCCATCGCCCCGGACGTGGCCAACATGTTTGGGCTGACCGGCCACGCCGCCAACGCCATTGCGCCTGGCAAGCGTCCGCTGTCCAGCATGTCGCCCACCTTCGTCGAGGACGGACGCGGCGTTCTGGTGCTGGGCACCCCGGGGGGCTCGCGCATCATCAGCATGCTGCTGCTTGCCATCCAGGCGCATCTGGACCGCGGCACGCCCGACATCGATGCCGTCCTCGCCACGCCGCGTTACCACCACCAGTACCTGCCCGACCGGATCGAGGTCGAACCCGGCCAGTTCGGCGCTGACTGGGTGCAGGCCCTGACCGACCGGGGCCACGTGGTGCAGGAGGGGCGGCGGCGCTGGGGCAACATGCAGGCGGTGTTCGTCGATGCCGTCACCGGGGAGGCGACCGCCCACGGCGATCCGCGCACCCGGGCCGGTGGCGCCCCGTCCGTGCACCGGCCCGATCCCGGGGCCACGCGCTGGTCCGCGGCCCTGCGGCCGGCGCTGGCCCTTCAGGCACCCTGAGGCAGACCGGCGGGCCGGTGCGCCTCGCGATCCCCGAAAGATGTCAGAATCCCGGTCCATGACAACGCATTGCCGGGGAGCCTCATGAGCCTGTCGCGCCGACGCCTGCTGCAGGGTGCAGCGGGCGCCAGTCTCGCCGCCGCCGGCGGGCCGCTGCTGGCCCAGAACGCCGCCGGTCCCGCTGCGCTGCCGGCCGGGACGCGCGAGTCGGCCACCTATGACACGCTTCCGGGCAAGGCGCCGCTCATCAAGCGCAGCTGGCGGCCGCCCAACTTCGAGACGCCGGTGCGGGCCTTCTCCGAGCCCTTCACGCCCAACGACGCCTTCTTCGTGCGCTACCACCTGTCGGTGATCCCCCAGGTCGATGCGGCGGCGTGGCGGATGACCATCGGCGGGGACGGCGTGCCGGGCGGCGCGGGCTTCTCCCTGGCACAGCTGCGCGCGGACTTCGAGCAGGTCGAGGTGGCGGCGCTGTGCCTGTGCTCCGGCAACCGGCGTGGCTTCTCCGACCCGCACGTGCCCGGCATCCAGTGGGGCAATGGTGCGATGGGCAATGCCCGCTGGAAAGGCGTGCGGCTGCGGGATGTGCTGACGCGTGCTGGCGTCACTGCGGGCGCCGTCGAGGTCGCCTTCGACGGCGCGGACAGCGGCGTGAGTGGCCAGACGCCGGACTTCGTCAAGAGCATTCCCGTATGGAAGGCCATGGACGAGAACACGCTCATCGCCTTCGAGATGAACGGCGAGCCGCTGCCGCACTGGCACGGCTTCCCCGCGCGCATCGTCGTGCCCGGCTGGACCGCCACCTACTGGATCAAGCACCTGACGGCCATCGAGGTCCGCACCCAGCCGTTGCAGGGCTTCTGGATGAACCCGGCCTACCGCCTGCCCAAGGGTCGCTTTCCCATCGTCGACCGTTTCCTGTCGCAGGAGACGGACACCAACATGCCGATCACCGAGATGGTGGTGAATTCCCTGATCGTGAACATCCGCGACCAGATGCTCTATCGCGCCAACACGCCGCTGTTCGTGCGGGGCGTCGCCTGGGATGGCGGCTACGGCATCGTCCGCGTCGAGGTGTCGACCGATCGCGGGCGCACCTGGGCCCTGGCCGAACTCGGCGAGGACCTCGGAAGGTATTCCTGGCGGCAGTGGTCCCACGGATTCACCCCGACGCCGGGGG
>Ga0169931_10008844_pt1 | contig 14617 bp, 13 predicted proteins | sample Kivu_15m_20L_FD_129675 | JGI IMG/M metagenome (GOLD analysis project Ga0169931, IMG submission 129675) | Freshwater microbial communities from Lake Kivu, Western Province, Rwanda to study Microbial Dark Matter (Phase II) - Kivu_15m_20L... | ecosystem: Environmental > Aquatic > Freshwater > Lake...
TCAGCGGGCAGGACAAGGCGGTCGAGAATCTTCGCGTTTTCGTTGAGGCCGCCCGCCAGCGGGGCGAATCTCTTGACCACGTGCTGCTGCACGGCACACCGTTACCTTTGGCCGCGTGATGAACCCCAACCTCGACCCGCAGAGCGAGCACCAACTACCAGTTGACCGCGACCTTGAGAAGACCCTGAGGCCCAGCGGTTTCGCTGATTTCAGCGGGCAGGACAAGGTGGTGGAGAACCTCCGTGTGTTCGTTGAGGCCGCCCGCCAACGGGGCGAATCTCTTGACCACGTGCTGCTGCACGGCCCTCCCGGACTTGGCAAGACCACCTTGGCGCACATCATTGCCAACGACCTCGGGGTTAACCTGAAGCTGACCAGCGGCCCTGTGCTCGACAAGCCGGGCGACTTGGCGGGCCTGCTCACCAATCTGGAGCCCAACGATGTGCTGTTCATTGACGAGATACACCGCCTCAGCCCTGTGGTAGAGGAGTATCTGTACAGCGCCATGGAGGACTACCGCATCGATATCATGATAGAGAGCGGGCCCAATGCCCGGTCGGTGCAAATCAAGCTGAACCCCTTCACCTTGGTAGGCGCCACCACTCGCAGCGGACTGCTCACCAGCCCGCTCAGGGCACGGTTCGGCATCACTTGCAGGTTGGAATATTATGATGCCAAGGTGCTCAAAGGCATTGTGGCGCGTTCGGCCAGCATTTTGGATGTGGAGTCGGACCCCAAGGCCGATTTCGAGATAGCCTGCCGTAGCCGTGGCACACCCCGCATAGCCAACGCATTGCTGCGCAGGGTGCGCGACTTCGCCCAGATAAAGGGCGATGGCACCATCACGCTCGACATAGCCCAGTTCGCACTGAACGCCCTGAATGTTGACACCTTCGGGCTCGATGAGATGGATAATCGCATCCTATCGGCCATCATTGACAAGTTCAAAGGCGGACCGGTGGGCCTCACCACCATTGCCACAGCTGTGGGCGAGGAGGCCGGTACACTCGAAGAGGTGTACGAGCCTTTCCTGATCATGGAAGGTTTCCTGATGCGCACACCCCGCGGCCGCCAGGCCACCGACAAGGCATATCGTCACCTTGGCCGCATGAACCCCGGCAGCGCGGGCACGCTGTTTCAGGACCTTTAATCCAACAACCACGGTATCTGAACCAATCGGCCAATCACTCTCGTCCAATCCGCCCCAGTGTTGTTCCGCCCCAGCCATATTATCCAGTCTGTAGCCATAGTGGCCCTGCTGAACGGCTGTAAACCACAGGGCACCGAAAACACCGCACCAACACAAGCTTCATCCACCGAAAAAGGCGACACTTCCTTTTTCCTATTAGTAAATGGTGATACGGTTCCCACAGGAGTGGGGAGACCTTTAGTCGGCCGCACCATCAGCCCAGACAGTATTGCAAAACCCGCAGTGGTGAAAGCCGGTGTACCCACCGTGCGGCCCTGCACCCGTGCCGGCACCGAAGTGGGTGCCGCGGCACAGGTGGTGCGCAGTGTGGCGGGCCACTCGCCCCAAGAGCCTATAGCCGCCCCTGAGGAATGGGAGCCGCAGATAGCCACAAAGACCCCTCGTTTCAGCCAGCCATCGGAGGCCATTCCGCCACGGTTGAAAGACGATGCGGCCCTCAACGTGCAATATCTCGATGTGGATCAGGGCATGCCATCGCCTTATGTGTATTCGGTGATAGAGGACAGCCGCGGGCACCTGTGGATGGGCACATACAACGGTGTGGCCCGCTACGATGGGCGCTCATTCCTTTATTTCAATAATAAGAATGGCCTAAGTAGCAATCAGGTCAAAGCCATATTTGAAGACAGAGCCGGTAAACTGTGGTTCGGCACACAGGGCGGAGGTGTGTGCGTGTATGATGGCCAATGTTTCAGCCAGTTCAATGTGAGCGACAGTGCCGAGCTCAATTCAGTCTTCTCCATCTTTCAGGATGCAAAGGGCGATATGTGGCTGGGCACCGAAGGGGCCGGAGTGATACGCATGCACGATGGCAAGGCCACACGCTACACCCGCGCTCAAGGCCTGAGCGGCAACAGGGTGTGGTCCATCGGTCAGGACCGGAACGGGGTGATGTGGTTCGCCACTGTCGATGGAGGCATCACGCGAATGGAAGGCACCGACCTGCGCATATTGGATGAGACAGTGGGCATGCCCAGCAATAAGGTGCGCACCCTCACCATTGACAAAGATGGAATACTCTGGGCGGGCACACACGGTGGCGGACTGGTACGCTACAACGGTGTGGACCTGGCCATTTATCGCCAAGCGGACGGGCTGATACTGGACATGGTCAGCGACCTGATGTCCGGCCCCGATGGTAGCCTTTGGGCAGGCACGCCCGGTGCAGGGGCCATGAACCTTGCAGTGGCAAATGACTCGAGTGCCGCACCGCTCCTACAATCGGTGGCCCTGACCGAGACAGACGGACTGAGCGGCAGTCGGGTCTCCGACATCCTGCGCGACTCGTATGGCAACATCTGGTTGGCCACCGAGGGCGGAGGCATCAACCGCATGGCATCGGGGTCGTTCTCGCACTTCACCACCAACGTGGGCATATCGGGCAACTTTGTATACAGCCTCGCATCAGATCGCACCGGTAACATATGGATGGGCACTCTGGGTGCCGGGGCCGACCTGTATGATGGCCGCAGTTTCAGTAATTGGTCCACTGCACAAGGGCTTGCCAGCAATGACGTCTGGGCCATTTTGACCGATAGCAAGGGCCGCACATGGTTCGGCACGCGTGGAGGCGGGGTATCGTGCCTCAGCAACGGTCAGTTCACCCACTACAACAGCACCAGCGGCCTATCGGGCGACCACGTGATGTGCATCGTAGAGGATCAGACCGGCAACATCTGGTTCGGGACCAAAGAGAACGGGCTTTCGCGGTTCGATGGCACCACATTCACCCATTACTCTGTCAGAGAAGGTCTATCCAACAACCGCATCCTCAGCCTCCTGGTCGATATGCGAGGGCGTATCTGGGTGGGCACCAACGGCAGTGGCGCGTGCCTCATCGACAAAGGATCGATATCCTACATCACTCCGCGCGAAGGGCTTGCCAACATTGGTGTTATCAGCATGTGCGAGTCGGCCGATGGGGCCATCTGGTTCGGTACCGACCAAGGCGTGTCGCGTCTGTACGAGGGCCGATTCACGACCATAAGAGCCAAAGACGGGCTGGCCAATGAGTCGGTATGGAGTGTGGGCCAAGGCCCCGATGGCAGCATGTGGTTCGGCACCATGCGCGGCCTCACACGTATGTCCGGCCCCAGCAGTTCGGGTTTCGCCATCGAGAAATGCCGTTTCCGCACGTATCTGAAAGAGGATGGTCTGCGCGCCAATGATTTTCCGACCAATACCGTGCTGCGCGATAAGATGGGCCGCATGTGGTGGGGCACTGGATCGGCACTCACCATGCTACCGCCCGACCCAAGGCCCGCAGGCGATACCGGCCCGCCCACATATCAGGACTTTGTTGAGTTGAACCAGCGCCATTTCGACTTCAGGTTGATAGCCGACACATCGCTCGCCAACGACACCGCACGGCAGGCTGCCATGGAGAGGCTCAAGGGCAGCGATTTTGACAGCATCATGCCGTACTTCAACTATCCGAGGCACCTTGTGTTGCCATCAACAGTCAATCACCTCACCTTCCATTTCACAGCTATAGACTGGGCTGCTCCGCACAAGGTCAGGTTTCAGTACAGGCTCAACGGTGGCGAGTGGGGCCCGCCCACATCAGAGAATAAGGCCGTATTTGCCAACATGCCCAATGGCGAACACACCTTTGAGGTGCGTGCCATGGATCACACCGCTGCATGGGGGCCTCCGTTCGCATATCGGTTCGAAGTGCGCCCCACGTGGTGGCTCACGTGGTGGGCGTTTCTGCTGTATGTCGGCACTTCTGTTCTGAGTGTGATGGGCATATTCCGGTGGCGCACGGCATCGCTCATTGAGCGCCAACGTGAGCTGGAGCAAGTGGTGGAAGAACGCACCCACGCCTTGGTGGAAGAGAAGACCGAGGTGATACGCCAAAAGGAACAGGTGCAGAAACAGAACAACGAGATTCTTGAGAGCATAGACTACGCCAAGCGCCTGCAAGAGGCTGTGCTTCCGGCAAAGGAGAACCTCGACCGGCTGTTCAGCGACTCGTTCCTGCTGTATCTGCCCCGCGACATCGTCTCGGGCGACTTCTATTGGGCTGAAGAGGCGGAAGGAGAGGTGTACTTCGCAGTAGCCGACTGCACCGGTCATGGCGTACCTGGTGCGATGCTCAGCATCATTGGGCTCAACGCCCTCCACCGGTCTCTTGGGTCCATGGCCATACGCGAGCCCAAGGAACTATTGACCCAATTGAGTCAGGAGATTCAGACCACATTCACCAGTTCTGGTAAGAATACGGTGCGCGATGGGATGGATATAGCCCTATGCCGCCTGAGTAGAGACCGCACAAGGCTCAGTTTCTCGGGGGCCAATAACCCTCTTTGGGTGATGCGTGACGGAGAATTGATAGAAGCAGCACCCGACCGCAGGCCCATCGGTTATTTCGAGTTCGATAAGCCATTCACCCAGAGCGAGATGCAGGTGCGGCCAGGCGACACAATCTTCCTTTTCAGTGACGGATACACCTCGCAGCAAGGAGGTGCTCTGGGAAAGAAACTGATGCGAGGCCAGTTGCGCAACCTGTTGCTGGGCTTGTGGCAGCAGCCTTTGTTAGAACAACGAGAGAGATTGCACAGGTTCCTCTTGGAATGGGGCAAGGGATACGAGCAGACGGACGATATCTGTATCTTTGCCATCAGGTTATGAACATTCGGTGAACGGATGCAACCCTTAGGCATCCGCATCAGTTTCAGTCTCGTCTTTCACATAATCCTGAACAATGAAAAGACTGATCCTAGTTGTACTCATCGCCCTTGGTCCGCTATCTGCCTCTTTAGCCCAGACTGCCGATAGCACCAAGAACGCTACAGCAGCCAAAGGCCCTCTAAAGGTTGCACTCGGCATACAGGTTGGAAGCATGGGCCCGGGCCTCAATCTGTCGTTCGAGTATTTCAAGAAATGGAACTTCCGCCTCACAGGAACATATGTTCAGGCCAATTATAGCGAGAACAACACCGAACTCAAGTATCTCTTCGAATCAACCGCGCGTGTTGGCGGTGTAGGGGTATATGCCGACTGGTTCCCGTTCAATAAGGCGCGCGGAGTCGGATTCACTGTCGGTCTGGCCTACAGTTTCATCAAGCTCGATGCCACAGGCCGATCATTGGTAGGCTACCAGAGCAATGATTTTGCAGTGACTGCCGAAGAGATCGGGGAAATCACCACGAGCTTCAAAACCAATCCTGTGATGCCTTATCTCGGTCTCGGATTCGGCCGCTCGGTACCGAACAAGGTGGTTAACTTCAGGTTTGAGCTGGGTGCCTACTACATGGGTAGCCCTAGCGTAGATATGACCGCCACCGGACTGGTGCATCAGACCGTGGAAGAGCGCGACAAGATCCAGGACAACCTCAAGAACTACATGTTCTATCCTTCAATGACATTCAACCTCAACTTCAAACTCACCAAGCCATGATGAACCATAGGCGATACACAACGGCCCTCGCGGCCATAGGCCTCATAGCAGGCATATCCATAACGGGATGTAAGAATCCTAAAGAAGATGTTGACCTGATAGTTGACTCTGGGATAACGGAGGCCACCATGGGTCTGCGTTTTGTGAATGCCCGCACAGGCGAACCGGTCGGTGCGGGACTCTTAGCCAACCAGCAGGTGACCATAAGCCTGCACGGGGTTGACGCAGATAAGATCGTGGCAGCAAATGGTTCCACTGACCTAATCTGCAATCAAGGATTCATGACCCTTGCGGTGCGCAGCGATGTGAATCCGAGCGAGTCCTCGCCTGTCCGGTTCCGAGTGGTCTGCTCGGCCCCTGGCTACCTCAAGACCAGCCAAGAGGTGACTATTGTTCAACTGGGTGGTATTGATGTGACCATACCTATGGTAGAACTTGCCAACCTGCCCGATGGGGTGGCCGCCACAAACAGCACTGTTACCAATGGCAGCGGCACTTCAGGCACTGTCTCGGCCGCCACCATCACCACGGGCGACCCTGCCACCACCTATGGCAGCTCATCGGCAAGTGTGACCATTCCTGCCGGAACGGTGATGCGCGATGAGACCGGGACCATCCTAACCGGTGCTATCGGTGTGGATCTTGCCTACTTCAATCCGCTCGATCCGAGCAGCACCCAGAGTTTCCCTGGCGGATTCAGTGTAACGAGCGAGACCGATGGAGATATCGTATTCAGCACAGGTGGATTCGTCTCGTTGGAAATGACCCGCGAAGCCAATGGCAGGGCCGTGAAAACTTTCGACACACCCATCACACTTACAGTTGAGATGCCTGACAATGTGGTGGACAATGGAGGCAATGCGGTAGCAGCCGGTACCACATGCCCCGTTTGGAGTTATGATACCGGAACAGGCGGTTGGAGTTTTGAAGGCAACGCCATAGCTCAGACCAACCCTGGAACCGGCCGCATCGAGGTCAATTTCCCTGTCACTCACCTCAGCTATTGGAACATTGACTGGTTCAATAACTCCTGTGTGCTCGGTGCCACCATCAATGTGAACAGCAACCTGGCCTGCAACGGCTACCGCTGGGTGGAGGTGCGTCACGGCCTTACTAACGGGCTCATCTATCAAGGGGCGCGGGATATGCAGAGCGGTCAGTTCCGGTTGTTGAATGTGCCACAGAACACTCCGATCAAGATCAAAGTGTTCGAAAGCCAAGGTGGGGCAATGATCGGATCTCTTGATGTGCCCAATGCCTGTGCTGGAGAGCACATTTTGACAGTTAATTCAACTAGCGGGTCGCAACAGATGAATCTTGTGGTGAACCTGCGTTGCCCGGACCGTCCCGACCTTATCTTCCGCCCTACCCTTCCTATTTGGGCCAAGCCTGTGGGTGGCTCATGGCAGTACATCGGGCAGATGGTGAACGGTAACTTCAGCTCGTGCGCCCTGACGGCTGGTGGCACTTACAACTTCTCGACATTCTATGATGGGGAGTTCATTGTGAGCAACACGTACACTCTCGATCAGACTGATTACATCTTCGAGCACGAGTTGGGTTCTGATGCCTGTAGCGGGTTCTGACCCCCTCATTCATCAGATTCCAAAGGGCCGGACATGTTCCGGCCCTTTGTTTTTGTACGGCATCAAGATTGGACTCCCCCCATTGACGGGCTTGATTAAATTCGCGACCCGTTTCGGGGTGTAGCTCAGCCCGGTTAGAGTACACGTCTGGGGGGCGTGTGGTCGCTGGTTCGAATCCAGTCACCCCGACATCGGTAAAGGCAGTCGCAGGTAATGGCGGCTGCCTTTTTCATTCCCCGCCCGATCAGCGTTGGCCCGTGGTGGGCGTGTGGCCCACGGCAGGTAGAATCAGCCTCGAGGGTTGGGTCTTACTGCATTGCAATTCCCAGCTTCCGCCTTGAGGATACATCCGTTTGAAATAGCGGTTGTCGGCCCCTGCCAGGCGTAGGCGTATGCGGTGCCCGGCCTTGACCAGGAATGAGGTGGGCATGAGGTCGAAGGCCACCTTCTCGACTGCGGCAGTGTCCATGGGTCGTGCATCGGCACGGGTGTAGCTGTGCTGAGGCACGGCATCGGCATAATGAATGGGGCCATTGACCTGCTTGCGGTGAATGAACCGGAGCTGCCCATCGGTTATCTGGGTGGCCATGCCATCGGGCCGGACATCTTCAAGGTAAGCGAAAACGGCCCCATCGGGGGTGCTGCTGCGCAAGTAAAGTTCGACCATGGCATGGCCGGTGATCTCCATGTCGGCCGTAAGTGGCGGGGTGGTGAACAGGGCGCAGAGACTGTCATCGTGCGGGGTGAGGACATATGGGTCGCCTTGCACACCCGATTCCATGTCCCAACGGCCGCTGCGCGCAGACCTGCGGGCGGTATCGACCTGATGGTGCATGCTACTGCTGCCTGAAGCCTGACTTAATGAAGCCGAGCCATCGACCCCGAGAAAGTATGTCACAGAATCTGAAGCAGGTGGCCACGTGCGGGACTCTTTCCATCGATCCTCCACCATGGTGTAGTAATGTACCCGTGGTAGGGTATCGGCCCCGTTAGTCACTCCCTTGAGATTAAGGTCGAAGAAGCGCACCACTTCGCGGATGTCATCGAATCGAGAACGGTTCCACTGTGTAGGGCTGATGTTGCGATTGCCCCCGTGGTTCCAAGGGCCCAGACGCAGCATGTTGCGGCCGTTGTCAAGATTGATGTGCTGCCGCACAGCCGAGTGCACGAAGCCCGCATCGCGCCAGCCGCTCCAACTGTAAATAGCCGCACCTGACTGCCGTATTCGATCGGCAAACTGGTGAGGTGACAGCACATCGCGGATGTAAAGCCTGCGGTCCACTGTAAGCGTATCGTCAATGAAGGTGGCAGTGCTGCCCTCATCGGGGTGATAAACGTTGCACGAGTGCTGCGCTATTATCTCCCGTGTCTTCTTCAGCCCTGTACCGCCCACCCGTTGCACCCCATAGGTTGCCATCTTGGCACCGCGTTGCTGGCGGTGCATGGGTATTGTGTTCTTATCGAGGGTCTCGCAGAAATCGGCATAATGGGCCAGGAAATCGTGGTAGAATACGCCGCCTGGAGCGCTCACATCGTCATAGAGGTCCCATACGCTATATGTGGGCACAATGGCCTTGAGGTTAGGGTGGCGGTTGTAAAGCGCATACAAGGCGGTGTTGCCTATATACGACACGCCCGTGGCGCCCACGTTGCCATCGCACCAAGGCTGGGCCACCACCCAATCGGTAAGCGTGTGGCTGTCAAGTACCTCTCGCAGATCGGGCAACGTAAGGGTCTTGTCGCCCTCCGATGCACCCGTGCCACGCACGTCCACAGTCACCAACACATATCCATATCGCACCAGATCCAGCGGGTCGAAATTGCCGGTGCTCGGAACCATTTTCATGAACCACTTGAAAGGCCACCTGAACCCGATGGCGCGCCAATAGCGGGTCATGTACATGATGGCCGGAGCCTTTTGGCCCTTGCGCAGCTTAGATGGGCGATAGACATTGACTGCCAAGCGCACGCCATCGTCCATGATAACATAGTGAGTCTCTTCGCGAATGCGCCCACCGTCCATGGCGCGCTCGTAAAAGGGCGCACCCGCTTCGGGGTCGGCCACTATCTGAGCCATGCAGGGCATTTCCCACATCGACCCAAGAAAAACGAAAAGCAGTGCGGCCGTGCATACCAAGGCCGAAGGGCATATCCGGCTCACCTCATCTTCCGGTTAACGATGATTGCCAACAAGGCAAAGAAACCGAGGTCTACTATCACATTATCACCGATTGTCTGGCAGCCAGTGTAGGCACCGATACTATTGTCGAGCATGATCAATCAAATGCCAAGTAATCCAACTATAATGTTCGAGCAGCTGCCCTTCTTCTTATGGGTGTTGTTTTCGGCCTTGGGGTGTGGGCCCTCTTGGGAGGGCGAAGTTAAATGATGGCTTGCGTCATTAACCCTTCTTCGGTGTCCCTAAATACGGGTCAGTTGTTTCAAGTAATTGATATAGGGAAGCGGGAAACCGACTTGGGTCAATAGGGTGATAGCCCCATAGGGCAAGGATAGATGTGCTACATACGTGCTCTCTCGGTCTTCTCTCACCCTGAATTAGGACCACAGCAATTAAGGCCCGCCCCTAGCAGGTATCTTCGCACCTTAGTACGACAAGGCGGTGCCTATTGAAGAATCTTGATGCCATACAGCGCCCGGTGAGGGTGGAAATGGAAGAGTTTGAAGGGCGCTTCCGGTCATCCATGCGCAGTTCGGTGCCGCTGCTAGACAGGATAACACACTATATAGTGAAACGCAAGGGCAAGCAGATGCGGCCCATGTTCGTTTTTCTCACGGCCAAGATGCTGGCCGACACCAACGACAGCACCTACCGCGCAGCCGCGCTGATAGAACTGCTGCACACCGCCACGCTGGTGCATGATGATGTGGTAGACGATGCCGACAAGCGCAGAGGTTTCTTCTCCATCAATGCGCTGTGGAAGAACAAGGTGGCCGTGCTGGTGGGCGACTACCTACTGAGCCGTGGCCTTCTGCTATCGGTTAAGCACAAGGATTACGACCTACTGGAAATAGTTAGCAACTCGGTGCGCGAGATGAGCGAGGGCGAATTGCTGCAGATGGAGAAGGCCCGCAGATTGGACATCAACGAGGAGGTGTATTTCGAGATCATCAGGCAGAAAACGGCATCGCTCATAGCATCCTGCTGCGGCTGCGGAGCGGCCAGTGTGAGTAACGACAAGGCCCTGATAGAGCGCATGCGACTGTTCGGAGAGACAGTGGGCATCGCATTCCAGATACGCGATGACCTGTTCGATTATGGGACCGACACAGGCATTGGCAAGCCCATTGGCATTGACATCAAAGAGAAAAAGATGACCCTGCCGCTGATCCATGCCCTTACAAAAGGCACCAAGGAGCAGCGCAAGATCATCATCAACACCATGAAGAACCACAACACCGACCCCAAACGGGTGGCTGCGGTGATTGAGTTGGTAAAGCAACTGGGCGGACTGGAATACGCCACCGCTCGGATGAACGAATACCGCCAACGGGCGCAGGAGATGCTGAGAGAGTATCCGGACAATGAAGCGAGGCGGTCGTTGAGCGGTCTGGTGGACTTCGTAATAGACCGTGCCAAGTGAGCATGGCGACCATGGGACGATTGTCTGAGCGGCTGAAGCTGGGCAGGGCCAAAGACCCTGGCACAGGACGCAGCACCGATGGTGCCTCGCGGGTGATAAACCACGATGGCACTTTCAATGTGCACAAAGTGGGCGCCACCTTCAATGCCAGCGACATTTACCAGTGGTTGATAGGGATGCGCTGGTTGCCGTTCCTCGCACTGATATCGGGCAGCTATGTGCTGCTGGTGCTGCTAGAGGACAATGGCAACGGTGGCCGCGTTCGACAGTACTATGAACTCGCTCTGGAGACTGACCGAATCCACTTCTTCCCGCTTAACTGGACGGTGGTGCACCCCATTGACGACAATAGCCCACTGAGTGCCATGCTGCCCGATGAGATGGCCCGCCTACAGGCCGAGATCATGATTCAGGTGCGGGGCTATGACGAGACCTTCGCACAAGAAGTGAGTACCCGATTCTCTTACCGTTGGTCTGAATTCGATTGGGGTGTCAAATTCAAACAGGCCTACCATGTTGATGAGAACGGTGGCGTGGTGTTCGACCTCGCCCTGCTGAGTGCTACCGAGAAGGTCAGCCCAGCAGCGCCTTGACCACCGCACTCACCACTTTGCCATCGGCCTGTCCTGCCAGACGTTTGGTGGCAGTGCCCATCACTTTACCCATGTCCTGCGGGCCTGCGGCACCCACTTCGGCAATGATGGCGGCAATGATGGGCCGCAATTCCTCCTCTCCGAGTTGCTTGGGCAGATAAGCCTCGATGATAGCGGCCTCGGCCTGCTCGTTGGCGGCCAAGTCGGCACGGCCCTGTTGTGTGAATATGTCCGCGCTCTCCTTCCGCTGTTTCACAAGTCGCTGGAGCAGTTTCATACCTGCATCATCGCTCACTTCGCCCGTGGCACCTTTCTCGGTGGCGGCCAACAGCAGCTGAGACTTCACGGCCCGGAGAGATGTGAGGCGCACCTGATCTTTGGCGCGCATAGCGTCTTTTATATCCTCGTTTATCCTATCAACAAGTGCCATTTCCTTTCTTTTTGGGTAACGGGTGGCAAAGGTAGCCTTAGCAACGGAGCGACTCCGCTATGCGCAGCAGTGTCTGGCCGTCCATCACGTGTGCGCCCTTGAACCGGTGCACCGTAAGTTGTGGCAGCGCCACCCTAAGAGGTTCTAGGCGGGTATCAAGTTCCTCAGGTTTGATGAACGGGTCCTCATCGCCAACGGCAACATGCACAGGAATGTCTTTGAGGTGCAGGGCTGTGGTGGCCAGATCAACATCGTGGGGAAAACTGCCAGCCCACATCACCACAGCACGAACCGGAATGCGCTGCTGCACCACCCAGCGCATGGCGGCCGTGGCCCCTTGTGAGAATCCGAGCACCACGGGCCGCACTCCAGTGGGCACTTCCTTCTGCAATAGCCTCCCCAGATACTCGGCCTGGTCATGTATCTCGGCCTCGCGGTCGGCTGCAGTCATCCACGAGGCGCCAATTCGTCCACCCAAGCCATCAAGATAGAACCGCGACAGACCCTCGGCTGCAATCACCTTGGCATTGGTGAGAACTCCGAAATGCTTGATGAAGTACTCAGCCAACTGCCCGTAGCCGTGCAGCACGAGCCAATTGATATAAGGTTCCGACCCGTTGATTGAGCACAGATAACGCGCGGTACGAGTGGTCTGAATGGAGTGGTTTGTTAGCATGGTCCAAATTTCTTGAAATACTAAGCCATTACATCTATTTTAGTGGCATGCCGAGAACAGCACTCGTGGCCGGAGGCACAGGCCTTATCGGGAGACAGCTCATAGAGCTTGCCTGTGGTGACGATGATTTCGGACAGGTGCTAAACGTTGGACGAAGGAGTTGCGGAATCAATCACCCTAAACTCAGAGAGATACTCGGCCCCGATATGTCGGCAGCCACACTGGGAGGTATCCAAGTCGATGCAGCATTCTGCTGCCTAGGTACCACAATGGCAAAAGCGGGTAGCAAAGAGGCTTTCTATGCTGTGGACCACGACCTATGTCTTGCGTTCGGACATCTTGCTAAGCGGCATGAGGCCAAGGCCATGATCATGGTCTCATCGCTTGGGGCCGAAGCTGGGTCGGGCAACTGTTACCTCCGTGTGAAAGGCGAGACCGAACGCGATCTTGCCGCCTTGGGATTCGCTCGGTTCGTTGCGGTGCGTCCGTCTCTGTTGCTGGGCCCGCGCCCTGAGAGCCGTCCGGGCGAACGTGTGGGTCAGGTGCTCATGGGCGCTATGAATCCGCTGTTCCGTGGTCCGCTGAGGCGCTACAAGGCCATCACAGGCAGGCAGGTGGCCCAGGCCATGTTGAACCTGTCCAGACAGGAAGCGACTGGGGTGCGTCTGGTAGAGAACGACCGGTTGCTTGATCTGGCGGAGTGATCAACCCGCTCGTTGGCCCAACTTAGGTACCACGGAATCCTTCCACGCCCTGAAATCGCCTGCCAGAATGTGCGCTCGGGCCTGACGCACGAGGTCGAGGTAGAAAGCGAGATTATGAACGCTGGCTATCTGTGCACCCAGTAGTTCGTTGCTCACAAAAAGGTGGCGCAGATACGCGCGGCTGTATTCGTTGTCAACGTATGCAGTACCCTGTGGGTCGAGCGGTGTGTGGTCGTCCTTCCACCGTTCGTTGCGGATGTTGATGATTCCCTGACAGGTGTACAGCACCCCATGGCGAGCGTTGCGTGTAGGCATCACACAATCAAACATATCGACCCCCAAAGCAATGCTCTCCAGAATATTGACCGGGGTTCCCACTCCCATGAGGTACCGGGGTCGGTGGTGCGGCAGAATTGAGCACACCAGTTCGGTGGTCCGATACATTTCCTCGGCAGGCTCGCCCACGCTGAGGCCGCCAATCGCGTTACCCTCCGCATCGAACGATGAGATGGTCTCGGCACTCTGTGTGCGGAGATCATTATAAGTGCTGCCCTGTACAATGGGGAACAGGGCATGGGCATGACCATAGAGCGGGCCATTGGCGCTAAGGTGATCGACACAACGTTGCAGCCAGCGGTGGGTCATGTGCATACTGCGTTCGGCATAACGGTATTCACATGGATAAGGTGGGCACTCATCAAAAGCCATGATGATGTCGGCACCTATGCTCCGCTGGATATCCATACTGGCCTCGGGTGAGAAGAAGTGCCGGCTGCCATCAATGTGCGAAGCAAACTTGACGCCTTCTTCGGTGATTTTCCTCGTCTTTGCGAGTGAATACACCTGGTACCCACCGCTATCGGTTAGAATGGGCCGCTCCCAGCCCATGAAACGGTGGAGGCCGCCTGCATTGTGCATCACTTCCATGCCCGGCCGCAGGTACAAGTGGTAGGTGTTGCCGAGGATGATCTGTGCGCCAATGTCGTTGCGCAGTTCACGTTGATGCACCGCCTTCACGGTGCCGGCCGTGCCCACAGGCATGAAAATAGGGGTACTGATGAGCCCGTGGGCAGTGCTGATGGTGCCTGCCCGCGCCTTGCTGGTCGGGTCGAGGGCCTCGATTCTGAATTCCAAACGGCCGTGTTGATAAGTCGGGCGAATATAGCCCGCCCCCCTTGGCACCGGGGTTAGTTTTGCCCGCTACGTGCGGCATGGGCAGTCTGATTCCCCCTGAGTTATTCCACGGTTCCGGGCTGGTGCTGCTGGGCCTTCTCCTTTCGAGCCTATCAGTGCTGCTCGGATACCATCTTTTTTTCCACCTCAGGTTGGCGCGTTACAAGGTGCCTGCCACTGGCGCACCCCAACCTGTTTCGGTGATAATCTGTGCTTGGAACGAAGAGGAGAATCTTCGCGA
>Ga0169931_10008846_pt1 | contig 14613 bp, 12 predicted proteins | sample Kivu_15m_20L_FD_129675 | JGI IMG/M metagenome (GOLD analysis project Ga0169931, IMG submission 129675) | Freshwater microbial communities from Lake Kivu, Western Province, Rwanda to study Microbial Dark Matter (Phase II) - Kivu_15m_20L... | ecosystem: Environmental > Aquatic > Freshwater > Lake...
AAATGATCATCACCCCTGCCGAAATAGGCTCCGGGAAGGCTCAGTGGACCGTCGATATAGATGGCCGTAGGAGACAATTCCCCGATGCGTTGCGCCATCCAGGCGTCCACATCCTCGCCCTTCGCGATGCGTTCGAAGGTGAAGAGACCGCGCTCCCGCACACAGAGCACGGTGGTACCCGCAAAGCGTGCACCGAGGTCGATGCCGATCCAGTCGCTCATACTGTTCCAACAACCGCTGGCACCAAGTGTTCCTGGACCTTGGTCCGGCATCGGTCTGCGCGGTCGCCAGCGCCTTATGGCTGCTGCGCAGCGATGATGGTGCTCCAGAGGATGCCGGCCTCCTTATCCAGTGAGAAATGGGCCAGCCGCAGCTTCGCCACCAGGTCCACCAATTTCAATTGGTTGTCCAGCAGGGCCACCTCCCGCTGGTTCACAAGGAAAAGGGAGCTCTCACCTGCCTGGAAGCGTCGGTTCTCACCGTTCAGCAGGGTGACGTAGTTGGCCACCATGGACCGTGAGAGGCCCACCTGCTGTTCCATCAGGGTCAGCTCATTGGTGCTGCGCCCGATCGAAGTTCGGATCTGCTGGCGTTCCCGGTCGATGCCAAGTTCGGCCTCGGTGCGCCGCAATGTGGCCAGGGTCAATTCGCCGCGCTCCCTGCGCAGGAACAGGGGCATGGAGAACCCCACCCCCCACATCCGGTCGGCTGGATCGTAGGCAACACCGGCTTCGTTGCTGATGATGCCTCCATTGGCCAGCAGACTGTAGTTCAGGTCCAGTTGTGGCTTCAGGAATTCGCCGCGCAGCCGGCGTTCCACCTCCAGCTGCTCCAGTTTACCCTGCAGTTCCTGCAGTTTGGGGTGTTCCTGCATCGCGCGTTCGGTGAGGGTGCCGGGGTCGGCGGTGATGGCAGGTGCCCGCAGGTCCATGGTGTCCGGCACCACACCCGGACCGATCTCCAAGGGCCTGAGGACCTCATCCCAGAGGTGGTTGCTCAGCGTGAGCCCTGCGTTACGGAAGTCGACCTCTGCATCACGCAGGCGCATCTGGCGGTCCTGCACCTGCAGCAACGCCTCCAGTGTGTCGATGGCTGGCCTGTCACCCCCCCTGAAGCTGCCGCGGATCGCCGTATACCGGATGCTCGCTTGTTCCACTGCGGCACGCGCGATGGCCAGTCGTTGGTAACTCGCGATCCACGCAAGGTGGTCCGACAGCACGATGTAATACACATCGTTCAACAGGCGCAGGCGTTCCGCTTCAGCCATGTCCTGGAAGGCTTGTGCCTTGCGCAGGTCGGCCCGTCGCTTGTCCAGGAAGAGCCCCTGGCCTACCGGTACGGATACGCCCGCCTTCAAGAGGCCGGCATCGGGGGTTGCATCGGCGTCGTTCACGAACGGTCCGCTGTTGCTCTGGAAACCGCCGAACAGCTCGGCACCGAACCACGTGGGCACCTTCAAACCGGCATCCATCAAGGAGTAATATTCTTTCCCCTCGAAGGTCTTCTCGGTGTATCCGGCCACGGCCTTGGGGTCGAACGCCCCGCGGGCCGAGCGCACGGCAGCCTCGCCCATCTCGTTGCGCAATGATGCCTGGCGTACGGCGGGATGATTGTCGGAAACAAGTTGTACCAAGGCGTTCCGGGTGAGCACCTGGACCGTATCGAGCTGCGCTTCGGCGGGGTGTGCGAGCAGCAGGGTGAGCAGCGCGAACGTCCTGGTCATGGCATGCCGGCCTTGTCGGTGCCTACACGGAGCGGGTCCTGGTACAGGTCTGGCGGGAACCCGTTCAGCTGGCGCCACAGTTCATACCAGATGGCGACGTCCTTCAGGAGTGCCATTCCCACGGCACCGGCCCCCACACGCAGGGCCTCGGGCCAGGGCTTGTCCGCGGGATCGGGCCCCACCAGGATGCGGTACTTCCCATTGGGGCTGATCAGGTTGTCAATGGCCACAACGGTGCCGCCATAGGTGCCATAGCTGGTATTGGGCCATCCACTGAAAACGATGGCGGGCCAGCCGTCGAACATGAACCGCACCTTCTGCCCCGGATTGATCAGGGGCATGTCCATTGGAGCGATGTAGAGTTCCACGGCCAGGTCGAAACGGGCGGGCATCACGCTGATCAGGGGTTCTCCCTCCTTCACGAGCTCTCCTACACCGCTCTTCACTGCGCGTGTGATGTAGCCTTTCTGCGGGGCGCGAATGATGTAATTGCCGGCACGGACCGTATAGCTCGCAAGGTCCACCTGCATTTTGGTGACCTCAGCCTCGGTGGTGTACATCTCGCTGAGGCTGGCGAACTTCTCGCCCTCCGCCTTGGAGAGTTTGTCGCGGTAATCATTGCGGATGCCACCGATCTCGAGTTCCGCGTTCAGCAGTTCGTTGCGTGCTTCCAGCAGCTTGTTCTCCGCATCGATGAACGCTGCGTTCGCGCGTTGCTCCTGTACGCGGCGACGCTCCAGTTCGACCATGCTGATGAGCCCTTCCCGGAACTGCTCCTCGCCCCGTTGCAGCTGGTCCTTTGCCACCTTTATCTCGGTGCGGGCGGCCACCACACGGATGCTGTCGCTCTGCACCTTCAAGTGGGCCTGCCTGATCTTGTTCTCCCCTTGTTCCAGCTTGATGCGCATGGACTGGGAAAGTGCATCGATCTGCGCATCAAGGCTGTTCACCTTTTCCTGGTAGCTCCGGGAGGTGAGCTCCTTGGCAGTGATCTGCTCCTGGGTGCGCTCCAACAGGCGCGGGTCGAAGTATTCCTGCTTCACTTCGCTGATGCGCAGGATGGTGTCGCCTGTTTCCACCAGCTGTCCCTCCTGCACGTACCACTCCTCGATACGTCCCGGGATCACGGCATGGATGGTCTGCGGACGTTGGTCCGGACTGAGGCTGGTGAGGGAACCCCGGGCCCTGATGTTCTGGGTCCAGGGGAGGAACAGGCCCGCGAGGAACAACAGTACCGCGGCGGCCACCAGCCTGCCGAAACGCTGCGCGGCACGGGAGGCCCCTACGATCTTGAATGCCTTGTACGTGCCGCGGTCAAGCGCAGGTGTGGCACATTCTGGGGCGTCTGAGATGTTGAGCATGGCCTGTTCAGCGTTCGGGGTGGTCCAGTATCGCACCATTTTCCAGTCGCACCACGCGGCTGAAATGGCGTTGGAAAAGCGGGTCGTTGCTGACCGCTATCAGTGTGAACGGGGCATTGGGACCGGTTAGGAGCCCGAGCAGCTCGGCATGTTCATTGGCGGGCATGGGGAGGGCGTCATCCTCATACAGCACCAGCCGCGGACGGCCTGCCAGGCAGCGTGCCACGATGATGCGTCGCACTAGGCTCTGTGGCAGGCGGGAACCGAGCGGGTCCAGCCGGGTCAACAGGCCCTTGGGCAGGTCGGCCAGCATGGCCATCAGGCCGGTCCGGACGGCGGCTTCGCGTGCATCCTCATCCGTGATCCAGGGACGGCCCATGACGATGTTCTCCATGACGGTGCCACTGAAGATCTCCTCGTGCGTGAAGCTATCCCCCATGGCACTGCGCACGTTCTCCAACCTTAAGCTCTGGAGGCCATGGCCATCCAGCATGATGGTGCCCTCGTCCGGTGTGATCAGTCCCGCCACCATGTGAAGCAGGGTGCTCTTCCCCGATCCATTGGGACCAGCGATACAGATCTTCTCTCCCGGGGCTACCGCAAGGTCCACCGACCGCAGCACGGGGTTGCCGCTCCAATGGCTCTTGAAGGCGACCCTGCGCAGCTCCACCGCCATGGCCCCACCCTGCTCCAAGGTGATGGGAAGCTCCATGCCGTCCTGCGGCTCCAGCGGAAGGTCCGTAACGCCCCCGATCTTCTCCAGGGCGGTAAGTACGTCATAGATCGAATCCAATCCCATGATCACCTTCTCCACCGCATTGAGAAGTAGCAGGATGACGATCTCCGCAGCCACGAACTGGCCGATGTTCATGCGTTCGTTCATCACCAGCAGGCCACCAAGGATGAGCAGTGACAGCGTGACCACGGTCTTGAACCCGACCATCGCCCAATAGTGGCCCAGCAGTACCCTGAAATGGGCCTTTCGAGCCTCGGTGTAGGAGATGGCGAGCTCATCGGCGCGTCCGAGCGGAAGGGAGGTGGTACCCGCCAATTTGAACGTGCTGTTGGAGCGGCCCAGCTCCTCCAGCCAGAAGGCGGTCTCGTACTTGTACTTGGACTCCTGCATGCTGGTCTCCAGCCCCTTGGTGCCTGCGAGGCGGAACACGGCCCAGAGCAGCAGGATCAGGAAGAGGGCGAAGGCGATGAAGAACGGGTGGTAGAAGGAGAGGAGCACCAGCCCGAGTACGATCTGGAGCGCACTCACCGGAATGTCGAGCAACACTTTGTCAAGCCCCTTCTGCACGGTGAGCGTGTCGAAGAACCTGTTCACGAGCTCGGGCAGGTAGCGGCCTGCAAGCTGGTCGGGGCGGATGTTGGGCAAGCGGAAGGCGAACTCCAGCGAGGAACGCACGAACAAGCGCTGCTTGATGTGCTCGCTGAGCACCAGCTGCATGACGTGCATGGCACCGGTGAAGGCAACACCGACCGTGACAAAAGCGATCAGCACCACCCATGAGGTGGCGAGCTGTCCGCCGCCGATGAGGTTGATGATGGCCTGGATACCGAGCGGGAGCGTGAGGTTGATGGCCCCCCCCCACCACGGCGAACAGGTAGATGTAGGTGATGTCCCGCCGGTCCAGCCGAAGCAGTTGGAACAAGCGCTTGAACGGACGGACATGGACATCTGCTCTCATCGCCGGGGAACATTCACGGTTGATAACACAAGCTCCACGAACAGGTCGGGCAGTCGGCTGCCTGCATGCGGTTCCGTAAGGGACGGCAGGTGTTCGGCGAAGAACCGTTGCACCATGCTTCCGTCCACCACATTGCTGGCCAGCATCGCGGGGAACGGATGGTCAGGCCTTACACTGAGGATGTGCTCCTTCAGGCGGTCGCAGATGCGTTTGAAGGAGCCGAAGCATCCTTCCCGGTGCTCCGAATCCACCCCCTTGGTCATGTAGGCCTTGGCGGATTCACTGACAGCGATGCGGTAAAGTGCACGCAGGTCGAGGTAGCTGAAATTGCCGCGCTCGTTGACAGGAGCGGTGATGGAACGGACAGCCCTGACCAGGCGGTCGTTGTCGTCCGAGATGTTGGCCGTATCGAACACCAGCTTGTACTCGCGCCAGCTCCAGTACCATCCGATGAGGTAGATGAGCAGCCGGTGCTTGTTCTCGAAATAGCGATAGATGCTGCTCTCCGCAGTGCCCAGTTCGGTGGCCAACTTGCCGAAGGTGAACGCCTCCAGTCCCAGTGAGTCGATCAGCCGGACACTGTGTTCGATGATGCGCCGACCCAGGTCCGTGGCCAGGGGGTCTTTCAGGTACACCGGCTCGGTCACCTGCACGTTCACCTGCATCAAGCGCTGCATGCGTGTTGTAGTGGGTACGGGAGAACAGAGTGCACACAAAGATCGTTCACCTTCTTTCAAAAGTGGTTGTAAAAAAATCTAAATTGATAGTATTGCTATTATCGCATCGAGGCATCGCCTGAGGGATGCACGCTCCACGCGCAACCATCCGCGGCCATCCGGAAATGACGGACCCCGAACCGCGAGGCGAAAGCCGGTCCATCAAAGGACAGCGCCCCCTGCGTCAGGCCTCCTCAGCGTTCACAGGAACCACAAGCACCGGGCATTGCCTTGCGCGCAGAATGCCATCGCCTACACTCCCCACGAATGCCTTGTACAGCGCGCCGTGATCATGGCTGCCGAGTACGATGAGGTCGGCGGGCAGCTCTGCCGCCTCCTGCAACAGGGTCTCCACCGTGGGGCCCTGCACGAGGCGTCCAATGGTTTCCACGCCGGATCCCGCCGACCGTTCCGCCAATGCCTGGATGTGCCGGTGGTCGCTGCGCAGGGTGGTGGCCAGATGGTCCCGCACATAGGTCGGCCCCACCTCGAAGCCCACGAAGTCGGGCTCTGGGGCTGCCACGTGCAGGAGTGAGAGCCGCGCCCCGGTCGCCTTCGCCAGCGCATGGGCGGTGTTGAACAGGATGCTGTCCGCGGGACCCATTTCAAGGGCGATGAGGATGTGCTTCATAAGGGAACAAGTTACACCTTGTGCATTGCCGGCCGCTGATGGATGTCATCCGGGCAGAAGATGCGATGGAACGCGTAATACGCCACCAAAGCCGCCGGCATGTATCGAATGGGAAGGGGGCTGCCATTGCTGGTCAACCCCCTTCGGTGGAATTATTGATCGGTATCAGTCCTTGCTCAGTACCAGCCGGTCGAGATGTTGCTTGCGCAACTTACCGGTGCTGGCGAAGAACCACTCGCTCAAACCGTAATGGTAACCGCGGCGCAGGCCCGAACGGTAGGTCTTGAGGACCCCGCGTTTCCCGCTCAGTTTTTGCAGGCTGCGGGTGAGTGCCAGCTCAATGTCCTCGTCTTTCATGGATGGTTCGTTCTTGCCCGCCCATGCGCCAAGGTGATCACGCAGGTCCTCTTTTGTAAGCAATAGACCTTTGGATGTGATGGCATCCACCACGGCGGAGTCCCATTCATTGAGGCGATAACCGCCATCCTTGATGGTGCGTTTCTTGCGCCTTCCGGGTTTGCGGCGGTATTTGCGGGGTGCCGCAGAGCCCTCTTTGCGCGGCCTTCCGGGGCCCCGTTTTGTTGGTTTTTCGTCATCCTCCGGGGTGTTGTCCCCGTGAATGGCCTTGAGTTCGCGCATGGCCTCACGTACCGTATCGAGTTGATACAGAAGTCTGCGCCGTTCGCTCCGGTATTGGGCGAGAAGTTCAGCTACATCTTTCGGATCGAGGCGTTTTTTAGGCATAGGAATGTACGTATTGAATGGTGATGCACCAGGAGCACAGCAAAGATAGATCATTAAGGAATTGTGAAATGATCATGGAATATGTCCGCATAGCCGGTGGACATATCATGGCATTACAATGGATGCTCCTTAGGAGAGGATGATCGAAGGAGCGTTCGGTTTCGACTTTGATATTAGACCGACCTCAAATAAATTACTATTAATTCCATAAAATAATCGACGAATATCTTCATTAGCACTTGCGTCAACGGCGATCAGCAAGCCGCCAGCGGTCTGCGGGTCGGCCAGCATCATCATCCGTTCGGTGGTGTCAGCCCCGGTAATACGCTGTCCATAGCTCCGCCAATTGCGGAAAGCCCCATCCGGATAGCATCCTTTGGCCAGGAGCTCGCGTGTTCGCGGAATGATGGGCAGGGCATCATACGCCAACGACGCTGCACACCCGCTCGCGTCGCACATCTCCAATAGGTGGCCTGCCAACCCGAACCCGGTGATATCGGTCATGGCATGCACGGCCGGCAGCGTTCCAAGTATCGATCCGATCGCGTTCGATCCGAGCATCACATCCAGGGCCAGCCGTTGATCATCCGCGTCCATGATCCCGCGTTTCACTGCGGTACTGTGGATGCCGGTGCCGAGCGGTTTGGTGAGGAGCAGGATGTCGCCCGGCCGGGCGCCTGAATTGCGTTTGATATGGGCCACTTCGACCTCGCCTGTGACCGCCAGCCCGAAGAACGGTTCGGGCGCATCGATGCTATGGCCACCCGCCAGTGCGATGCCCGCATCGTGGCAGGCCTTTCTGCCCCCCTCCACCACACGTGCGGCAAGTGAGGCGGGGAGCTTGTCCACCGGCCATCCCAGGATCGCCACGGCCATCAGGGGGCGCCCACCCATGGCGTACACATCGCTCATGGCGTTGGTGGCGGCGATGCGTCCGAAATCGTAGGCGTCATCCACGATCGGGCTGAAAAAGTCGGTGGTGCTGATGACCGCACGGCCGCCTCCAAGGTCATAGACCGCAGCATCGTCCCGTGTCCCGTAACCGACCAATAGACGCGGATCGGGCAGGGTACCAAGGTCGCTCTTCAGGATCTCGTCGAGCACCGCGGGGGCGATCTTGCAGCCACAGCCGGCGCCATGGCTGTAGTGGGTCAGGCGTACGGGGCCTTCACTGGGCGGGGGAGGTGGTAGTGCCATGGTCCTTCAGGCGCTGGGCCAGATCGCGAAGTTCGCTGGTGCACGCGTTGAATCGCACGACGGATGCAGGGTCGCGCTCGGAAAGGCCATGCGCGTAGGTCCTGTCGTAGTAGTCCAGGGTGATCTGCACCACCGTTTCGAGCCTGCCTTCCTCCAACGCCTCAAGCGCCGTCTTTGCGTGCTGTGGCCCGATGCGCCTGGCGATGCGTCGCAGGGCTTCGGCAAGATCGGCGGTGGCATGGCCGCCATAATCGTTGACAAGCCGCTGGACCCGCTCGTTGCGGGGCATATCCGAATAGAACAGGTGCGATGAGCGCATGGCGTGATACAGCGGTTCGGGCAACAGGAGCCTGCCGATCTTGCGACTTTCATCCTCCAGCCAGATGGGGCGCGTTCGATCCACGTTGCGCAGGGCGGACCAGAGCAGGTTCTCGAAGTGCTCCTGGGTCGGCTGGGGCGCTTCGCCCAACATGCCGAACGTGGATCCCTTGTGGTTCGCCAATGCCTCGAGGTCGATGACCTGCTCGCCCAATTCGCTGAGGTGACGCAGTGTTTCGGTCTTGCCCGATCCGGTGCACCCGCCCAGCACCCGCATGTCGGGTGCGTCGCGGAGCGCATCGAGCACGTGGTTCCGGAACGCCTTGTAGCCGCCGATAAGCGAATGCACCTCCACGAACCCTGCCTTCCCAAGCAGCCACGCCACACTTCCGCTCCGTTCCCCGCCGCGCCAGCAATGCACGGCCACACGCCGGTCGGGAGCCAGTGCGGAAATGGCCTCCACAAGCGCGGCCAGCTTCGGTCCAACGATGCGCAGGCCCTCCAGCACAGCGGCATCCCTGCCGGTGCGCTTGTACAGCGTTCCCACAATGGCACGTTCCTCATCACTGAACAGCGGAACGTTCGTAGAACCCGGTATGTGGCCCCGTGCATACTCGCCCGGTGAACGCACATCCACCACCGGCAGGCCGGTCCCCAGGAATTCACCGACGGGCGATCTCCGCAGCATGTTCAAAGGTAGGGGCCATGCGCGGCAGCTGCCGGTCCGGCAGCCAACAGTGCAGGGTATCGCCCGGTGCTACAAGGGGGCGAGACGGTCGCGCACCTTGCCGAGGTAGGATCCGCCAACGGGTACCTTCCTGTTGCTTTCATCCATGGAGATCTCACCATCATCCACTGCCTGGATCTTGTCCAGCCTTACGATGAAGGACCGATGCACGCGCATGAAGTGGCGCGAGGGCAGGCGGTCCTCCATGTCCTGCATGGTGGCGTGCACCACGTAGCGCTGGGCACCCACATGGATGCCCACATAGTCCTTGAGCGCCTCAACGAAACAGACATCGCTGAACCGCAGGCGCATCTGGCGGCCTTTGTACTTGACGAAGAAGTGGTCCGCATTGCTGCTCTCCTCGACCAGGTCGTACAACCGCTCGATCTGCATGCGCATATCCTGTTCGCCGGCATGTTTGTTCAGGGCGATCTCGATGGCGGTATGGAGCGTCTGCTCCGAAAAGGGTTTCACCACGAAGCCGAAAGGTTCTGCGATCTTGGCCTTGCTCACCGTGTCCGCATCGCTGTTGGCGGTAAGGAAGATCACCGGCACATCCAGTTCCTGCCTGATCTCACGTGCCGCTTCCACGCCGCTGTGGCCGTCCACCAGATGGATGTCCATGATCACCACCTGGGGAAGCAGTTCGCTGGCCTTGGCCACCGCCTCGGCCCGGGACCTCGCAGTGCCTACCACATCGTATCCCTTCGCGCGCAAGCGACCTGCAATATCACGACTGATGATGGGCTCATCCTCAACGATGAGCACCCGAACGGGCTCCTTGGTCATGTGAGGTTGGGGTGAGGTTCTCAGGCGATCCATGAAGGAGTCTTGGCCCGGATGGAACGTTTATTTCGTAATATGACCTGATACGCATCGCTCCTTCATCGGGTTACGTTCCATTGTTCGGTTCGGAAGCGTTCAGGTAAGTTAATATGCCGATGCGCTCGTGCCTCCACCCATGGCGCGTGGGGTGCCGGATCCGGATGACCGCACGGACCGATCGGTGCCCGCTGCTGTGGGAACCCTACATCCGAGTAAATTCACACCCGGTTGCACACCATGAAGAACATGAGATCCATTATCCTGGCCTTTTCGGCACTGGTGCTTGCCACGTCGGCCCTTGCACAGGAGGCTCCCACCTATGGTTGCCATTACTTCAGGAGCGGGCGCAGGCCACACCCGACAGCCACCTCGGCCGACCGCAACCAGATCGCCGCGACCATAGCCCGGAGTGATACGTTCGATATCCGGCATTACGACATCCACCTGGACGTCACGAACTATGGGGCAGGAACCATCAAGGGCTGGACCACGGTGACCTTTGCAGCGCGAATGAACGATCTGGAGCGCATCCGTTTCGATCTGCTGCAGTTGGTCGTGGACAGTGTGGTAGCGGCCGGGGAGTCGATCGGTTTCGCGCACGACGGACAATTCCTTGATGTACCGTTCCCGGCCCTGATGAACGAAGGTGACGAGGGCGCGATCACGGTGTACTACCACGGCGATCCCTATCAGGATCCGGAGTGGGGCGGCTTCTATTTCGAGAGCCAGTACATCTACAACCTCGGGATCGGCATCAGCACCATTCCTCCCAACTTCGGCAAGGTCTGGTATCCGTGCTTCGACAGTTTTGTGGAAAGGGCCTCCTATTCGTTCCACATCAAGAGTGCAGGTGCCTACCGGTTCCTCGGCCAGGGTAATTTCATCGAGGAGGTCCAACTGGGCGGTGATACCGTGGTCCGCAGCTATGAGCTTCCACAGGAGATCCCGACCCATATCAGTGCCATCGCTGTGGCGAACTACCAGGAGCACTCCTATACGCATAGCGGTGCCCAGGCCGATATTCCGGTGGCACTGCGCGCCAAGCCGGCTGACCTGTCCGCCATGATATCGCGCTTCGGTAACCTGGGAGATGCCATCGATGCCTGTGAGTATTGGTACGGCCCATATCCTTACGACCGTGTGGGCTATGTGCTCACCACCGATGGAGCGCTCGAGATACCGACCAATGTGGCCTACCCGCAGTTCATGACCGGTCAGACCAACGCCAGCAACCGAGGCCTTTACACCCACGAGCTTGGCCATCATTGGTGGGGGGACAAGGTGACGCCCTATGTGCACAACGACATGTGGCTGAAGGAAGGACCTGCGGAGTACAGTGGGCACCTCATCGAGGAGTGGATCGGCGGACAGGATGGCCTTCTGGCAGCGGTGAAGAACAACCACTACCGTGTGCTCCGCGAAGCCCATTTGGACGATGATGGTTTCCAGCCATTGTCGCCCATGCCCGACCCCCATATCTACGGCACCCATACCTATTACAAAGGGGCGTCGGTCATGCACAACCTGCGCGGCTATCTCGGCGACGAGCTGTTCCGGCAGGGCATGCGCGGCGTGCAGCAGTCCCTGGCCGAACGGACCATGACCCCGGAGCAGTTCAGGGACTCGCTCGAGGCCGCCACCGGGGTGGACCTCGACGCGTTCTTCGACGCATGGGTATTTGCGCCCGGATACAGCGTCTTCGTGCTGCGCTCCTGGACCAGCGTGGCACAGAACGACAGTTTCGCTGTGGAGTTGGATCTGCAGCAGAAGCTCCGCGGCACCTCCATCATGCACGAGGAGGTTCCCTTGCAGGTCTCCTTCCTGGATGCTGACCGGAACGAGTACATCGCCCGGATCGTTGCCGGAGGCCAGTTCAGTTCGCATACCGTCATGGTTCCGTTCGACCCGGCCATCGTGATCGTGAACCGCTATGACCGCATCAATCAGGCCCGCACCACCCATGAGCGCATCCTGGTGCCGGGGGTCTCGTTCGGGAGCACCCAGCCGTACGTGGACATGATCATGTACCAGACCGCTCTGGTGGATACCACGTTGGTGCGCATCGAGCATATCTGGTCCGGTGCCGATCTGGAGGATGCCACGCCGGACGTGACCCAGGTTTCCAACACCCACTATTGGGATATCGGTGGGCTATGGCCGGAAGGCACCATCCTGCGCGGACGGTTCACATACACCGGTGCAACACCGGACAAGCTGGACCATGACCTGGTGAACGGGGATGAGAGCGGCATGCTCATGGTGTACCGCTCAAGCCCAACGGAACCATGGGCACCCTACCCGGACCAGACCGTTTTGGCCGGTGACCTGTTCAACGGCAGTGGCATCGTGAACCTGAACGTGATGCGACAGGGGCAGTATGCCTTTGCGAAAAGCAGCATCATCCTGGGCGCTGCGGAGCTGGAAGAGGGCGACGGGATGGAGTTGTTCCCGGTGCCAGCGAAGGACCACGTGCAGGTGAAACTTGCGGATGCGGCTCCGGGCACCCTTCGTTTCGATGTGTTCGGTGCGAACGGAGCGCTGGTGATGCACGCCTATCGCAGCGGCAGCGGCGAAGGGCCGCAACTGCTTGAAGTGTCCGAACTACCGGCAGGAACATACATGCTCCGCTGCACCGGTCCGGACGGCCAGCGGATCGCTGCGCGTCGGTTCAGCGTGGAGCGCTGATCGCATGGACTTCAATACCATCGGCCAGCGCAAACCGCTGTATCCCATCGGCGGGCCGCTCTCCGACCTTCTGGAGCGCCAGGGGCGCCTGGTGGAATTGCCGGTGAGTTATGGCGAATTGTTGCGTTTCGACAGCACACTGCCGCTGGCGGACGGCCAGGGCAGGGAGACCCTTTGGAGCGCCGTGCTGCACCGGCCCGGTGAACAGGACGACCTGTATGAACGGCTGGTGGAGACCTACCAGACGCTTACAGCAGGGGGGCGCCAGGTGGGGCATCTGCAGGTGGCCGGTGTCGCCTTCTGTGCCTACGGCAATTCACAGCCCTTCCGCGTCAGGATCCTCAACCGCATCAACGACAACCACGACTACTTCTATATCAAGCGGGCCGACGCCAGCCGCGTGTACGGACTGGAGCTTGAACACCTGCTTTCGCCCAACCGCATCAGTTACCTGGTCGATGGTCCCACGCTGGTGGAGGAGCACATCATCGGGGTACCGGGGGATGTGTTCATCCAGGAGCCATCGCGCTATGGAGGCACGCTCAACGAGGTGCGCCTGAGCAAGGAATTCGTCAAGTTCAATGAGCGGTGCTTCGTGCGGTTGCTCGGAGATATGCGTGCCTACAATTTCGTGGTCGACGTGATCCACGATTTCGACCAGGTGCAGTATCGCATCCGTAGCATCGATTTCGATCAGCAGAGCCATGCCGGCAGGCCGCGGATCTACCTGCCCCAGTTCTACAAGGAGAACCTGCCCTACGTACAGCTCGCGCAACGGGTGATCGATGCCGGGACCACGGAGCAATACAGGCAGGAGGAGCGCGCATTGCTGCGGCGCAGGTACAAGTTGTCCGAGGAGGTGCTGTGCGACCTGTTGGAGGTCATGAGCGCGGACCCCATCAGCACGGATGAGCACGTGGCGGAGCTCGCCGCGGGATTGGCGGCCCTGCACGGGACACAGCGCTTCACCGGCGCCCGCAGCATGGGGGAGCTACTGCGCACCCAGCTTGCCACCTGCCTTGCGGTTTGACGCCGAACGGTGCTCCCGGGTCGATGCGATCGTAACATTTTTCGACAGGTGGGCGTATCGATGCCCCGGAACCCATCAATGTTCCGATCGACCATGCACACGTTCAACCTGTCCGCCCTGTTCGTTTCAACGCTGCTGTCAGTTGGTGCTGCACGCTCCCAGTCCCAGGTGATCACCTACCAGTGGCTCAACCAGTGGTGTACTGATATCATCGATTGCGACGAAGGTTGCATGGCGTGTAACATGCCCGGTAACAGCAGTCCCCAGTTCTTCGGCACCAACGTGGCATGGATCGGTGTGGACGTTTGTCCCCATCCGGTCGCCAGCGGTGACAATGCCGTGGGCTCGTTCGGATGGCAGGAGGAATACGGCACCGCACGTTACATCCTGCTCTCCGGCTTGTCCATGGGCCAGGTGCAGGTCGACAGCATCATCCTGCGGCATGCGCGCAGCGCCAACGGTCCTGATAGGCTGAAGGTGTCCTACTCGCGTTCCTCCATGGAACCTGCCGCCGAGGTGGCCGAACTACCCATCGAGCACAATTTCCACACGGACGTGATCACCGACCTGGGATGCCTGAGCACCGCTCCCGGTGACCCCTTCGGCATGTTCCAGCTCATGCTCACACCCTACGGCAGTGCCACCGGTGGCTGGTACCTCGATGAGGTGCGCATTGTGGCCACGCCCTGCGAACTGAGCACCGGCCTGGAGGATGTGGTGGACGAGGAGGAGCGCTACAACGGCCCGTGGTACGATGTGCTCGGTCGCCCGGTGAAGGGGAACGTTCCTGCCGGTGTGTACGTGGGTGGCAAGCGCCAGGTGAAGGTGTTTTGAACGCCTTCTCACGTGCCATCCCGCTCAACGCCTTGATCGCGGGTGGTACTGCAGGATGTTGCTGCGCAGGTACTCGCGGTCCAGGTGGGTGTAGATCTCGGTGGTGGTGATGCTGGCATGCCCGAGCA
>Ga0169931_10008850_pt1 | contig 14611 bp, 14 predicted proteins | sample Kivu_15m_20L_FD_129675 | JGI IMG/M metagenome (GOLD analysis project Ga0169931, IMG submission 129675) | Freshwater microbial communities from Lake Kivu, Western Province, Rwanda to study Microbial Dark Matter (Phase II) - Kivu_15m_20L... | ecosystem: Environmental > Aquatic > Freshwater > Lake...
ATATACTTTGGACAATAATAAAGATATTATAGATGAATTTTTAGATTGCAGTTAAGGTTTACTTTATTTAAATTTTGTATAAAATTATATTTTATCAGATATAAAATCAAGTCTATAAAATAAAATATTTTATATAAAATCCTTTTTTTATTGAATTTTGAAATTTTATATAAAAGATTTTAATTTTTTAATTACTAAAATTATAAAAACAATCATGTTGAGTTAAAAAAAGCTAAAAATTATTATTTATAAGATTCTTCTGGTGATTGTAGATTATAACCGCCTTCTGATTCTATATTCTTCATCAAAAATCTCACGAACCTTCTTGCATATATGAGGGAGTTCTGTACAGAAATATTAGAATCACTGCCGCCTTTTATGAAGTTTACCAAATTTTTTCCTAATTTTTCGCTCATCTTAAAGAAATTATAATCCTACACATAAATAACGAATTAATTACCGTAAGGAAGTCAATAATAGAAAAATTAAATATGTACTCCTTATCAGTAGAGATCATAACTCTATAATTGTTCTTGCTTTTCTCTTCAGCTTCTTTAGTATAGGCGTGAACAGAGACTAATAGAGAATAATCCATGAGGTTATATCCTCTGAGCAATTCAGCGTCAGAGCAGATATTCTGCTGGAAAATTTCAGAATCTGATTTGCTCAATTTAAATTGTAATTTGAGATCTACAAAATCATTATCTTTCAGGACTTTGTCTTTGTATTTTTGCATTACGTCGGCTATTTTGTCATTATCTATCATCTCTTTATCTTTAGCACCAAGCATTGAACGGTCGACAGTCGATCCTTTTAAATCGAAGACTAGAAGTCTTGTCTAAAATGATTCACAATAAATTATATTACTTGACTAGGCAATTCATTCATGTTTCTCATTAAAATTATGTGTGCATCTTGCTTGTTATATACTCTGATTCTGAATATTCCGTAGATTCTGCATAGATAGGATTTACAATCTCTCATTCTTCGATGATATTCTGGAAGCATTTTAACGAAAATATTTTTTTCTTCTTTTGTAATTGTTTTTAATAAGAATTTTTTGTCGTGAGTAAAGATAATAGGATTAGAGGATCGCCCACCAGAAGCAAAACTGTCTTTAATTATTTTTAAATTTTGTTCTGGATCCAGAGAAGCTAAAATTTCTTTAATACTAAGTTTATCTATTTTTATAATATGAGAAAAGACCATAGGAGCGTATTTCCTTAAGGTTACCCTCATTTTCAGATTTTCTAAGTTATGTTAGATAAAATTATTTAATATACTGGTTTCTCCGGTTTTTAACCATTCCGGTATATTTTTTTCAGTGTATTCCTTGTAAACTGATTTATGAGTGTAGAAGTTATCTTCCCAAGGCAGGTAAGATTTCATTTTCATAGTGAAATTAGGATCATTAGTGTAATTACTATCCTCCTCTAAGGCTATTATCATCGCAATCATTCTTGCAAAGAAATCAGCGGCCTCCATTTCCTTTGTAACGATTATTGTAGAATTGGCAATTTTATTCAATTCTATTCTTGAAGTAGTTTGTCTCTTACCACTTCTTGAAGTCATTTCATAGTCAGTATTTATGACATCTTTTAAAGGAATATTCGTTGATTTATTATAGTGGATATTATCTTTTTCCCCTTGAATATCAAATATTTTATTTTCATTATACAATTTTGCATAATCCTCTTCCATATTTTCTTTCTGATTGACTTTCTTAACCTCTTGCTCGTTTTTAAACATAAATTTAAAAATAACTTTGAGGTACTTTTGCATGTAGGGTTCACTTAATTTTATTGCAAAGCTGAATGTACAAGATAAACTCATCAAGTATATAAAAATAGAATAATTATTGCATCTGTCACATATTTTGTAAGAAAGAAAAATTTGCAATAATAATATAATATTATTAGGCAAGTAACAGCAGAAAAAACATAATATAAAAGTTAAATGTCGTTTTACAAAAAGGGAGACCAAGTCATTCTTAGCATCAGCCTCTTCAGATTGGCTTAGATAAGCCAGCATAGAATTTTTTCTTTGATTAAGTATGTAAATCATTCTTACAGCCATGTAAAGCATAATTATCCCTCCTAGGATGTAAAAAACAGCAATGAATAAAAATGGATAATAACTCACAGTAAATTTGACACTTTTCACGTTTGTGTTGTTATTGAACATGAAACTTAGAATAAGCGTGATTATACCTCCTATTAATGCAAGGAGCTTGTAAAGACTCATTCTTTCATCAAATTTATTTTTGTAAGTGTAGAATGTTATGAAAAGATTATGTGCAATACAGGCATTAAAAAAATAAGTTATAAATAAAGCCAAAGGAGAACTCAAGGAGATTAAATACATTATTGTGTCAGTCTTATCTATTTTCCTTTTATTATTCTCACTAAATATAATGGTAGTTAATGCTTATAATACAATGCAAAGCACAAAAATAATATCAAAAAGTGAAAAGATACAAGACATTCCCCAAACATCTTCCAAATAATTAAAGTATCTATATTGATTATATATTCGTACTTGGTGGTTTTTGCATGTTCAGGTCATTTTTATAAAGGAGAGAGTAAATTACAAAACAAATAATTGAAAGCATATTAAGATATATCATCATGCTTAATGATTCAAATGTGAAGATATCGCTATCTGTTGGATCAAATACAAAGGGTTCTAGCCATACAATAGACATTTAATTATAGAATATATTATATTTAATTAATAATTAAATGAAATTTAAATATAAAGTTAATAAAAATATAAAACTCCTTATTTAATTTATTCTAAATTCTAATTCCTTAAGTAACTTTTTAATCATAAAGATATTCACTCAAAATTTTGTGCTTTTGTATCAGGCTTTTGTAATACTTTTCCTCAACCATTTTGGGATTGTCTGTGTTATCTGATATTTTTATTCCTATCGAACAAAGATTTCTCTTTTTCGAATCATATAATTCATTTAGATGTTTAGAAATTTTGTATGTATTTAACTCATTTTCTGTCATCAAATCTTTCAAAGTTATTGAAACATTCTGGTTTTTTGATTCCATTTGATTTTAAATTTAAATTCAAATTACAAAAAAGTTTATTAATAAAAATTTTATTTATAATAAAAAAGCTAAATATATAAAAAAAAAAGTTAATTAATAGGATCAACTATTTGATTAAATTCCTTCAATAACTCGTTGTGGTCAAACTTGGCATTTTTATTTTTGCTCAGTAAAAGAAGTTTCTCAAGTAACTACTATTAATTAATTAATCTTACGCTAAGCTCTTTTTCGTTTAAATTCATGTAATAGCCATTTTCATCTATAAATCCTACTGAGTTGCCATGATTTTCGATTTCTCTAAGCTTGTCTACAGTTTCCTCTTTTCCTGTTTTAAGACGATTCGATATATCGTCAATTTTGGTTAGTTTATTTCTGTTTACATATCTTACAAATCTTTTTAATAACTCATCTGGATTAATTACAACCTTATTAACGACATCACTAAATTCTTCCTTATTTATTAATTCTTTTTCCGATGGGATACTTTCTTTAAATTTATCGAAAGTTTCTTGAGGATAGTCAGTTTTAGTATAATCTTCATTTTCTATCAGTTCTGCTTGAGAATTTTTCTCTTCGATTTTAGTTTCTTGCTCAATCCTAATTCTTTCTAATTCTTCTTTTTTCTCTAATTCTTCTTTGATTTTTTCCTTTTTCTCCTTCGTTAAAATAGATTTACCACTCTCTTTTTTATAATTTTCGATTTTGTTTTTTATTTTCGCTGTATTTTTTGTAATGAAGATCACAATGAGGATGAATAGAAGAAAAAATGCCGATATAATCGAAATTAATATAATGTTAATCATTTTATAAATTTTACCAAAATATTATTAAATAAAATGATGAGTAATGGTAATAATATGATGCAAGATTATCTCAATGAAATGCAGAAGTATTTGATGATTTCTCAGAAAGCCAACATGAATAAATACGAGCAATCAGACAACTCAAATAATGAACGAAGTTCTAATATAGACAATAGCAAATTCTCTATCGATGGGGTATATTCAAAAATGAGCGGAAATAATTTCCAACTCGACGACAAAATTTTCATGAATAAAGACAAACTTTACGAAACATTTCTTATGTTTGTGAACAGCCAAGAATCAGCCAAACCAAATGTTATTGGGGTAAAATCAAAAGAAATGAATGAATTGCAGGATTCAGTTCAATTACAGAATAATTTTAGAAATCAATCTTTAGAAATATTACCAACTGAAATCTACAAATCTGAAGATAGACATTCAAATTCTATTAAAACATTTATGGAACCCAAGGAGAAAAAAGAAAACAAAATAGGAATCAGTAATTATAAAAATAATTCTTATAATATGAATAAGCACTTAATAACTCGAGAGAATGAAAACCTAACAAATTCAGTCGATGAAATCCAAGTCTCAAATACTTTCAATAATGATAATTATAATCAAAATATAGATAATAATAACAATCTAATTCAAAATACTTTTAACAATGAAGAGGGACATTCATACATGGACAATAAAGAAGTTAAAAGTTTCGATGATATTCCTATTAAACCAAAGACAACAAATTTTCTTGAGCTTCTAGAACAAAATTTAGCTAAAGAAGGACTACCCGTAGATTATAACTCGGAAAATCAAGATTCAATAAATGCAGAGAGAATAAGAAGGATTAGAGAGAGTAAATCAAAACTAAAAAGAAACAACTTAAACCTCCAAGCCCCCTCAGAGCCTAAAAAATACAAATATTATCTACAAAATTTCAATAAAAGTTTCGGAAAAGACGAAAAGGTTGATGAAAATCATCAAGAAATCCCCCCATTAGATCATAAACCGGCACCTGCTAAATCAAAGTTTGATGATAGGAAAAATCTTAAGAAAAAACCTCAACCGACTACAAAGAAAAACTCCATAAAACAAGAAAAATTAATAGAAAAAGACAAAAATACTAAAAATAATAATTCCAATCAGACTAAGACTAATTCTTATTCCACTTACAGTACGATAAATAACGAATCTTCAAAGAATATTTATTCTTCTAATAGAAAAGAATCAGGAAATATATGGGGTGAAAAACCCATAGATATTAAAAAGGTTGACGATTTTTTAAATAATACGATGAAGCCTAATATGCCACAGCAGAAGAGGAATAGTATGAAAGATGAAAAACTCGAAACTTCTCTATCAACAAATAAAGAAGATTATGAAATAAAAATGCTCAATGCACCTAGTAAGATAAAAATGAATTCAGCAGTTACTAAACAGAATAGCAGCACTACTACAAATAAGACAAATAGTAAAAAAGATGTAGAGTCTAGAAAAGCTTCTAGTAATATAGATTCAAACAACCTAAAACAATATTATACAAACACCTTCAATGAAATCGATGTCCTTAAAAACAAAACAGACATAAATATCAATATAGAGGATAATTATAAGACGAACGTCTTAAGATCCGATAATTTAAATTTAGATAATTTAGATTTAAATGAATACAAAGAAGGGAATGATCACATCAGTAAGCATACAGAAAATAAGCAATTGAACAAGATGTTCGTTAAGAAAGAAATTAACAGAAATAATAATAATAAAGGAAATGACAAATTTGAAAATACAAATGAAACAGAGGATATACAATTGCAGGATGATTTACCTCAGGAAGAAAATGAGGACATCGATGATATTGATGAGGATGACGGTGAAGATGATAGAGACATTATAAGAATGTATGAACAAAAGCTTCAAACAAATTCAAATAAGAACTTAGTTCAAAAAGAACATATTCATGATTCGAATTTCAAAGAAGAAGGTAATAATATAAAAAAACCTGAGCAACAATCAAAGCTCATTAACAAGTATTTCAAACCCTTATTAAAAGAGCCTAATAAGACAAACTCGATTGAAAATTTAAATGCAGAAAAGAAAAAAGATTTAGCAAATAATAGTCAACTAAACCAATCACAGAATAATTACCAAGAAATTATAAATGAAAAAATTGAAGAATTAAATAAAGAAATAGAGAAGTTGAAAAAGGAAAATGAAAAGGTAACCAAATTAAAGACAGAATATGATAGATTAACAAAGAAGCTTAACAGAGAAATGGAAGAATTTTACACCAAAAGGCAAAAAGAAATAGAAGATTTCGAGCTTTGGAAAGAGGATGAAATGAAGAAAATGGATAAGGAGAGAAAGGTGCATTTAAGAAACACTAAATTGCTTCAGAATATGCCAAATAGAAAAGAAAGAGAAGAGATTGACTTATTAAAGGAACAAGTCCTTAAACTACAAGAAGAAATGAAGGCCAAAGAAAACAGAAATAAATTGGCCAACGAAAGAACCAAAAAACTATTAGAAGATGCTTTAAAGAAAAATGAAGAATTACAAAAGGAAATAAAATTTATGGAAGAATTGAGGGCAAGAAACATGCTCAACAGAACATCAGTTGCAGGTAATAGAAATCGGGCTTCGAGCAAAGCGATTAATATAGATAATACCGCAAACAATCATTTAGGAAACACTCTAAATAATAAAGTTAATTCACAGATAGTGAATAATAGAAGTACGAACAATCTTGTTTCCCCACCGAATAGATTAGTCCAACCTTCAAAAGATAAGAGCAATGTAAAATTTAGTCAAGCAAACCAACAGCATCCTAAAAAAGCCAAGATAAATAACTTTTCTATCAAATCAAATATTCCAGATTTTAAGCCTAATTTAAATATCTCATCATCTGAAGAAAATTTATACGAAGAACAAGAAAATTTCGAAAATTCACATGAAGAAGATTCTCTTTGTTCAAACAACCAAAACGTAGAAGATTACTATAACCCGAAAACAAAACCAAAATTAGAGGAAGAACAAAAAATTCAAATAAACAAAAATAAAGTAATTAAAACTCCTAATGTTATTAATGTTCAACCTAAAACAGAATTAACACAGGACACTCGTAGGCAAACAGAAGAGAATACAATAAAAGTTAATTCCAAAAATTTAGTCCCTATCGATTATAAAATGAAGCAAGAATCGAATCAAGAAAATTTGAGACAGAGAGACAAAAACTCAGTCAGTCCTCCTAAAAAAGATAAAATGCAAAACAAAACTAACAATAGTAATAAAAATGGCCTAAGACAAAGTTATGATAAAACCAAAGATAATTTTGATATGGTGTTTCCAGATAAGTATCATGGTAAGGCAGCTCAAAACGTCAGGCTAACAAAGCAAGAAATTACAGAAGACGGAAAAATAATAAAGCTGTATGAAAATATGAAAAAAGTGGTGAGATTTCCGAGTGGGGTAGTGAAAGAAATCTTCGAAGATGGATATCAAGTCACATACTTCAACAATAATGACATCAAACAAGTATACCCAGATAAAAAAGAAGTCTATCTTTTTGCTGAAAATAAAACTCTTCAATTCAAATTTTCTGATGGGCTCCATGTATTCAAATTTGAAGGAGGTCTATTAGAGAAGCATTATCCAGATGGTACAAAAGTCGTAAATTACATAGACGGAAGAATAAGAAATGTTTATCCTGATGGATACGAGGAAACATTCTTTTCTGATGGCAGTTTACAGAAGATAGATAAAAACGGCATCGTCACATTTGACTACGAAGACGGATTAAAAGTAAAATTTTAAATCTAATTAAATGATAGGACACAATATATCCTGATGGCCTGAAACTCCGAGAATTTCCTGATGGAAAAGTAATTAAAGTATTTCCAGACGGAAGAATCGAAAACTATTATAAATAGAAATATCGCGAATTATTTCTTGTTAAAATTAAAAATTTATTATTTATTTAATTTATATAACTGAATTTATTAAAATCATTATAAAATAATTATGAATCCAGATTATGGAGACAATGACAGCAATGGTTTTGAAATTTCAAATTTTGAAGAAATGGATAATGCAGAACGTAACAGCGATAATCAATCTAACTTGAATAACAACGAAATAAACGAAATTAATAATGAAAGGAAGCAAAATCTCTCTGTGAATTCCTTTGATGAAAACGAAGATTTCCCAATGTATGCAAATAGAATAAACAAGAAGCTCAATGAAATTATTAAAAACTACAAAAAAGCGATAAAAAAAATCACAGAAGAAATAGAGGAAGACAAGTCAATGGTTAAAGTCTTAGATGAGCATATAAAGAGCGTAGAGCAACAAGTGAAAATAAAAGAATCAAATTATGAAAGAACTAAGGAAGACATCAAAAAAGAAAGACACACAATCCAAACTATAGAGAGACAAATAGGCAAGCTCTCTTCTACTAAAAAAGCCCTAGACGAGGAAGAAAATACTCTGCAGGAAAGATTGAATACGATACAGCAAGATATATACAGAGCTAATCAAAAAATGGACAAGTATAAAATTAGCATGAAGGATAAACTTGAGGAATTAGAGCAGTGGGCTATCGCAGCAAGTCAGAAAGAAAACGACAATTTAAATATCATGAAGTATATCAAACAAGATGACATGAAATTAAAAGAACTCATGCTGCAAATTGAGAAGCTTACCTTAGACGTCAATAGAAAAGCTCTAGAATTAGAGAAAGAAGTTACAGAAACTCAGGCCAGCCAAATTGAAATGGAAAAGACTACTGAAGAATTAAAAAAATTACAAATAGAAAGACAAAGTTTATTGGATAAGCTCTTAAAAACAGAAGAGCAGATAAAACAAAAACATGTTGAATTAAAGAGTGAGTGTGATAGTTACTTCCAAAATAAAACTCAATTGACAAATTTGAAAACCGAATGTGACAATAAAATTCAAATGTACAATAATAATGTGAAGATGAATAAAGAAGCAACAGAAGAATTGAAGAGGAAAGAAGCTGAATTATTCAAAACAAGAGAAAAATTATCAAATTGTGAAAAAGATTACAAAGAAGTACATAATGACATTGAAATCAAGAAAGGTGAACTATCTGCTTATGCAAAGGAGTTATCAGTAAAGAATAATCAGATAAATATACTAAAAAGTGATTTAGAAACAAAACGAAGGCAATTAGACGAGGCAAAAACAGCCTACAATAATAAAAAACTTGAAATAGCCAATAATGAAAATATTTACAAATCAGCCAAGGAAGTGAAGGAAATGGTGTCAAAAAAGAATGCTTCATTAGAAAAAGAATTGAAAGAATGCAGATTTATCTTGCAGGACACTGTCAATAAGCTCTACGATAAATCTAAGGCTCTTTTCGATTTAAGAGAGAAAGAAGCAAATATGATAGGAGAGATTAATAACAAATTATCAGCAAAGAAAAATATAAAAGCAAACATCACAAAAATCGAAGCAGATATTACAAAACAAGAGGAGCTTGTTTATAATGTAGATTTCCAAATACAATTGATGGAGAGAAAAGTAGCCTGGATTCAGGGTAAGAGAACACAGGAAGAAACAAAAGAAATTACTAATGAAACAGAAATTTTGGAGCAAAGCAAAGAAGAAAAAACTAAAAATTTTCAAAAAATTCAAAGTTCTTTAAAAATGATAAACGAAGATATACGCACGATTGAATCAGTTTTGAAAACAGCAAAAGAGGAGAAAACAAGATTGACAGAAGAGATTGAGGAGTTACAGCTTGAGAACATGAAATGCGGACAAGATCTCAATAAAATATTAAAAAAGAAGGAGGAAGTGTTAGTCCAACACGATTTGATGAAATTAGAAATAAAAAAGCTTTATGACCGCCTTCTAAGCGAGGCTAATCAAGTATTTAAACAAGAGAATCAACTGTATCAATTAGAACTATCAATAAAAGAAAGAGAAAAAGAAATTACTGTTCATAACCAAATTTTAGTTGCAGAACATAAAGCAGCAGAAGAAGAAAGACACAAAGTGGCAATGGAATTAAGCCAGAAACTAACACGGGCTAATAATCTCAAGCTAAAATACGAATCAATAATTCAGAAAAGTAAAAAAACTAAAGAAGGAGAAGGTGAAGCTGAATCTCTAGGTGAACACTCACAGGCCTATTATGTTATAAAAACAGCTCAGGAGAAGGAAGAATTACAGAGGCAATGTAAATAAATTTAAATTAAAGTTTTAGTGGATGAAATGGATGGAAAAATTAAGAAATGCACAAAAGATCTTGAATCTCTTAATCAAACAATTTTAAACTTAAAAGAGAGGAACGACAAACTTAAAAATAATCTAATTTCTAAGAGAACAGGAGAAATTGACAGAATGAAGAAAATGGAATTGGAGGAAAAGGTTGAAATCAAATCTAAAGAAATGTGGAAGTTTAAAAAAGAACTGGATAAACTGAATAAAGAAATAACAGAAGGCCGTCAATTGAAGAAAGAGAAAGAGACACAAGTAAAAAGAAAAAATAAATTAATAAATTAGCTCTCTATATTAAAAAATACAATCGGTGATTATTCAGGAATGGTTGAAATGACTAAGCGAGATGCCGATAAACAGCAACAGAAACTAGAGAGAGCCGATAAAAAATTAAAAGGAATTTTATCAAAAATGAACACGAATTTGTCGAATATTCCGATCTCCACAGAAATAGAATTATGCAAAGAAAAATTAAAGAATAAATATTTAAAAAACGCACTCGCAATCTTGTGTGATAAAATACCTGAAATGAAATACGCCTTGAATAACAATCTACAAGAATTCGGTATCAATATAGGATCAAGACCAATATCAGAAAAAGCCTCATCAGAAAATTCATCTAAATCAATAAGATAAATAGCATGAATAAATTTAGATTTATTATATAATCTAATTAAATTTATTTATTATAATTCCTATATAATTGAGTTAAATCAGATTAACAAATTATTTCAATAAATGGATAAATATTATTCGCCTTCATCGTATTCAAATTCAAACCAAAATGTATTTAATTACAGTCACACTAATTCAATCTTTGCTAATAACAGTGATAATAAAATAAACCAGAGACATATTAGAAACACGGATTTGTCTGCTAATCCTATTTCTAATTGGAAAAAAGTATTTGCAGATAAAGTAGTAAGACGTTTCAATGACAGGCGCGAGAGTAGAATCGACTCAATCCTATTTAGCAAACAGGAAATTTTGGACGAAATCAAACACGAAAATCTTATCAATGGATATTGCCTAGAAGATAACCTAATTCTAGAAGAATATTTTAATAAATTACTCGCCCTGTTCGAAAGTGACAAAGTCAACTCAAGAGAATATGAACTCGAAGTTTGTTTAAATTCAAACATTTCTGTTTGCCCTTTTTGTTCTTATCCAGTTGTATTAATAACGGATAGAGTTATTTGTATGAATTTATGCTTCGAATATATTGTCAACCCTGTCATATTCAATGAAAATTTTAGCCTAGATAATTTCGTTGATTTACTAGCAGAGACATATAGAAATCATAAAAAATGTCTCAACTCTTTTCTGTTTACAAAATTTGAATTATTATTTTTTGAGAATGAAGTGTCATTTATTTGTGGGAAATGTTTTCAAGAAAGCTTAATTCATTATTAAAGCAGATAATGAAAATAAACTTTTGCATATAATAATTATATAAAATTAAAAATAAATTTTTCACCTATTTTTATAATTATTTAATGATTGATATGGAATTTGAATCAACTGCTAGGGAAATATTTTCGAAAATTAACGAGGTGAGAACAAACCCTAAAAAGATTGCAAATAAAATCGCATTTATGATGTCATATATTAATAAAAGGGATAATACTTTAAGAGAACCAAATAAAAATTCTTATAAACTAATAGAAGGAATAAGAGCATTCGAGGAAGCAATAACATTCTTGAAAAATATGGAGCCGGTTGAGGAACTTATATGGGAAGATTTTATGAGTAAAGTATCTAAGGAGGAGGCAAGTGAAATATCAAAAAGAGGATTGAATATGTACGAATCAAACGATCTGAAACTGAAATATACAGAGCGATTTAAAAAGTTCGGAACTTTTACAAACCTGCAAGATATTTTACTTTTCACAGACTCTGATTCTTTACATTTAGTAATCGATTTAATCATTTGTGACGGAGATATTACAAGAGCAAACAGAAACCTCATCCTTAGCACTACAAATAGACAGATAGGAGTGGCCATAGAAGATCAAAATAGAGTTGGACATGTATGCGTGATTTACTTAGCAAGAAATTTCAAACTTAGAAGTGAATCTATGCAATCAAATAAGATTCCTGTTACTATCCCAGAAGAGAACAAAATTCTCCAATCTAAAAATATTCTTTGTGAAACAAATGAAGGCCAATTGGATAGTAAAAGCATTCTTTCTAAGAATAATTGTCCTAATGAATATGATGAGCTAATTGCTAAGTATGAAAAAGAACTTGATAATGAAATAAAATTTGATGATTATGAAGATAAAACTGAAGAGAAGCAATTTATACTTGAAGGACAAATTTTAAAAATTATAAAGAAAATCAAATTTAGTTTTTCAGATGGCAATATGAGAACTGTATTCTTGTCAAAATCTGTCAGGTTGAACAAGATTGATTAAAAAATTTTTATACATATAAAGTCAATATATAATGATTGATATCATTTAATGTTTTTCCTTTAATTATATAAAATGGGTTTCTAATCCGGAATAGGTTAGTCACCCACAACAAGTTACACTTGTTTAAATTTTGAATTTTTTCTCAAATGGTTTAAAAAAATATTGATTCGATAATTTTATTCGTAAAATAAAAAATAATTTATGGAACTAATTAATTATTATAAATTATCTCTGTCATAATTGATTGGGATAACCGGAAAAAATTGAGTTTGAATTTACAAATTTTAATGATTAGATTTTTTAAACCATAAAAACAATTTACATATGAACGAGCATTTGAAAATGATTTTTTAATATACCCATAAATGTTTTATAAAATTATCTTCTGGGCTTTTCAATCATGAATTTTAAATTCTCAAATACATTTAAGAGAATTACTTAAATTCAAGCTAAAAACCTCAAACAATATATGCTTATGAATAAGTCATAACATTTTATAATTTTAAAACAAAAATATATTCATTTTAAATGGATTCAACTCCTAAGAAAATAATTTTTTACATAGGAGGAACAATAGGGGCATCATTAGTTGTTGGAGGTTTATATCTAATGTGGAATAGATTGAATAAAATTACTCTTACTGAGTGGCTTGAAGAATACTTTAAGGAAATAGAAGAAATGGTAAATAAAGAGACAGGAAAAGAACTGTCAATAGAAACCATTGGACATATATACCATCTTATTTCAGAATTGGAAGATTACTTATATCTTGTAGAAAATTACGAATTTGAAGAGGAAAGAATGACAGACCACAATAATAAAGAAAAATATAAAATTCAATTAGAGGAAATGATTCAGCAAAGATTGAAAATCAATAAAAAAGCAGTCAGAATGGCTGAAAAAAGATTAAAATTTAATTTAAATAAATTGGATGAGATTGTAAAGAGTCAAGATCTTCGTAATGTTAAGGAAATTCTACTAAATTCTAAGAAGCCATACAAAAAGCTACCTGAAATTTCATCAGAGAACGTAAGAAAAGCCTTCATTTTGTATTCTAAAAAATTAAAAGAAAATAAAATTCTGGAAGATGAGCAAACATACCTTAATGATATAACCGGAAATTCAGAATTCGCTTCTGTTCTTACTTCTAACATTTATGTAAACAATATCAAATTAAGAGACGAAATCAAAGCAAAATATAATGTAGATTATAAATATCTAGATGCTTTGATACATAAACACAATCTTTTGCGAGATAACGAGGTCAGATATTATTATGAAGAAAAAAATAAAATGGAAATTTTATCCAATCTATTCGTTGGATAAATTTAAAATATAGTTCAATATTTCGTAATTTATAATTAAACATAATATAGTCTATTTTATTTCTATTGTTGATTTCTAATCTCCAATATTTGTCTTATATTTGACATTCCATCATTCAATTCTTTTATAACCGAAATTTGAAAATCGCCTCTTTTAATAACATAATCAATAAACTGTGATGTTCCTCCACCAACTCCGAAGTAAAATTTTTTAGAACAGATAAAACATATTCCTGGGTTATTTAGTTTCTCTTTCAGAACAGAATAGAGAGAGTCATAATTTTCGATATTGTATATGGTATCTGCAGAAATTATGACATCAAACTTTTCAGATGAGAAGCTCTTTTTAGTATTATCTGAGGAACATTCAAAGTCTCCAGATTCTAGTTTGTTATTAAAAAATTTCCAGTCCCCTGAGAGGAAAGCACCCTGCGATAAAAGATCAATGCCATAATTTTGTTTAATTTGATTGATGTAATTTTTAGTTATTTTGTCAAGGACTTCTTCATTAAAATCTTGGAACATAACTTTGGCATTTCTCAATAGAAAATATAACCCTGGTAACCCATGACCACAACCCAATTCTAAAACTTTCATATTCGAAAAATCATACCAACCAACATATCCAGGGAGGAAATTACATAAATCAAGAGAACATTCCCAAAGTTTTATTCCTCCTTCGTATTGTCCTGCAACCAGGTCTTTATTTTTGATTTGACCTAAAGTAGAAAAATCTTCATTTTTATAAGTTTGAA
>Ga0169931_10008852_pt1 | contig 14611 bp, 13 predicted proteins | sample Kivu_15m_20L_FD_129675 | JGI IMG/M metagenome (GOLD analysis project Ga0169931, IMG submission 129675) | Freshwater microbial communities from Lake Kivu, Western Province, Rwanda to study Microbial Dark Matter (Phase II) - Kivu_15m_20L... | ecosystem: Environmental > Aquatic > Freshwater > Lake...
AGGCTCCCGCTGCCTCAACACGGCAGGTCTCCATCAACCGCCCAGTGCCCCGGGCCTGTCAGGCTTTTCGCGCAGAAGCCACCGCAACTCCCGCCACGCCTGCACGATCTGGATCCTCCATTCCTGCGGCGCGTCGCCTCTGAAAAGCTCAGGACAGAGCACTCCGCCGGCGAGCACTGCGGCACCCTCATCACCAACGCGCCGAAGCCTTGCGAGGGCGTACCGTTCCTCGTCCCAGAGCCGATCCGAGGGGATGAAGCTGAGAATCACGAGCTCGTCGAGAAGGTCATCGCGCACAGCGAGGAAGAGACCGTGGTCGACCGGCAGTGCAATGCAGAGGTCACCGGCCGTTGGCTGCCGAGGCTCGCTGGCAAGCACGTTCAGCGCCGCACACGACCAGATCAGCGCGCCGGCAAATGACGCGTGAATCGCTTCGATGTCGGCCCTCTGCAGCGGAAGGTTCACAACCCCGGCGCGCTGAATCACCCGATCGATCGCGTGGCCGCTGAAGCGGATCTTCACACGCACATCCTGAAAACCCGCCGGATAGCTGAGCACTTGGGCAACCACCCTGCCAAAGCCAGCTTCCGACATGCCCCACGGGTTGCCCGGCTTGTTGCAACACTCTCGCCTGAGCGACAACGTGGCCCAGATCCTTCGCCGACCAGAACTCAGAGTGACCCCGTCGACGGGGAGAAAGCGCCTTGCAAGGCTTTCCTCCCGGCGACAGCGCTTGTTGAACGACTTCGCGTGCGGCATGCGAATCACCGGTTCCCGTCTCCGCCATACTTCCTGAGCGTGATGCCACTGAACCCACGCCTCATCGAGCGCCAGCAGATAGGAGCGGCGGATACCACGGGCCAGCGAGGGATCAATGTACACAGCGGTGCTTCTTCGGCGGGAGGCGGGTTGTGGCGGGCGATGGTTGGCGGCAAGGGCCGGGGACCGGTGCGGACTCGTGGGCGCAGGGGTCAGTTGAGGGTCAGTGGCCTTGGGTTCCGCTCTCCGCAGGGGCTCGACTCACACCCTTGCGCCCGGTCTTGCCACCTCCGAGTGTAGGAACCTGCAGTCTCAGCAGATGAGACCCGCGAGCCCTCACCCATCAGGTTTCCCGGAAAATTTCCATTCGATGCCAACGCAGCTGCGCCAGAGCGCCTTCTGCGATACTGTGCGTCCGGTGTATGCCTGCCTTGCGCCGGGAGGTCGGATCGCCACGATCCAGTTCATTGAAGGAGCCTTGCGCATGCATCACCCCCCATTGTCAGGCCCCAAACTGGCTCGTCGGGCCCTCTGCCTGTTCGCGGCGTTGGCTGCATTCCCGCTTGCGAGGGCACAAGGCGCCTGGCCGAGCCGCGTCGTTCGCATCGTGGTGGGTTTTCCCGGCGGCTCCACCCCCGACAGCGCTGCGCGTGTGCTCGCGGAGGGGCTCAGCCGGACCTGGGGTCAGCCGGTAGTGGTGGAGGCAAAGACCGGCGCCGGAGGAAATCTTGCTGCCGACTTCGTGGCCCGGGCCACCGACGATCACACGCTGGGCGTGGTGATCAACGGGAACCTCTCCACCGCAAAACTCCTCAATCCCAAGCTTGGCTACGATCCGGTGAAGGATCTGCTTCCATTGAGTCTGCTCGCCACTGCGCCCCTCGTGTTGGTAGCTCCGCCTGACCAACCGGGTGGAGCAGCGTGGCTTGCAGCGGCCCGAAGCGCCGGCGACAAGTGGAACTACGGCTCTGTGGGCATCGGGTCGGTGGGTCATCTCGGCATTGAGGTGATCAAGGCGGCCATTGGCAACCCGGGTGCTGTCCATGTTCCCTACAACGGAAATCCTGCGGTGGTGGTTGCACTCGTGAGCGGTCAGGTGCAGATGGCGCTGATGCCGCCGGGCGTGGCCCTCCCCCAGGTCAAAGCCGGAAGGTTGCAGGCCATAGGGCTCGCGGGACCTCGCAGTCCTCTGGCGCCGGAGGTGCCGTCTCTGCTCGACGCTGGTGTGCGCATGGATCCGCTTGAGGTCTGGACTGCCCTGGTCGGGCCTGCCAGTCTGAGCAAAGCCGCCCAGGAGCGTATCGCGCGTGACGTGCCGGTATTGCTCAAGGATTCCGACACGCGCCAGCGCCTACTCACCGCTGGCTGGGATCCGCAGGGAAGCGGCGGCGCAACGCTGGCAGCGCGGGTGCGTGACGAGACCCGTGTGTTCGCAGAGATCATCCAGGCGCGGGGCATCAGGCTCGATTGAGGCTCTTCCCGGCTTCTGCGGCACCTGGTCGCTGGCCATACAACGCTACGGAACCGCCTCGTCAGCGCCCGGTCTGCGCCCGGCACAAAGCCTGCGGTCCGAATCGCGGATGAAGCCGCATTGCCCCGAACCACCGCCGGTGATGGCACGACAATGCGCCTGTTGATCAGGATCCGCGATGAATCCGCACTGGGCGTGCTGCGCGCGAACCGGCTCCAGAGGCGCAGCCCATGCGCACATCGTCGTGAGCACTGCGATGGCAACCCGAAGCGCCCTCAAGGTTCAACCCTGAACTCGGTCAACGCGGTTGGCGACCAGTGAATGCCCACGCCATCCTCAACTTGCAGCCAGTGCGTTGCTTCGGCGTCGAGGGGCTCGGACACGATGCAACGGGCAAGTCCGGTGTTGAGCTCGGTGGCTCCGGTGCGGGGCCAACCGTAGTAGAGAGTCGGGGACTGCCGGTCGCTCGAGTAGCGAACCGCCCAGATGTCCTTGCCGTCGGTTAGTGCGAGCGACACCCTCAAAGGTTCGCTTGCCTTGCAAGCTGCCATCGCATCGCCCACCGCCGAAAGCATGTGCAGCAGCGCCGAGCGCGGGTCAGAACGCAGACCCAGGCTGAGCGCGAGCAGAAACATGGCCTCGCTGTCGGTTGTGCCCTGGCGGGCCGCGTAGTACTCGGTGCTTATCCGGTGCTCGATCGGCTTTCGACACGCCTCCCAGTTGCCGATCTTGCCGTTGTGCATGAAGCTCCAGTTTTCCCAGGTGAACGGATGGCAATTGGTGCGTGAAACTGCGGTGCCGGTGCTCGCGCGAACATGCGCAAAAAAGAGGTGCGAGCGCACCTGCGCGGCCAGGGAGCGCAGGTTGCTGTCGTTCCACGCGGGCAAGACATCCTTGAAGAGTCCCGCTGTTGGTCGGGATCCGTACCAGGCAACCCCAAAGCCGTCGCCGTTCGTGGTGAGCACCGATTCGCGAGCCTTCAGGCTCTGGGAGACGATCGAGTTCTCCTGGAGAAAGAGCAGATCTTCCAGATAGATCTCCGGGCCGGCGTAGGCAATCCAGCGGCACATGTCAGATCCTTCCATCGGGCGCCAGGTGCATTGCGTTTCGCTTGGCACCACGCAGTATACTTAGCGCGTAAGTGCCTCGCAGTCTTCGCAGTGTGATCCGGTGCGGTTCATGGGTCCGTCATGAACCTGCGCTACCTTGCCGTGTTTCCCCGGGCAGGTGCAGTCCTGGTTCATTCAAAGCACATCGTTTCGATCAACAAGGAGGTTCGAGTCATGTTTTCCAGGCGTAGGCTGATGGGCGTTTTTGCGGCCTTTGTGGCTGCAGCGTCAAACACGGTTGCGGTTGCGCAGACCGAGATCCAGATGTGGATCGGTCTCACCGCAAATCTCGGCGAACTGATCACCCGGTTTGCCGACGATTTCAACAAGTCGCAGAACGAGTACAAGGTGGTTGTGGCCTACAAGGGTCAGTACCCCGAGCAGCGGGCAGCCTCGGTGGCGGCCTTCAGGGCCGGTAATCCACCCCACATCATGCAGATGTTCGACGCGGGCTCGGGCGACATGGTTCAGGCGCGCGGTGCAGTCGTGCCTGTGTCGGAAGTCTTCAAGCGCGCAGGCATTGCCTTCAACCCGGCCGACTTCATTGCACCTGCACGTGGATACTACGGATTGCCCAACGGCGACCTGCTGTCGATGCCCTTCAACGTCTCAACGACGGTCCTGTTCTACAACAAGGACGTCTTCCGAAAGGCGGGCCTCAATCCCGACCAGCCGCCGCGAACCTGGCCGCAACTCATTGAAGCAAGCAGCAAGATCCGTTCGTCCAACGCTTCGGCCTGTGGCTTCACCACAACCTGGCTCGCCTGGATCATGCTCGAGCAGTTCAGCTCGCGCCATAATCTGCCGATCGCAACCAAAGCCAACGGTCGAGGCGGTCTCGACACCGAACTCACGGTAAACAACGCCTCCAACCAGCGGATGGTACAAACGCTCGTTGACCTGCAAAAGGACAAGCGCTTCGACTACGGCGGGCGCTCCAACGATGCCGCAGCCAAGTTCATCAGCGGTGAGTGCGCCATGCTTACCCAGTCCTCCGGGGGTCTGGGGGCGATCGCGAGGGATGCAAAGTTCGAGTTTGGCACGGCGCAACTGCCCTATTGGCCCGATGTGCAGGGAACCCCCTACGCCACCACGATCGGCGGAGCGTCGCTCTGGGTTTACAACGCACCCAAGCGCACGGACCAGGAGTTCCGCGGTGTGGCCCTGTTCCTCAACCATTTGCGCTCTGACAAGGTGATGTCCGAGTGGGCAAAGGCAACCGGCTTCCTGCCCGCCACCAACAGCGCTTTCAAGGCCATGTCCGACGAGGGCTTCTTCAAGAAGAACCCGGGCCGGGATGTGCCGATCCTTTCACTGATCGAAAGCGCCAAGGGCGAGCATACCAACGGCTACCGCTTCGGGCGCTGGACCGAAATCCGCGACGTGTACCACGAGGAAGTCGAGCGCGCCTTGCAGGGGAATCAGACGCCTCAGCAGGCGCTTGCCAACTTCGAGCGCCGCGGCAACACGATGCTTCGTGCCTTTGAAAAGACCGTCAACTGACCCCCCTGTCTTGAACGCACTGGTCAGCCGTTTCCGCTTTCGGCCCCCCTCCCCCTGAGGGGGTGTCGGAAGTGCAACGCAAGGTTGTCTTTCCGAATCGCGCGCTCCCCTACCTCCTGCTGGGGCCGCAACTTGCGGTCACGCTGGTCTTTTTCCTCTGGCCGAGCGCCCAGGCGGTGCTCATGGCCTTTCAGCAGCAAGACGCCTTCGGACTCTCGGTAAAGTTCTCGGGGATCGACAACTTTGTCAACATTCTTGCAGACCCCGGTTATTACGACACCCTCGTTCGCACACTCGTCTTTTCGGCCTCGGTGACCTTGCTCGCTCTGCTGCCCGCGCTCGCGCTGGCAGTGGCTGCCGACAGCCTGCTCAGGGCGCGCGCGGCCTACACCACCGCGCTCATGGTGCCGTATGCGATTGCTCCTGCAATTGCCGGGGTGCTCTGGCTTTTCATGTTCAGTCCGTCGATCGGTACCGTGGCTTTTCTGTTGCGCTCTGCAGGCCTCGCATGGAACCCCACGCTGAACGGCAACGATGCGATGTTTCTGGTGATCCTGGCCTCCGCCTGGAAACAGATTGCCTACAACTTCCTCTTCTTTCTCGCAGGACTGCAATCGATTCCCCGCTCGCTGCTCGAAGCAGCCTCGATCGATGGGGCGGGCACCTGGCTGCGGTTTCGCACGATCGTGTTTCCGCTTCTCTCCCCAACCACCTTCTTTCTGCTCGTGGTGGGACTGGTCTACGCCTTTTTCGACACCTTCGGCGTGATCCACGCAGTGACTTCAGGCGGACCGGCCAAGGCCACCGAGATCCTTGTCTACAAGGTGTACTACGACGGCATCGTGGCGCTCGACCTTGGCAACTCCGCAGCGCAATCGGTGTTGCTGATGCTTCTCGTGATTGGCCTCACCACGGTGCAGTTCCGTTTCGTGGAGCGCCGGGTGCACTACGCATGACCTCTGCGCCCAGAGCCTTTGTTCCGGGGCATCTGCTCGCGCATGCGGTGCTCTGGGTGGGGCTCGCAATCACTGCCTTTCCGCTCTACCTCACCTTCATTGCCTCAACGCTCACATCGCAGGAGCTTGCGCAGGCACCGATGCCAATGTGGCCCGGCGAGCAGGCCTGGGAAAACTACCGCAAGGTGCTGATCGAAGGAATGTCGGGATCACACCTTTCGCCGCCTGTGTGGGTGATGCTGCGCAACAGCCTTGCCATGGCGCTGATCATTGCTGCCGGAAAGATCATTGTGTCGGTGCTATCGGCCTACGCCGTGGTGTTCTTCCGTTTCCCGGGCCGGATGCTCTGCTTCTGGATGATCTTCATCACGCTCATGCTGCCGGTGGAAGTACGAATCCTCCCCACCTACAAGGTGGTGACCGACCTTGGACTGGTCAACAGCTTCACCGGACTCACGCTGCCCTTGATTGCATCGGCAACCGCAACCCTGCTTTTCCGGCAGTACTTTCTCACCCTCCCCGACGAGTTGGTGGAGGCTGGCAAACTCGACGGCGCAGGTCCCTTGCGCTTTTTCCTTGATGTTGTCCTTCCGCTGACCCGCACCCAGATCGCTGCGCTCTTTGTGATTCTCTTCGTGTACGGCTGGAACCAATACTTGTGGCCCCTGCTGATCATCACCGACAACAAGCTCGACACGATCGTGGTGGGGCTCTCGAAGATGATCGGCTCGGGTGGCGATGCCACCACGAACTGGCATCTGGTGATGGCCACCGCAGTGCTGGCTTTGCTGCCGCCTGTGCTGGTGGTGATCCTGATGCAGAAGTGGTTTGTGCGGGGTCTGGTGGAAAGCGAGAAATAAGGACTGCATGTGGCTTCCCTGGCGTTCAGACAGGTTCTCAAGAGATACGGCAGCGGGCCCGCGGCCACGCAGGTGATCCACGGCATCACCGCCAACATTGCCGACGGCGAATTCGTGGTGGTTGTCGGGCCCTCGGGCTGCGGAAAGAGCACGCTCCTGCGCATGGTGGCCGGGCTCGAGGAAGTGACCGGCGGCGAGATCGAGATCGAGGGCCGTGTCGTGAACACGGTGGAGCCGGCAAAGCGCGACATCGCCATGGTGTTCCAGAACTATGCGCTCTACCCGCACATGAGCGTCTTCGACAACATGGCCTACGGACTGCGAATCCGCAGACTGTCGAAGCAGGAGATCCGTGAGCGCGTGGAGGCAACCGCACGGCTGCTCGAACTCGAGTCCCTGCTCCAGCGCCGTCCAGCCCAACTCTCGGGGGGACAGCGCCAGCGGGTTGCGATGGGCAGAGCGATCGTGCGGCAGCCGAGGGCCTTCCTGTTCGACGAACCGCTCTCAAACCTCGATGCAAAGCTGCGCGCACAGACCCGGGTGGAGATCCAGAAACTTCACCGCTCGCTGGGAGTCACCTCGCTCTTTGTGACCCACGACCAGGTGGAGGCAATGACCCTGGCCCAACGCATGATGGTGATGAACGCAGGGCGTCTCGAGCAGTTTGGCACCCCGGACGAGGTCTACCAGCAGCCCGCATCGGTCTTTGTGGCGGGCTTTATGGGTGCTCCACCCATGAATCTCCTCCGTGATGCACCCGGGGTACGCACCGATGCGATCCTCGGAGTGCGACCCGAACATCTGAGGATATCCACCTACGGATGGCAGGCTGTGGTTGAATCGCTCGAGTTGCTCGGTGCCGAGCGCCTGGTTTACCTGCGGCTGGGCAGGGAGGAACTCTGCCTGCGGCTGTCCTCCGCGGAGGCCTATCCGAGGGTTGGCACTTCCGTTTATGTGCAACCCGTCGAGTCTGCAGCGCACCACTTCGATCGCGCAACGGGGCTGCGGGTGCCCTGAAGTCCGCAGTCACTCCGTCATCCGCCCCACCCTCGCAACCCCCGAACCCACGAACCCGGCGAACCCACGAACCCGGCGAACCCACGAACCCGGCGAACCCCGAACCCGGCAAACTCCCGAGTCCTGCAAACCCCCGAACCCGGCAAAATCCCGAGCGCCGCAAACCCCGGGAAGGCCCTTCACCAACGCGCCTTGCACGTGCACGATGCCCCTGAAAAAACTTCTCTACGGTGCGCTCGCGGTGGTTGCGCTCTGGGTGGTTGCCGACAAACTGATCTGCGACCGCTGGATCTACCGCGATTACGCCACCGGCGTTGACAAACGGATCATTTGCCCCTGGTAGCCTGCGATGGCGGGCCGTTCTGCGAGAACCCGGTTACCCGATGCGCAGCCCGGGGGCCAGTCCTGACTCAGGCTCACCGTATGGCAATCGGCGCCCCAGGCGAGCCAGTGGCCCCCACGATCGGCGTTGGGCTGAAAACGTAGAGAAAGCGGAAGACGCCATCCTTTGCAAGATCGTCCAGGTGCATGTTCTCCTGATTCACAATGCCGTGCCGGGTGATCAGGTGCGAGTGCACACAAAAGGCGCAGCCAGGCTCCTTGTTGGGGATGACCTCCGTGCCCCAGTTATCGGCACCCGTAACCCCCACTTGAACCACATCGGAGAGCCACTTGGCCACTTCCATACCGATCCCGGGTTGGCCGGAGTTGTACTTGGCGTTGTCCTTGATCCAGTACTTGCCCCAGCCGGTCCTAAAGAAGACACCGTCACCGGGCAGGAAGCCAAAGTTTTTCATGCCCTGCTTTTCGAGCGCTGCGTTCACATCCACCATCGAAATCTCGTATCCGGCCTCCAGACTATCCACACCCTTGCTGCCGGCAACATCGATCAGGATGCCTCGCGCCACGATCGGATGGAGCTTTTCAACGCCAAGGCGCTTGAGTCCGGTGGAACCCTCGATCTCGAGTTGCGTGATGCCGTTATAAAAACGCATCTGACTCTTGTCGGCGGCTCCGTTGACCGCCACCCCGATATGCCCGAGGCCGTCGAACTGGGTTCCAATCTGGCCGATCTCGGTGGCCACGAACTCGTCGTTGTAGATCAGCACGTTGGCCCCGAAAGGCCCACCGGTTGGCCCCCCTGGAATGCGCAACACGAACCTGCGCTCGCCAAAGGTTGGCATGTCGGAGGTGTAGGGCCGGGCTAGTCGATAGACCTTGCCTGTCCTCGCCTCCGCGAGCGCGCGCTGCGTGACATCGGGCCGGGTGTACCAGTTTGTGGAGCCAGCCTCGTCATCCTTGCCCCAGAGTTTGTTGGGCCACCATGCCTCCCCGATCGGAGTATCCATACGATCGCCGACCACCCAGGGTTTTCCCTGGCAGGCTTTCCAGTTGGTCTCGGAACAATCCTGCGCGCTCGCACCGAACGTGATTGCGATCGCTCCTGCAACTGCTGCGCTACGCAACAATGCACCTGCACGGGTAACAGCCATGGATCTCTCCTCTTGATTGAAATTGCTTCGGGGCCCTTGCCTGTCAACGGCCCAGCGGTCGACGGATCGATTTGCGGCAGCGTCAGTCTTCGCCCGATCGTCTCGACGGATCCAACGGGCTCGCGCCGCCGTGACAGAGCATACGCCCCTCTCCCAGATCGTGGCAGTGCGGTGACATGGGGTGCGCAAGTGTATCAATCCGTTGAACAGACTTGAGCATGCGATGCGCATGCAGATGATTTTGCGACGCCGCCCTCGAGAGCCACGCCTTTGCCGCCACCACGTCTGCAGGATCCGCGTGCAGATAACAGAGGCCAGCCTCGAACGCACTCTGGGCACTTCCGTCGGCCGTTGCCCGGGCAACGACCTGGGGACATGAGGGAGCTGCCTGTGCCTGCTTGATGCGGTCGCGGTGGGTGATCCATCCACCGATGTCGGCCGCGCGGACCTCCATGAGCAGCAACGCCGGGAGCACGGCCAGAAGACTGCACCAGAGTGCTGGAAGGCGCAACGCATTCGAAGTCATGGGTGGAGCGTAACGCAGATTCGCAGATCGCGGAGGACCCGACCTTGTCTTACCCGCCTACCTGGTTACCTGCTTACCTGCCGACCTGCTTACCTGTCTGGCATCTTGCCTGGCACGGCACAGCCTACCTGCCGGCTTACCGCCAGCGATCCGCAGCCCGGCCACCTTCCCCGCAGTGTGTACTATCGGGGTCCGACCCGGGGAAGACGCGCGCAAGCAGCAACGATGACCCTCACGCCCGACTACGACAGCCTGACAGCGCTGCATCAGCGCATCCATCGCCTTGAGCACCTTCTCGCACTGGCGAGCTGGGACCGCGCCAGTTTCATGCCGCCCAAGGGTAACGAGGCGCGGGCGGCAGCGCTTGCCGAACTCGCCACCCTTATCCACAGCTGGCAAACCGAGCCTTCGCTCCGCGCAAGGATCGAGCGCGCGCAGCGCGAGAGCCTCAGCGACGAGCAGCGGGCAAACCTTCGCGAGATCCATCGAGGATGGGAGCAGGCCAACGCCTTGCCCGTTGCGCTGATCGAGCGGCGTCAGATTGCCACGTCACGTTGCGAGCACGCCTGGCGCATGCAGCGCAAGGCCAACGACTGGAGAGGCTTCCTCTCAAACTTCCTCGAGGTGGTTGCAATCGCGCGCGAGGAGGCGCAACGACTTTCCGACCACCTCGGTGTGAGCCCCTACGAGGCGCTCATGCATCGCTTCGAACCGGGCATGCGCTGCGCAACCGTGGATCGCCTCTTTGGCGCAGTCCGCTCCTGGCTGCCCCCGTTACTCGCAAAGGTCCTCGAGCACCAGGCACACAAACCGCGCGCGGTTCCGAGCGGCCCCTTTCCTGTCGCGGCGCAACGTCGGGTGTGCGAACAGGCCATGCGACTGCTGGGCTTTGATTTCGAGGCCGGTCGACTTGACGTGAGCGCCCACCCCTTTTGCGGCGGCACTCCCGAGGACGTTCGCATGACCACCCGCTTCCGGGAGGACGAATTCCTCGGAAGCCTGATGGGCACAGTGCACGAAACGGGGCATGGGTGCTACGAGCAGAATCTCCCCCGCCACAGCCTTGGCCAGCCGATTGCACTGGCGCGCTCGATGGCGATCCACGAGAGCCAGTCGCTCAGCTTCGAGATGCAACTGGGAGGTCACCCGGGATTTGCCCGCCTGCTGAGTCCTTGGCTGTGCGATGCCTTCGGTCACCAGCCCGCTTTTGAGCCAGACTCCCTGCATCGGCTGATCACGCAGGTGCAACCCGGGTTGATCCGGGTGGAGGCCGACGAGATAAGCTATCCGGCGCACATCATCCTGCGCTACGAGATCGAACGCCCGCTCATCGAGGGGTCTGTCGAAGCGCAGGATATTCCTGCACTCTGGGACCTGAAGATGGACGAACTCCTCGGCCTCGACACTCGGGGAAACTATGCCGATGGCGTGTTGCAGGACGTGCACTGGCCGGAAGGACTCTTCGGCTATTTCCCCTGCTACACGCTCGGCGCGATGTATGCCGCCCAGTGGTTTGCAACGTTGCGCAGACAAAGGCCGCAACTCGATGTCGAGATCGCAAGCGGTCAACTCGAGCCGGTGCTGGTCTGGCTCCGAGACAACATCTGGATCCAGGCAAGCCGCTGGACCACCGAGGAGCTCGTGCTGCGGGCAACCGGGGAAGCTCTCAATCCCGAATACTTCCGACAACATCTCGCAACACGCTACCTCGAGGGCCCACCTGCGGGCAGTGGCGAATGATTTGCCGGTGAGTTCAAGCCGGTGGCTCGGTGCGGCCCGAGGCACCATCGCCTCGCGTCCTGTTGCAACGCGGTACTCCCGGATCCACTCGGGCTGGCTGTGGACTCAGCTGTCGGCGGTGAAACCGATCGACTTCACGATCGGGCCCCAGCGCTCGCTCGCCGTCTTGAGCATTCCCGCGAGTTCAGCGGGCGTTGAGGACTTCGCCTCGAGACCCATCACGGCGAGTCCATCGACGGTCTCCCGGTCGGCCAGCGCAGCGCGAATCGCCGTGTTTGCCCGCAGTACAACCTCGGTTTGCGCCTTGCCGGGCAGATAGAAGCCAAACCATTCGCTGAAGGCCATGTCCCGCAAGCCTTGCTCAAGCAGGGTGGCAGTGTCAGGCGCAAAGCGACTGCGGATGGACCCGGTGGCCGCCAGGAGCCTGCATTTGCCCACGGTAACATGCTGCGTGAATTCGCCGATGGGGCCCGAGACCGCCTGAATCTGACCTCCCACCATATCGAGGATGGCGGGCTGCGTTCCACGGTAAGGCACATGCTTCAGATCAATGCCCGCTGTTCGCCCAAGGAGCACACCGATGAAATGCGGAACCGATCCAGCAGCCGGCGATCCGAAGTTGGCCTGGGCTGGATTCGCCTTGCACCAGGCGAGAAACTCTGCAATGTCGCGGACCGAGGGCGGTACCGCAGGCCCCACTGCAAACCCGAAATCGAAGGTGCAGCCGAGCGACACCGGGGTGAGGTCAGCCACCGGGTCGTAAGGCAGGCGCCGATAGATATGCGGATAGATACCGAGCATCGACATCGGGGTCTGCAGAATCGTTGTACCGTCGGGAGGCAATCCGCGCACGCTCTGGATGGCAATCTGACCCCCGGCACCTGTGCGGTTTTCCACCACGACGCTGCGGCCGTAGCCAGGCGAGAGTTTTGCCGCAATGCGGCGACAGATCGTGTCGGAGGTTCCGCCCGGAGGAAAGCCGGTGATGATCTTCACCGTTTCAAACACGGCCTGCGCCCGCACCGGCATGCAGACCGCCGATGCGAGAAGGGGCGTGAAGGCCTGAATCATCTTGCGACGCTCGTTGTTCATTGTTTCTCTCCGATGCTCCATGGGAACGGATCACAGCCCTGCGCAGCTTGCCCCAGCCTCCCAGCCTGCCCCGTCAGCCACTGCCAGCACCAGGGTGGACGGGATTCGAGCCCTTGCCGCTTGCGGCATCGAGCGCGGCAATGGCCTCGGCAAGTGCCTCCCGGGCCCGTGGCCGGTCGGCGGGAGCGATCCGACCGATGTCGAGATACAAATCCATTCCCGCAGTGTGTTCGGACAGGATCTGCGCCTTCCTGTTCTCGCTGTCGAGCAGCGCTTCCACCGCATAGGGCACCACCTGACGGGTGATGCCCTTCATGGTGATCGGAGGCAGTGGCGAAGCCACCACGATGTCCTGCACCAGCGCGTAGGTCTCATAGCTGATCACAACCTTGCCACCCTCAGCGATACTCTGCAACCGCGCGGCAAGGTTGGCTTCGGCACCGATGATCGTGTAGTCCATCCGGTCGTTGCTCCCGAAGTTTCCCACGTTGCAGTACCCGGTATTGATGCCCATCCGCACCACGAAAGGTTCCTCGGTTCCCTCTCCGCGCCACTTGATCTTGAGTTCAACCAGTCGCCGTTGCATGTCGATGGCCATTCGAAGGCAGGCCTTCGCATCCTCCACCGGACCCCTCGACTCCGGATCGCCAAAGAACACGAGGATCGCATCGCCGATGAATTTGTCGAGCGTACCGCCGTGCTTGAGCGCGATATTCGACATCTCGGTGAGGTACTCGTTGAGGATCCCGGTGAGGGCCTCGGGCTGCAGACGCTCGGTGGTTGCGGTGAAATCCTTGATGTCGGAAAAGAAGATACTCAGGCGCTTTCGCTCGGTCTGGACCACCACGTCCTTCTGACCACTGAAGATGCTCTTGTAGATCTGCGGCGAGAGGTAGCGCGAGATCTTCATCGAGATGCTCGCGAGGAATTCGTTGGCCTGCTGCAATTCGCGATTGATTCCATGAATCGCAAGCGCCTGCCGACGCTGCAACACGAAGAAGACGCTGCCCGCCGACGCCACCAGCACAAAATAGATAAGCAGGTACTTGAAGGCAAAGATGTTCTGCGCAAAGGGCTGGGCGATGATCACCTCCTGGATACCGCGCACATCGCCCACTTTCCAGTCGAGTTTCGGACTTTCTGCATGCGCGTTGTGACACCTCACGCAAGCGTCAGCCATCACCACCGGCGTCACGAGCCGGTAGGTGTTGGTGAATCCCTGCAACTGGGCATCGGTAACCACCCGCGTCACACCTCCCCGAAGCTCATCGAGTGCGCTGCGCTCGAAAGCATCCATCGCGTGCGCAGGGCGGTTCCTGAACGGCAGGTCGAAGATGAACCGGTAGGAGATGTTGGCTTGTTGCGCGCTGATCACCCGCCCCAGTTCGAGCGAGAGGGTGGCCGGAATCGGAATCGCGCCCGGTTGCCCTGCGTAGTCATGGGTCACCACCGTCGACTTCCCGACACCCTCGGCATGCGCCTGAAGCACGCGCCCAACAACGTTGGTTGCATAGTACGAACGTATGCTTGTGATAAGCGAGGAGAGGTCTGAAGCCTGCCTTTGCAGCAGACTTTGAGAAAGGCTGCTGATATCGAGCCATGCCGCAAGGGGAAGGCCCGCAAGCATCAGCACCACCATCACGATCACGAGCCAGTCCCCGGCCCGACTTTGCCGGACTGCAAGCCCGGCTTCTGCCCGCGCTTTCACCACAACTCCTGCGATCTGTCACCAAGGTGGCGAACGATAGCGACCCGGAAGTGCTGTCCGCAACGCAAACCACGCGCATGCGGTGGTCAACAAGCACGTCTGACTGCCCGATCGGGACGAGCGCGCGCGCACACGAGCACTCGAGCCCGCGCCCATGTCTCGTGATTCCTCGCGGCGCCGTGCAAGCGGGCTGGAACTCAGAAGCTTTCCGCAGCACTGAGCGATGCATGCGTCGCGAGCAGTTCCGTGTCGGTCGGCCTCGGTTGGCGCAACTGCACCCAAAGGCAAAGCGCCGTTTGCCGCCTTCACAACCGCAAGCGCTGCCGCGCGGCGAGGCGTTGTGAAGTAGCGGTTATCCACCATCACGAGACCTCGCG
>Ga0169931_10008853_pt1 | contig 14610 bp, 12 predicted proteins | sample Kivu_15m_20L_FD_129675 | JGI IMG/M metagenome (GOLD analysis project Ga0169931, IMG submission 129675) | Freshwater microbial communities from Lake Kivu, Western Province, Rwanda to study Microbial Dark Matter (Phase II) - Kivu_15m_20L... | ecosystem: Environmental > Aquatic > Freshwater > Lake...
ACCTGTTGAGCGGGGTGGACGCGGTGAGCACCCGCGCCGCTACTCACCGGTTCCAAGTTCGACCCGACGAGGCACTCGAGCTGCTCAACAGCACGCAGCTTCAACAATGAAACAGCCCTGACCCGCGCCACCGACACCGGGTTGATGCAGTTGCACAAACTCACGAAGTTGCGCACGCTAGAGGCGCAGCACGATTTCGGCCAAACGGAGTCGTACCTGACGGTCGAAGGCGCGCGCGCGCTCGCCGCGGTGCTGCCGGAAGTCACCATCATCCTTCAGGGCGCGGTGGTGAAGTCGCCGCGCGCGCAGCACACCTTCCAGCGCCGCGCCGCGGGCGGGTTCGCGTCGGCGCTGATCCCGGCGTACTGGACCGAAAAACCCGGGTCGGAGCGCTCGCTTCACTTCGTCGAAGACGGGTGGGAGGGCGTCCACAGTTGGAGTGGGGGCGTCGTGGGGCGCGGCGAGTTCCGGCTGTATGTGAGCGACGCGGAGCCGAAACACACGGCCGAGGCCGCGCTGAAGGCGCACCGCAACGCCAACAGCCACGCGAACCCGCGCGTGCTTGAACGCGACGTGGTGAAACTGAGCGGCGGCGGCGATACCGCGTCGTGCGTGTACCGCAACGACTTCGGGCAGTACCTCGTGTGCGCGGCGGTGCGCGACGGGAAATGCTTGACGCTGAGCTGCGAAGCGCCGAAGGCGCGGTTCGCGGAGTTCCGCCCGCTGTTCGAGTACGTCGCCCGCTCGCTGCTGGTGGGCGCACCGGCACTGAAGCGCGCCGGCGAAGAGAAGACCGTGCCCGCGGCGCGCCTCTAACCGCGTCAGTGCCGCACGAGGCCGAGTTCGTACAGGCGGTTCAGCACCGTGTGCCGCCAAAGGTACGGCCGCACGGCCGCGGCGATTTCCGCGTAACTCACGTCGCGACCGAAGCTCCGCTCGCGCAACCGCGACATCTCTTCGGCCCCGGTGTCCGACACCGAGGTCACGGTCTTCGACGTTTGGTGAACGCGGAACGCGCCCAAGAACCGCGGCAGGCGCACGATCTTCGCGCCCGCGTCTTGGAACCGTAGGAGCAGGTCCCAGTCCATCGCGAACCGGAACGATTCGTCGATCCCGCCGACCTTGTCCCACAGCCGCCGCCGCCAGAACAGCGTTTCTTGCGGGACGTAATCGGCCCACTTCAGCACTTCCGGGTTGTGCGGGGGCATCACCCAGCGGCCCAACTCGTTGTCGTCCGAGTCGATCACCACGCGGTGCCCGTACACGGCATCGACTTCCGGGTGCGCCTCGAAGTACGCCGCGACCGCGTTCAAGCTGCCCGGCAGCAGCAGGTCGTCGGAGTTCAGGTAGGCCATGATTTCGCCGCTCGTACCGGCGAAGCCGAGGTTGATCGCGTGCGACTGCCCGTTGTCGCGCCGCATCTCGGCGCGCGCGAGCTTGTCGCGGTAGCGGTCGATCACCTCGCGCGTCGAGTCAGTGGACCCGCCGTCCTGCACGACGTATTCGAGCCGCGGGTAGTTCTGATCGAGCACGCTTTTCAGGGTGCGCTCGAGGTAGCGCCCCTGCTGAAACGACGGCGTAGCGATCGTGATTTGCGGCGCTCTCTTGAGCGCCGCGGGCCGGCGATACCACTTCGGAACGCGAATCGGGCGCGGCCCGGGCGCGGGCGGGAAGTCGAGCCGGCCCAACTGCGGGTGCAGGCCCAGTGCGGAGCGGAACTGGTGCCGCAGCCAATGGCCCCACGGCATCAGCGCCGGCTGCGCCCGCAGGTGGCGCAGTTCGGTCAGCAGGTCTTCGACGCGCGCGCTGAGCCGGTCGATCTTCTGAACCAACTTCGGGTCCGGGTCGCTCATGGTGCGGTTCCGAAAGGGCGTTACGCGGCGCGGGCGGCGGGCGTCTGTTGGGCGCGGTACCACGCGACGGTTTCGGCAATGCCCGCGTCCAGTTCGGTGGTCGCCTCGAACCCGATCTGCGCCTTCGCGCGGGTCGTGTCCAAGCACCGCCGCGGTTGGCCGTCCGGTTGGTTCGGATCGAACACCAGCTTGCCGCGATAGCCGACGTGGTCGGCGATCTTCTGCGCGAGGTCGCGAATGCTGATCTCGTGGCCCGAACCGAGGTTGATCGGCTCCGGGTCGGTGAGCTGCTCGGCCGCAAGGCGAATGCCGCGGGCCGCGTCGGCCACGTACAGGAACTCGCGCGTCGCCTTCCCGGTGCCCCACACCGGCACTTCCGGCAGCCCGCGGGCGTGCGCGTCCACGCACTTCCGAATCAGCGCCGGAATGACGTGCGACGATTGCAGGTCGAAGTTGTCGTGCGGGCCGTACAGGTTCACAGGCAGCACGTAGGCCCCGGGGAAGTCGAACTCTTGCTTGTACGCCTGAAGTTGCGCGAGCAGCATCTTCTTGGCGAGACCGTAGGGCGCGTTCGTCTCTTCCGGGTAACCGTTCCAGAGGTCTTCTTCTTTGAACGGCACCGGCGTGAACTTCGGGTACGCGCAGATCGTACCGGCACACACGAACTTTTCGAGCTTGCGGCGGCGGCACGCTTCGATGAGCTGCACGCCCATCATCAGGTTGTCGTAGAGGAACGTGCCGGGGTACTTGCGGTTCGCCCCGATGCCGCCGACGACGGCCGCGAGGTGCAGCACCACATCGGGCCGGCTCCAATCGAGCACGCGGCGCACCGCGTCGGCGTCGGTGAGGTCGTATTCGGCGCGGCGCGGCACGAACAGGTGTTGGCAGCCGACGTTCCGCAGTTCGGCGACGACGTGCCGACCGAGAAAGCCGCCGCCGCCGGTTACGAGGATGCGCTTGTCGCGAAGGTCCATCGGTTCTCGTCCGTGAGTGGTGTCCGGCGCGTCGTGCGCGGTGGTATCGGAGTGAACCCGCGAGGGGTTTACCCAATCGGCGCGCGGCGCACAACGGCAGTTCGCGCGCGGTGCGGGGAAATAGCGAACCCCGCGAACCGATACAAGCCGAACGCGCCGCGGTTCGGTGCCGAACCCCACGCCCTCGCGTTCAAGGCTGCCAACCCGCCCCAAAAGGAGGAAGGCGGCCAACTGGTGGCAGCCTTTGGCAGCCTTTGAAGTGCGCTAGAAATTCCAGCATTTCTAAGGGATCCGGGAATAAAGACTGCCAAAGGCTGCCAACTCACGCGCGCTACCCCCCTCTGCCCCGCGCGAGCCGATTTTCGGGGCCGACCGGTGCGTGCTTCGAGTTCGCACCGGTCAACGAACGCCCCACAGTCGCGCGCGCAATCGCGCCGACTGATAAATAGTATACGCGCGAACAAATTGAATCAAGGGCCGAATCGTTGCGGCGGGCCGGACGTGCCGTTACTGTTTGGGTGTGAGGTGGGCCGGTGGTCCGGTCTCGCGCACCGCAGGTCAGCCCAAACACAACTTCGGCCGAAGCGGATGATGCAAACACCGTCGTTCACTATCGGTGGCACCCCGGTCCCCTTTGCGACCGCATGGGTCAAACTGAAAGTACGCCCCCATGAACCAACCGGATATGAGCTTGTTGTGCCCCGCTCGTTGTGGCCGGCTGTCTTCGATCCGGGTGCGGAGCGTTTAGAATCGCAGAACTTGCCCGCGTTTCTTCGTTCGGAACTGGAGGAACTCGGCTCGATGATCGTTCGGTGCTGGTTCAGCGTATTGTCGAAGTACGCCCCGTCTTCCGAGGTGGACCGCTGGGAGTGGGTGATCGCAACGGTCGATCAGATCACCGCGCACGAGGACCGCATTCAGATCACCGGTTGGGCGGAGCGATTCGAGCCGCAGCGCTTCGCTCCATTGGTATTGCGTCCACTGGAATAATTCGGTGCGCCCCGGTGGGTTCCCGGGCGGCCCCAAATGCCTCGCCGGGCGGGAGTGTCGCCGGGGCGGGCCGAACTATGCGCTGCACCTGACCGGCGGGGCAGGTTGGCGTTTCGGGTTCATAGTTTCCGCTCGCTGCCGGAATAGAAACACCTCACCCCTCGGAGTCGCACCTATGTTTCGCACGCTCGCACTCGTCGCGCTCGCGTTCAGCGCCGCTCCCGCGTTCGCACAGAAGGGGCCGAAGTTGCCCGAAGGTACCACCGAGCACCGCAACCTCAGCTACGGCAGCGCGCACAAAGAGCGCAACACGCTGGACCTGTTCGTGCCCAAGAGCGATAAGCCGCTCCCGCTGATCGTGTGGGTTCACGGTGGCGCGTGGGCCGCGGGCAGCAAGGATGGCGGCAACCCCGCGATGAAGTTCCTCGAACAGGGCTACGCGGTGGCCGCGATCAACTACCGGCTCAGCCAGCACGCGGTGTACCCGGCGCAGATTTCGGACTGCAAAGAGGCGATTCGGTTCCTGCGCGCGAACGCGAAGAAGTACAACCTGAACCCGGACAAGTTCGGGGCGTGGGGTTCTTCCGCCGGCGGGCACTTGGTCGCGCTCTTGGGCACGAGTGCCGGCGCGAAAGACCTGCTGCTCGCAGACAGCCCACACAAAGACGTGTCGGACGCGGTGCAGTGCGTGATCGACTTCTTCGGCCCGACCGACCTGCTGAAGATGGGCGCGCAAGCCGGCGCGAAGTCGAAGTTCGACCACGACGGCCCGAACTCGCCGGAATCGAAGCTGGTCGGCGGTCCGATTCAGCAGAAGAAGGAACTCGCGCAGAAGGCGAACCCGATCACCTATGTGTCGAAGGCGTCGGCCCCGTTCCTGATCGTTCACGGCGACGCGGACCCGCTGGTGCCGCTCGGCCAAAGCGAGTTGCTGAACGACGCGCTGAAGAAAGCCAGAGTGCCGGTGGAACTCGTCACGCTGAAAGGCGCGGGGCACGGCGGACCGCAGTTCAACGCGAAGGACGTGCAAGCGAAGTGCGAAGCGTTCTTCGAGAAGCACCTGAAGAAGTGAACCCGCGCAGCGGGTTCGTAGCTCGTAGTAACCCGCTTCAGCGGGTTTCCCAAACACCGCATCGAAAATGCGATGCAACTGAAGTTGCGAACGCGATTCAACATTTCGCGTCGCCGTCTTCCGTTGTTCAGGTTTCATTTCGGTGTTTGAGAAACCCGCTGAAGCGGGTTACTACCAACGACCCCGCTCCGCGGGCGATTACGAACTGGCCGGCGGGAGCGCCTTCGGTTCGCCCAAGCCGCCGAACTTCGCCAAGAACGCCAAGAACTGTTCGAGCAGGCTACCGGGGTTGCCGCTCGGCCCTTCGATCAGCACCGTCGTGCGGGTCACGCTCACGCGGCCCGCGAAGCCCGCGAGCGTCACCACCGCTGCACCACTATCGGCGGCGACACTCACCTTCACGCCCTCCGGCCGCGAGTCCTCGATGCGGTCCACGAACTCGGCCACGTCCACCGGGCTGTCGAACTCGAAGACGAGCTTGTTGAACATCGAACCGAACACGTCGCGGAAGCCGGCGGAGCGCACGAACGCGGCCCCGCTCAGGCGCGTGAGGTCGCGCCGCCAAATCACGTCGCTCGGTTCGTCCGCGTCCACTTCCACCGTCACCGTGTACTCGAAATCCGGCGTGCGGATGAACCCGAGGCCGTCGCGCTCCGCGGACACGTCCAAGTCTTTGCGCTTGTAACCGAACACCTCGCGCACCATCTCGAACGTGGTATCGAGGTCCGTCTTGATGTCGGCCGCGGCGGTGCGGTTCACGTACTTGCGCGCCCAGTCGTTCGCGCGTTCGGGGAGCGTGTGCGACTTGCGATACCCCGCGAGGTCTTTGATGCGCCCGCGGCTCTCGGCGCGGAACGCGACGCGCTTCATGCGCGCCGGGTCCAGCAGTTCAGTGCCGGGGCCGAGCAGTTTCGACAGGTCGGCGAGTTCCACGTCGTCGCTGCCGAACAGTTGCGGGACTTGTTCGCGCGCGTCCTCGAACGCGCGGCGCAGCGTGCGCGGGACAGCGTCGCACAGATGCGCGTGAAGCGCCTTCGCGGTCAGCGCGCCGTCCTTGCCGACGCCGGCGCGCACCTTCCCGGTGAACGCTTCGAGCAGGTGCCCGCGCCAAATCCCGCGCCGCAGTTGGTTCGCCTCGAACGAGCGCTCACCCGGTTCGCACGACAGCAGACACACCCAATCCGGGAGCGCCGCGAACGCGGCTTCGAGTTCGTCTGGCGCGAAACCCGGTTCGCACCCCTTCGCGTCAGCCAGTTCCAGCGGGTCGGCGTCGAGCAGCAGCGCGACACTCTTCGCCTTCACCTTCTTGAGTGCGCTTACGAGGTCCGCGAGCGCGAGTGCCGTTTCGGTCGGGTCCGGGGCGATGGTGTCGGCGCACGCGAGGTAGTTCTTGCCCTTCACGTTGAACGCGCGGCCGGCGAACAGCACGAGCAGCACCTCCACTTCGCCCGCGAATTTCGGCAGCCGCTTTAGTGTGGATTCGATCACCGCTTTCGTGGTGCGGTGGCCGGCGAGCAGCGCGCACTGCTTCGCGTCGTACCCCGCGGCGGGCAGCGCGCGGTGCAGTTCGGCGAGGTCGTTCGCCGCGTACGGCACCGGCGGCCCGGCCTCGAAGTACGTTTCCACCGCGACGAGCAGAGCGGCACGAGCAGCCACGGGTAGCCCCTTTCGAGTAAACTGAACCGCAATCTTACCCGAAGTGTCGCGCGCGATTCAAAGTACGGAGCCAACTATGCGCCCCGGCGACGTGATTCAAACGAAGCGCGACCGGGGCGAACTCTCCCCGGCGCAGATCGACGCCTTCGTCCGCGCCGCGGCGCGATTGGACGGCAGCGGGTGGGAGAAGTACCACCTCACCGCGCTCCTGATGGCGATTTACCTGAACGGCATGACGCCCGCGGAAACCGCGCACCTCACGCGCGCGATGGCCGACTCCGGCAAGCGGCTCGAACTCGCGGAACTCGGCGGCGCGAAGGTCGATAAGCACAGCACCGGCGGCGTGGGCGACAAAACGTCGCTCATCTTGGGGCCGCTCGCGGCGGCGTGCGGGGTGCTGGTTCCGATGATGTCCGGGCGCGGCCTCGGGCACAGCGGCGGCACGCTCGACAAACTCGAATCGATCCCCGGCTTCAACGTGAACCTGACCGAAGAGCAGGTGATCGACGCGCTCAACGAGTCGTGCCTCGCGCTCTTCGGCCAAACGCCCGAAGTGGCCCCGGCCGACAAAACGCTCTACGCGCTGCGCGACGTGACCGCGACCGTGGAGAGCATCCCGCTCATCACCGCGTCCATTCTCAGCAAGAAACTGTCCGAAGGAATCGGCGGGTTGGTGATGGACGTGAAGACCGGGCGCGGCGCGTTCATGAAAACGCACGCTCAGTCGCGCGCGCTCGCCGATTCGCTCGTGAAAGTCGGCACCGCGAACGGGCTGCGCATGTGCGCGCTCATCACGGCGATGGACGCGCCCCTCGGTCGTTACGTCGGCAATTCGCTGGAAGTGATCGAGAGCATCGAGACGCTGAAGGGCAACGGACCGCACGACCTCACGGAACTCTCGGTGATTCTCGCGGCGCGGATGGTAGAACTCGCGGACATCGAGCCGCGCGGCGAAGCGGAGAAAAAGGTGCGCGACGCGCTCGCCTCCGGTGCCGGCCTCGACGTGTTCCGCGACACCATCAAGCAGCAGGGCGGCGACCCGCGGGTGATCGACGACTATTCGCTGCTGCCGCACACGAACGCGACCGTGCAAGTGACGACCGACCGCCCCGGTTACGTCACGGTGATGGACGCGGAGAAAGTGGGGATCGCCGCGCACCGGCTCGGCGGCGGGCGCTCGCGGGCCGAAGACGGCATCGACCATGCGGTCGGCGTCATCTGCCGCGCGAAACCCGGCGAGCGCGTGCGCGCCGGCGACACGATCTTCGAGGTTCACTACCGCGACGGCGCTTCGCTGACGAACGCGATGCCACTTCTGGCGAGCGCGTTCGAAATCGGCGGCGCGCCCCCTGCCCCGCAACCGCTCATCGTGGAGGAACTGTCGTGAGTGACCCGCTCATCGCCGCCGCGACGAACGCCCGCTCGCGGGCGTTCGCGCCGTATTCACATTTTCAAGTCGGCGCGGCGCTCGAAGCGCCGGACGGCACCATCGTACCCGGGTGCAACGTGGAGAGCGCCAGCTACGGCCTCACCATCTGCGCCGAGCGAAACGCGATCTTCCGCGGCGTGACGGACGGCTTCCACTGCTTCACGCGCGTCGCGGTCGTGACCGATACCGACAAGCCGACGCCCCCGTGCGGCGCGTGCCGGCAACTGCTGTGGGAGTTCGCCCCGGACGCTGAAGTGCTGCTGGCGAACCTGAAGGGCGATGTGATCCGCTACACCGTGCGCGAACTGATCCCGGGCGCGTTCGACGGCAAGCAACTCGGCGGCTAACCAAACACCAGACACCAAACACCAAACACCAACAGATGCCAACCGTTCACGTCGCGTCGCACCCGCTGATCCGGCACAAGCTCGCGCGCCTGCGCGACAAGACCACGCCGCCGCCGGAGTTCCGCAAACTGGTCGCGGAGATTTCGCGCGGCCTGCTCTTTGAAGCCACCAAAGACCTGCGGCTCGCGCAAGTGAGCGTGCAGACACCGCTGATGGAAACGACGTGCGAGCGACTCGCGGACCGCATCGGGTTGGTGCCGGTGCTGCGCGCCGGGTTGGGCATGGCCGAAGCGATGCTCGACGCGCTGCCCGAAGCGACGGTGTGGCACCTCGGCCTGTACCGCGACCACGCGACGCTGAAACCGGTGACGTATTACAACAAGCTGCCCGCGAAGCCGGACATGGATTTCGCGCTGGTGCTGGACCCGATGCTCGCGACCGGCGGCAGCGCGATCGCGGCGATTGACATTCTGAAGAAGGCGGGCGCGCCGCGCATCGGCTTCGCCGGGCTGATCGCGGCCCCGGAGGGCGTGAAAGCGCTGCGGGACGCCCACCCGGACGTACCGGTCACACTCGCAGCGCTCGACTCGCACCTGAACGAAATCGGCTACATCGTGCCCGGCCTCGGCGACGCCGGCGACCGGCAGTTCGGCACGGCGTGAGCTGTTAGTTGTTAGCTGTTAGCTGTTGGTCGAACGCTCGGGTGTTTGGCCAACAGCCAACAGCCAACAGCTAACAGCTACCGCAGACCCTTCACCCACTTCTCGAACTCCGCGGCGCGCTCGTTCACCGTTTGCTCCGGGCCGCTCAAGCGGAAGTGGTGCGTCTCCCCTTCCCCGCTCGCGTTCCGCTCGTCCACGATCACCCAGATCACGCGCCAGTCCTCGAGCCGCATCTCCTTCGACTTCGGATCGAACGGCCGCTCCTTGTACTTCCACGTTCCGCGCACGTCCAGCACGTCCACCTTCGCGCCCTTCACGTCCCACTTCGCGGTCTTCGCGGCCTCGTCGATGGTCTTGCCTTCGGGCGGCACGAACGTGTTCTTCCACTTCGGGAAGTTCTTTTCCGCACCGGGCAGGCTCTCGCCCATGATCGTCAGTTCGGCGTCCGGGTGGTCCTTCGCGCCCGGCAGCTTGAACTGGTACTTGCGCAGGTTGTTCGCGGGCTTTTCCTTCTTCCACGAATCCGGCACCGCGGCCGAGAGCTTTTCCAGTTTCACCGCAACCGGATCGGCCGCGCGTGCGGAACCGAGGGCGGCGAACCCGGCGACCAGAACTAACCCGGAGAGGCAGCGCATTGTGGAACTCCGCGAACGGGGGTACTCTACCGGCATCGTAGCTCACAGGGTTCGACGCGGCACACCGTTTCGCAGTTCCCCACAGAAGCCGAACCGGTACGAACAACGGGCACCAATCGCGCATGAGTACGACGGATTCGACCGGCCTGACGTCCAACGAAGCGGCGGCGCGGGCCGCGCGGGGCGAGAGCAACCGCGCGCGCGGCACCGCGCGCGCCGATTACCTCGCCATCGGGCGCCGGCACCTGTTCACCGTGTTCAACGCGGTCGTCGTGCCCACCGCGGTCCTGCTGTTCGCGTACGACGAGTGGCGGGCGGCGGTCTCGGTATCGCTCACCGCGCTCGCGAACACGCTCATCGGCCTGCTGCAAGAACTGCGCGCGAAGTGGCAGCTCGACCGGCTCGCCATCCTCACCGCCCGCAAAGCGACGGTGGTCCGCGACGGAGCGCCGGTCGAAGTTCGCGCGGAAGACGTCGTACTCGGCGACGTGCTGCTCCTGCGCGCGGGCGATACGGTCGTCGCGGACGGCACCGTCGTCGCGGCCGATCACCTCGAAGTCGACGAGGCGCTGCTCACCGGCGAATCGGACCCGGTGCGCCGCGGCCCCGGCGACCGCGTGCTTTCGGGAAGCGCGTGCGTGACCGGCGAGGGCCGCTACCGGGCCGACAAAGTGGGCCGCGCCGCGTTCGCACAAAGCGTGACCGCCGACGCCCGCCGCTACAGCTACACCACCAGCCCCATGACGCGCGCGCTGAACGCAATCGTGACCGCACTCAGTGTGGTCGCGTTTCTGCTGTGCGCGTTCTACGCGGCACTCTACGCGCTCGGCACCGTGACCGCGGAAGCGGCGCTGCTGATGGTCGCGGCCACGGTGGTTTCGATGATCCCGCAGGGCTTGGTGCTGACCGCGACGGTCGCGTTCACGGTCGGCGCGGTCGTCATCGGCCGCCGCGGGGCGCTCGTGCAGCGGTTGAACGCGGTGGAAGCGATGGCGGCGGTCGATGTGATCTGCACCGACAAAACCGGCACGCTCACCACGAACCGGTTGCGCCTCGAGCGCGTTCACCCGGTCGCGGACCTGAGCGACGCCGACGTGCGGCACCGCCTCGCGCTCTTCGCGGGCGCGACCATCGACCGCGACAACAAGAACGTCGTCGCCGTTCGCGCCGCCGTCGGCGAAGTGCCCGCGGAAGTGCTGGACAAGTTGCCGTTCAGTTCGCGGACGCGGTTCAGCGCCGTTCGCGTGCGGGACGCCGGCACCGAGCGCGTGCTCGTTCTCGGCGCGCCGGAGGCGCTCGCGCCCGAAGGCGCGCCGTGGGGCGACGAACTCGCGGCGCTCCAGAACGCCGGGCTGCGGGTGCTGGCGTTCGCGGAGGTGCGCGGCGCGCTTCCCGCACTCGAACCGCACGTCGTGCCGGCCGGCGCGGTGCCAATCGCGCTGGTCGCGCTCGCGGACGAACTGCGGCCGGACGCGGCCGAGGTGCTGCGCGCGCTCGCGGCGCAAGGGATCGCGTTCAAGGCCATCTCCGGCGACAACCCGCAGACCGTCGCGGCGACCGTGGCCCCGCTGAACCTGCCGCTGTCGCGCGAACCGGTGGTGAGCGGCAAAGACCTCGAAGCCGCAGCGGACCCGGTGGCGTTCGCGCGCGCGCACTCCGTGTTCGGTCGCGTCGAGCCGCTTCAGAAGGTGCAGATCGTGGAAGCGCTGCAAGCCGGCGGCGCGAACGTCGCGATGATCGGCGACGGCGTGAACGACGTGCTGCCCATCAAGAAAGCCGATCTCGGCATCGCGATGGGCGAGGGTACCGCCGCAGCGAAGCAGGTGTCGAGTTTGGTGTTGCAAGAGAACAGTTTCGCGGTGCTGCCGGAGTGCGTGGCGGAGGGCCGCGCGATCGTGCGCAACCTGCGCCGCGCGGCCAAGCTGTTTCTCGTCAAGAACGTGTACTCGTGCGTGCTCGTCACCGCGTACGCGGTCGGGTTCGCCGACATGCCGTTCCCGTACCTGCCGCAGCAGGTGAGCCTGCTGAACTGGATGGTGATCGGCGTTCCCGCGCTGCTGATCGCGCTGTCGCGCGAGCGGCCCACACGCGCGAACAAGACGCCGTTCGTGCGCGACGCGGGCGGCTTCGCACTGCGCACCGGGCTGTGCTTCGGCGCGGCCGGGTTGGTGCTGCTCGCGCTCGCGAAGCACGCGTGGGGCATGGACGAAGCCGCGCAGCGCACGGCGCTGCTCACGCTGCTCATCGCACTGGGCGTAACGGTGCTGTGGCGGGTGCTGGGCGGCGACGGCGAGGGCGTGCGCACCGACCGCTGGCTGCGCCTCGCGGCGCTCACCGTGCTCCCGCTGTACGCGGTGGCGATGTACTGGCCGCTCGCGGCCGATTTCTTCCGCCTGAGCGCGCTCGGCGCGGCGGATTGGGCGAAGGTGCTACTGGTGGCCGCCCCCGCGGCGCTCGCGGCGCACTGGTGGGAGCCGCGCGCTGTCGCGCCGGCCCCGCGCGCCGAGAATTGAGTTCGTTCGTGCCGTTCCGCTCTCCCAACTGGCCCGGAGGTTTCCCGTGACTCGCTTTCTCGGCGCACTCGCGGCGCTCTGCTACGCTTCGCTCGGCGGTGCCGCCGACCCCATCGCGGGCAAGAAGCCCAACATCGTGTTCGTACTCACCGACGATCAGGGCTACGGCGACATATCGGCGCACGGCAACCCGGTGCTGAAGACGCCGAACCTCGACCGCCTACACGCGGGGGGGTGCGCTTCACCGACTTCCACGTCAGCCCGACGTGCTCGCCCACGCGGTCGGCGCTGCTCACCGGGCGGCACGAGTTCAAGAACGGGATCACGCACACGATCCTCGAGCGCGAGCGCCTCACCCCGAAAGCGACCACACTCGCGCAGGTACTGAAAGGTGCCGGGTACACCACCGGCATCTTCGGCAAGTGGCACCTCGGCGACGAACCGGACCGCTGGCCGGACAAGCGCGGTTACGACGAAATGTTCATCCACGGGTGCGGCGGCATCGGGCAGTCGTACCCCGGCAGTTGCGGCGACGCGCCCGGCAACTCGTACTTCGACCCCACGATCCTCCACAACGGCACGTTCGAGAAGACGAAGGGCTACTGCACCGACGTGTTCTTCGGGCAAGCGGCGAAGTGGATCGAGGGCGCGAAGGGCAAGGGCAAGCCGTTCTACTGCCAGATCACCACCAACGCCCCGCACGCGCCGCTGAACGTGCCCGCGGCCGACGAGGCCCGCTACGCGGACAAGGTGAAGCAGGCGAACGTCGCGAAGTTCTTCGGCATGATCGCGAACATCGACGACAACGTGGGCCGCTTGCTCGGCAAACTCAAAGAATGGGGGCTGGAGAAAGACACGCTCGTCATTTTCATGAACGACAACGGCGGGACCGCGGGCGTGCCGATCTTCAACGCCGGGATGCGCGGGTCGAAGAACACGCCGTGGCTCGGCGGCACGCGCGCGTCGTCGTTCTGGCGCTGGCCCGGTACCCTCGCACCCGCGGACTGCGACCGGCTTTCCGCGCACATCGACTTCCTGCCGACGCTCGCCGAAATCGCCGGCGCGAAGCTCTCCGACGACGTGACGAAGCAAGTCGAGGGCCGCAGCCTCGTGCCGCTGCTCCAGAACCCGAAGGCGGAGTGGGCCGACCGCACGCTGTTCACGCACATCGGCCGGTGGCCGAAGGGCGCGAAGGTGGACGATCACAAGTACGCCGGGTGCAGTGTGCGCGTGCCGAAGTGGCACCTCGTGTCGGCGGGCAAGGCGAAGGGCAAGTGGGAACTGTTCGACCTGACCGCCGACCCGGGCGAAACGACCGACGTGGCCGCGAAGCACCCGGACGTGGTGAAGAGGCTGAGCGCCGAGTACGACGCGTGGTGGGCGTCGCTGCCGCCGTACTTGGTGAACGAGGACGCGGTGCCGCCGAAGGAGAACCCGTTCAAGGAACTGTACTGGAAGCAATTCGGGAAGCCGAAATAGCGGCCCGATTCAAAACGAACGCCCCGGAGCGACAGGAGTTGCTCCGGGGCTTTTGCGTTTCTTCCCTTCCCCGAGGCTCACATTCTGCGCTCGGGGTGAGGCGGATTCAGCGGCGTGCGGCGCGAACCCTTAGGGGTCGAACCGCGGCCCACCCGGGCCGCCGAACGCACGACGCGGAATGAACACACCCGTGGCCGCCCGACTCGGCTCGCCGGTCAGTTCCTTCCATGTCGCTTTCTGGGCGTCCGTCAGCACGGCCACAATGTCCCCACGGGCGCGGTTGCGGAGAGTTGTGAGGGTCTCCGAGTACGAGTCCCGCGGGCCACCGCCGCCACCGAAGCGGCCGAGCCGCAGCAACTCGGTCTGCGCCAGCATCACCCGCTCTTGGTAGTCGGCGCGAACGGCCTCTTGCTTCGCCTTCTGCTCGGCCGTGAGAGCCATCTTCTCGGCCACCTCGGGCCGGGCCAGCGCGCTCGTCAGGCCGTTGTTCGCCGTGTTCTGGAGATCCATTTGGGCGAGCCGCGCAACTTGGGCCGGTTTGAGCGCGGCGTCAATCGCCTTCTCGGCCGCGGCGAAGGCTTCCTCTCGGGCCTTGAGGAGCTTCGCGGTCGCCTCCGCGTCGGTGCCCTTCGGGGTGAAGGGCACGCGCTGGGTCGCTCGGTAGTACGCCTCGAGCGCCAGCGCGACGCGGTACTCTTGGTCGGCCGTGAGCTTCAACTCGGCGACGAGGGCGGCCGATTCGAGCAGGCTCATGCGCACACTCGGCTGGAGTGCTGTCGGCCGCGGCCCGCCGGTCGGCCCGCGCGCGAACTCGCCCTTCATCGGTGTCCCGGCGAGCTTCTTGAGCGCTGCCTTTTGGTCGGCCGTCAGAACGTCGCCCGGAGCATCCCCTGCGAGGAGCCGCTTCTTCTGGTCGGCCGTCACTTTCAGGTCTTCGGCGACCCCGGGAAGGCCGACCGCGCTCACGGTCGTGCGGAAGCCGCCCTGCTGGTTCGCCAAC
>Ga0169931_10008855_pt1 | contig 14609 bp, 10 predicted proteins | sample Kivu_15m_20L_FD_129675 | JGI IMG/M metagenome (GOLD analysis project Ga0169931, IMG submission 129675) | Freshwater microbial communities from Lake Kivu, Western Province, Rwanda to study Microbial Dark Matter (Phase II) - Kivu_15m_20L... | ecosystem: Environmental > Aquatic > Freshwater > Lake...
CGCGGGACGTCGCCGGAACCAACTACTGCAACCTGACGGTGCGGTGCGTGCGGGGCAAAGCGGTCGTCGTCAGCGTGATCGACAACCTCGTCAAGGGCGCTGCGGGAGCCGCGGTGCAGAATTTCAATCTCTTGTACGGATTCGAAGAGCGCACCGCACTTCTCTGACGCGGAGTCTGTCCGACGCAGTGCCTTTCCCAGGATTTGCGCGATGTCTGATCAGTTGCCTCGAGGATTCCGCGCGGCGGGCGTCTATTCGGGGGTCAAGGAAAATCCGGATCGCAAGGATCTGTCGCTGGTCGTCTCGGAGTTTCCCGCCTCCGCCGTCGGCGTCTACACGCAGAACATCGTATTCGGCGCCCCGGTCAAGCTGAACCGCAACCGCACGCCGAGCGACGCGATCCGCGCCGTGGTGATCAATTCGGGCGTGGCCAACGCCTGCACGGGCGAGCAGGGGTACCGCGACGCGGAAGCCATGGCCGCCGCCGCCGCCGCCGCTTGCGGAGCCCATCCCGAGCAGGTGCTCGTGATGTCGACGGGGGTCATCGGCAAACTGCTCCCCATGGAAAAAATCAGGGCGGGCATCGCCCAGGCCGCCGCTCAACTCGACGACGCTCCGGCGGCGTTGGTCTGCGCCGCGCAGGGGATGATGACGACCGACACCCGCCACAAGATCGTCAGCCGGGAGATCCGGCTGAGTCACGGGCAGGTCCGCGTAACCGCCATGGCGAAGGGAGCCGCGATGATCGGCCCCAACATGGCCACCATGCTGGCCCTGGTGATGACCGACGCCGCCCTGGGCGTCGACGACGCGCAGCACTGCCTGAAGGACGCCGCCGACGAATCGTTCAATTGCATCAGCGTCGAAGGGCACACGAGCACCAGCGACACCGTGCTGCTGCTGGCCAACGGCGCCGCCGGCGGCCCCCGACTCGCCGGCGCCGACCTGGCGAAATTCCAGGCGACGCTGGTGGAGGTCTGCGAGGATCTCGCACAGTCCATCCCGGCCGACGGCGAGGGCGCCACCCATCTGATCACCGTCGAAGTCCACGGTTGCCGCACCCGGCAAGAAGCGGTCAAGATCGCCAAGACGATCGCCGACAGCCCGCTGGTCAAGACGGCCATCGCCGGAGCCGACCCGAACTGGGGCCGGATCGTCTCGGCAGCCGGTTACGCCGGCGTGCCGTTCGACCCCGATCGCGTTTCGCTGCATCTCAACGGGGCGCTGCTCTACGAACGCGGCGTGCCCGTGCCCTTCGACGAAGCGGCCGTCTCCGACGACATCCAGGCGAACCGCAACGTGGGCATTGTCCTGCTGCTCGAAGAGGGGCATTGCTCGGCGCGGTTCTGGACCTCGGACCTGACCGCCGAGTACGTCCGCCTGAACGCCGATTACCGCACCTGAGCCGACGGCCGCCTCCCCCGACGGTCGTCCCGCCCGGCGGCACGGCGCCTGCCCCCCCCTCGGACCTCGGCCCCCCCCGCCCGATGCACGCCGACGCGCCCTCGCCGATTCCGCAGTCCGTCTCGCCGGGGGGGGAAAACGCCCTCCGCCTCATCGCGGCGGCCCGCCAGTACACCCTCGCGCTGCTCGCCGACATCGACGACGCGGCGTGGTTCGTGCAGCCGCCGGGATGCCCGTCGCACGTGGCCTGGCAGGTCGGCCATCTGGCGATGGCGGAGTACGGGCTGGCGCTGCTGCGGCTGCGGGGCAAACTGCCGGAAGACGCGGAATTCATCACCAACGACTTCATCCGCACCTTCAAGAAAACGTCGACGCCGCAGGGAGCGGCCGACCGCTACCCTTCGCCGCAGGCGCTCCGCGATTGCCTCTCCGCGGTCCACGCGCGGGTATTGGTCGAAGTGCCTCATTGCGACGACGCGCAGCTCGACGAGCCGCTTCCCGAGCCGTTCCTGGCATATGCCACCAAGCTCGGCTCGCTCCATTTCTGCCACGCGCACGAAATGCTCCACGCAGGCCAGATCGGGCTGATCCGCCGCCTGCTCGGCAAACCTCCGCTCCGCTAGCGGCCCGTGGAGCGGTCCCGAGATTCCCGCGGCCGCCGCTGACGGCGCGCCCGGAGAAGGGGACGGCAGGGCGTTGGTCGAGGCGCGATCGGGGAGCGCAGCGTGCGCTCCCGCAGGGCCGCACGATCAGGCGGTCCAATTGGGAGATCGCGCGCAGGCTGTCGTCCTCGACTCCTGCCGATTGGCGTCGTCGCGGCGCGGGCCTCGAACGTCGTCGGGGCGCTCTCCGCGGCCTTCCCGTGGAAGAGGCCTCTCTCGTCGGCCCGCTTCAGCGCCGACGGAGGCGCCGCCGCGCGGCGGGTCCCCGCGGCGCCCGGCGAGTTCCGCGGCCTCAGCCGACGGGCGTTCGCCTGGGGTTGAACCGGGCGCCGACGCGGGGGCGACAATTCCGGCGGCGTTGGCAAACGCCTGCCGGCGTGTGTCCGGCATGCCCGGCGTTGTGCATCGCTTGGCGTGCGAGCCCCGTTCCGCCCCGACGCGGGCGGGGCTGCGGGCGTCGGGCGACGACGGCGTGCGTTGTTGATCCCCGGCCTGTCGGGGCCGCGGCCGTCACGCGTTCTCTTTCGCGGCTCCGAGCAGAAACGTCGGATGGAGCGCCTCGAAGCGGAGGCGATTCAACTGGTCGGCTCCCCGCGCCAGATTGACCATCCACACGCGCAGATCCGGCGTCTTGGCGGCGAGCGTCTGGTGCAGCTCGTGGAGGCTGTCGATGCTGATGACGTTGGCGACCAGACGCCCGCCCGGCGCGAGCCGGGCGAAGGCCAGCTCGACGAGCCGCACCACCTCGCGTCCGCTCCCCTCGACGAACACCGCGTCGGGGTCGGGCAAATCGGCCCAGGCCTCCGGCGCGTGCCCGATCACCGGCCGCACGTTGCTCACCCCGAACCGGTCGGCGTTCTCGCGGATCAGATCGACCTCTTCCGGATCCTGTTCGATGGCGAACACCCGCCCCGCGGGAGCAAGCAGGGCGGCCTCGACGCTGACCGAGCCGCTGCCGGCGCCGACGTCCCAGACCACGCTGCGAGGCCCCAGCGCGAGTTGCGACAGGGCGAGGGCCCGCACTTCCGCCGGCGTGAGCAGCCCCCGCTTGGGAACCGATTGCACGAACAACTCGTCGGGATTTCCGAGCAGGCTGCGGCGGCTGGCCGTCCGCGGACGGTCGGGCGCGTCGGGTTCGCGGACGAGAATCATCACGTTCAGCGGACCGAACTGCTGGCGGGTCAGTTCGCTGAGGGCGCCGCGAGTCACCACCTCGTTGCGCGACCCCAGGTTCTCGCACACGTACGCCGTGAAGTAGTCAATGTTCCGCGCGAGCAGCGCGCGGGCCACTTCGGCCGGGCCGTACTGCTCGGTGGTGAACAGACCCGCCTTCTGGGAAGTGCGGATTTTTTCGACCACCGTGTCGAGCGAGTGGTTCGCGAGATTGGTCAGGTAGGCCTCGTCCCAACTCTCCTTCACCCGCGCAAAGGCCAGCTGCATGCTGCTCACGTGCGGAACGATTTCGCAGCGGTCCGCGCCGAGCTGGTCGCAGAAGTAGCGGGCCAGCCCGTAAAACAGCGGATCGCCGGAAACGACGACCGCCACCGGCCCTTCGGCCAGCGCCGCGGAAATGCGGGCGACCGCCGCCGGCAGGTCGGCGCCGAGCACCAGCCTTTCCGCCGCGGAGTACTCCGGACCGACCAGTTCCAGGGTCCGTTCATGGCCGGCGATCAGCCGGGCCTGCCGAATTAGCCGACGAACGGACTCGGGCGCGGCGTCGAGGCCGTCGTCGCCGACGCCGACGATGCTGAGGGGCGTAGCATGGGGCATCTGCCGATTCTCCGGGCGGGCCGCCGCGCGGGGCCGCTCCAGGCGAGCGGCGGCGCGCGGCGCAGGCAGGGTGACGCAAGGGTCACGCCACGTAACACCGCAGGGCGTGGTGGATCAGCCGCAGCCGGCCCCCCTGGGGAAGCGGCGGGCCGTCGAGCTGGGGAAACGCGTCTTCCGGGGCCGCCGCCGACGTGTCGACGAACAGCCGCCACGGGTAGCCTAGCAGGTGCTGGGGAAGGACAAAATCCTGCGATTCGCCCCCCGCGTGCAGCAGGATCATCACGTTGCGGGCGGCAGGGTCGTTCAGTCCCGCGGTGCCGAGGACGCAGACGAGGGAGCGGAGTCCCGACCCCCAGTCGACCAGCCGCCCGTCGGGCGAGAACCAACTGACGTCGGGGAGTTGCCCCTCCTCGGCTCCTTGGCCGGTGAGAAAGGCCGCGCGCCGCACGTTGGGCTGGTTCTTGCGGAATTCGATCAGCGCCTGGGCGAAGCGCAGCATTTCCGCGTTGCGTTCGACGAGATTCCAGTCGAACCAGCTGATGGCATTGTCCTGGCAGTAGGCGTTGTTGTTGCCCCGCTGGGTCCGCAGCACTTCGTCGCCGGAGACGATCATCGGCGTGCCGACGCTCAACAGCAGCGAGGCCATCATGTTTTTGGCCTGCCGCTTCCGCAACTCCACGATGTGCCTGCTGCGGGTGGGGCCTTCGACGCCGTAGTTCGCGCTGCAGTTGTTGTTTTCGCCGTCGCGATTGTGCTCGCCGTTGGCCTGGTTGTGCTTCTGCTCGTAGCTCGTCAGGTCGTTCAGCGTGTAACCGTCGTGGGAGGTGACGAAATTGATGCTGTGATAGGGATTGCGTCCGCTCGGCTGGTACAGGTCGCTCGAACCGGAGATGCGCGTGGCCATCGGCCCGATCATCCCCGCGTCGCCGCGCCAGAATCGGCGGACGTCGTCGCGATAGTGGCCGTTCCACTCGGCCCACCGCAAGTTGGCGAACGATCCGACCTGGAAGGCTCCGGCGGCGTCCCACGCTTCGGCGATGATTTTGGTGTCGGCCAGCATCGGATCCTCGGCGATCATTTCGACCAGCGGCGGATTGGGGACGAGCTGTCCGGTGCGATCGCGGCTGAGAATCGAGGCGAGGTCGAAACGAAACCCGTCGACGTGGTAGTTGTACACCCAGTGCCGCAGGCAGTGGAAAATCATTTCGCGGCAGATCGGGTGGTTTCCGTTGACCGTGTTGCCGCACCCCGAGTAGTTCTTGTAGGTGCCGTCCTCGTTGAGCATGTAGTAGACCCGATTCTCGAGCCCCTTGAAGCTCAGGATCGGTCCCATGTGGTTGCCCTCGGCCGTATGGTTGAACACGACGTCGAGAATCACCTCGATGCCTTCGGCGTGCAGGGCCCGGACCATTTCCTTGAACTGCCGCACCTGGTCGCCGGGCTTGGAGCCGTGCATGTAGCCGCGGTGGGGCGAGAAGAACGCCAGCGAATCGTAACCCCAGTAATTGGGACGCTGCGGCTTGGCGCCGAACGGATCGAGGATCGGGAACTCGTGGATCGGCATGAGTTCCACCGCCGTCACCCCGAGCGATTTCAAATACGGTATCTTCTCGATGACGCCATGGTAGGTTCCCGGCCGCCGGGCTCCGCTGGTGAGGCTGCGGGTGAAGCCTCGCACGTGCATTTCGTAGATGACGGTCTCGGCCAGGGGCCGCCGAAGATGCCGGTCTCCCTGCCAGTCGAAATCGTCGTCGACGACCACGCATTTCGGCGGACGGATGACGCCGTCGCGCGACGGCTGGAAGCGTCCCGCCAGCGCGCGGGCGTAAGGATCGATCAACCGCGCTTGCGGGTTGAACCGCTGGCCCGCCTGCGGATCGTAGGGGCCTTCGGCCTGGAAGTGATAGAGCTGGCCCGCCTTCAAGCCGGGAACGTACAAGCTCCAGATGTCGCCCCAGCGATCGGTGGCGGGATTGAACTCCAGCGCGCGGAACGGTTCACGGTCGGTGACGCGGCGGTAGAGCAACACCCGCATCGCCGTGGCCGACTTGCTGTAGACGGAAAACTGCACGCCGTCTTCCTGCAGAATCGCCCCGTAGGGCAGCGGATAACGGAACTGCATGTACCGCTGTGCGGGAGGCATGACGGGCGTCAGATGCTGGGGCGGGAAGGCGGTCCATTGGGTAAGCATCAGGGGTCAGGCTTTCAGGGGGAGGGAGGGAGAGCGAAGCAGCCGACAACGGCGCCGCACGCGCGCGGGGCGACGGATTCCCATTGCGCGCCGAGACGCCGCCACGGTCTCCTGAATTCGACGCTTCCCCTCGCGACCCTTGAATTGCCCGCCGCCGCGCGTCAGACCTTCGCCGGGCGACAGTCGCGCGACAATCGCCCTCTCCGGCGCCGGCGGCGGTCGCCCTTGCAATCCTTGCGTTCGCGGCGACTGCGCGCCGCGACCCACGACGCGCTGCCTGCCTGATCGGCGCTGGCGACGCGCGCGGAACCCCGTGCAACCGCCTGAGCCGCTACAAGCCCGACCCGCCGCCGAGCCGGCGGACCGCTCGCGGCAGCGACTCGTTGACACCCCGCGCGCGGGCCCCCTACAATCGGGGCGGTCCGCGACGCCCCAAGCAGCAGCTTTGATGGATAATACCACGCACGATCGAAAAATAACCTACAAAGACGCGGGCGTTGATCTGCAGGTCTACCAGGAAGCCATGAGTCGGCTGCCGCGGCTCCTGGCTCGGACGCACAGCCCCCTGGTCGCCTCGCGGCCCAACGGCTTCGCCGGACTGTTCCGGCTCGATTTCGCGGGGCCGCTCTTCGCCCACCGCTACCGGGAGCCGCTGCTGGTCGCCTGCACCGACGGCGTCGGCACAAAGCTCAAGGTCGCCCAACTCGCCGGTCGCCACGGCACGGTAGGCGTCGATCTGGTGGCGATGTGCGTCAACGACGCCCTGACCAGCGGCGCCCAGCCGCTGTTTTTTCTCGACTACGTCGCCATGGCCGAGGACGACCCGCCGCTGCTCGAGCAGCTTGTCGCCGGCATCTCCCAGGGATGCGTCGACTGCGGCGCCGCCCTGCTCGGCGGCGAAACGGCCATCATGCCGGACCTGTACCGCGCCGGCGAATACGACCTCGCCGGTTTCTGCGTCGGAATCGTCGAAAAATCGCAATTGATCGACGGCTCGGCCATCGCTCCCGGCGACGTCGCGCTTGGCCTGGCCTCCAGCGGCATCCACTCCAACGGCTACAGCCTCGTGCGGAAGATCGTCTTCGAGCACGCGGGCCTGACCCTCGACGAGTGCGTCCCTGGCGACGGACGCTCCGTCGGCGACGTGCTGCTGGAGCCGACGCGGATCTACGTCGCCGTCGTCCACGAACTGCTGCGGAAGCTCGCCCCCCCGACGTCCGCGGGCGATCCCCCGCACCGCCCGCCGCTGGTCCGCGGCATCGCCCACGTCACCGGCGGCGGCCTTCACGAAAACCTGCAACGGATCGTTCCGCCCGGCGTGGACGTCGAGATCGACCGCCACAGCTGGACGATCCCGCAAGTTTTTCCCTGGCTGCAAAGTCTGGGCGACGTCGACGACGACGAGATGCACCGCGTCTTCAACATGGGGATCGGCCTCGTGCTGGTCGTCCCTCCCGAGATCGCGGCGGAGGTCCAGCAATGCCTCGCGGCCCAGCGTCAACCGAGCTGGCTGATCGGCCGCGCGGTCGCCGGCAGCGGACAAGTCCGGTGGGCCTCTCCGGCGAACGTCTCGTAGCGCCGGCGGACCGTCAGCGGAGGCGGCGTCACGGCCGTGTCGGCCGTCACTCCCAGGCGAAGATCCGCCGCCAATCGCGCTGCATGTCGACGACCGCCCAGCCGCGCTGCGGAGCCTCGCGCAACGCTTCGACCAGCTTGCCCGTGCTGGCGGGACGGGCGTCGTACTGGTACTCGCGCTGCGCGTCGGTGTGGCGGACGATCAGGCCGAAGGCCGGCCGCGGATTGCCGACGGTCGTGTACTGCAGCATCGCCAGATCGCCGTCGCTGTTGCCGAAACAGGCGATCGGCCGCCGGCCGATGAACTGGTGGATGGCCGAAGGCTTTTCCTCTTTGTCGTCGACGAACAGGTGCTCCAGCGTTTTGACCAGCACAGGCCGGCCGTCGCGCAATTCGTACCGCGTGCGGGCCGTCGAACCCACCACCTGCTCCGGCGGAATTCCGTAAGCCGCCTCGGTCCAAACCCGCATGAAGTCGGCCCCGCCGCCGGACACGATGAAATTCTTGAAACCGTGGGCGCGGAGCAGTTCCAGCACCTCGACCATCGGCTGGTACGCGCACCGTGCGTAGGGCTGCCGGTACCGCGGGTGCCGCGCCTCGGCGAGCCACCGCCGCACGCGTTCGGCAAACTCCTCGGCCGTCGTCCCCGTATGGGTGAGACCGACGATCTGCAACAGTCCCGCCGCCCCCGCACGCTGCACCGCCGCGACGTCGCCTCGCAAGGCCGCCGCCGCCAGCGGGTCGTCGCGCCACTCGGGATGCGCGGGAGCCTGCCGCGCGAGTTCGTCCAGCGCGAACGCCAGTTGGAACGGCAGCGGGTTTTCCGGCCACAGCGTGCCGTCGTTGTCGACCACCGCCACGCGTTCGCCAGGGGGAACGTAGGCGGGGTCGGCCGGGTCGGCCGCCCGCCGCGCGAAGTCCACGAGGGCCGCCTTCGTCGGCCCTTCGTGCCAGGAGGGCAACGGATCGTCGGCAAGGGCCGCGCCGGCCGACGCGACGCCCCAGCACATCGCCACGCAAGCCGCCGGCGTACGGAATCCGCCAAACGCTGACGTCATCGAAGAACTCCCTCAAAGGTCGGTGGAACGCCCGGGACGGGAAGCCGCCCCGGCCGCCACGCACCTTGGGGAACGGGGGGAGCAAGGGAAGCCGCCGCCGCGGTCCCGCGCTGCACGGGGGGAATCGAGGGTCGGGGAGTTGCGGCGGCGCATCTTGTTCGCCGTCGTCGGCGCGACCGGCGCGCCGCCGCATGCCGGAATCCCCCGAAGAGGCCAGACATGCGACGGCACGGCGCGGGCCATCGCAACGCGTCGGGCGCTCCGTCGGGCGACCGCGCCTGGCAATCCATCGCCTGGGCGGCTGCCGCGAAGGATCCGGCCGACGCGGGTCAGTGCTTCGCCGAAGACTCGATCTGACGCTGGATCTTCTCGAGATTGAAGGATCCGGGGGCCTGGCTGGGCGGGTACTCCTTCATCGACGTCAGGAACTCCGCAGCCAGTCCCTGGAGCGGCACGACGATGAACGGCCGCGACAGGAACCAGTCGTTGTAGACGTTCGCATTGTGCTGCGCCCGTTCAAATGGATCACGGCGCAGATGGAACAGCAGCGGCACGCGAAGTTCGGTGAACGGCTCCCGCCAAACGCCGAACGCTTGTCCGCGGTTCTCGAGGAAGACGGCTTTCCAATCCTCGTAACGGATGGCCACGATTTGCCCGTCGTCGTTGACGTAAAAGAATTCCTTCCGCGGCGAATCCTTGGCGTTGCCGAGGAAGTAATTGGTCATGTCGTAGCCGTCGATGAAGTTGCGGTACCGCCGACCGTTCAGGTCCACGCCTTGCTTCAGCTTGTCCTTGATCGCCGGATCCCCCGCGATGGCGGCCAGCGTCGGGAGCCAATCCTCATGGGAGACGATGCCGTTCAACGTGACGCCCGCCGGGAATTTTCCCGGCCAGCGGGCGAAGGCTGGCACGCGGTACGCGCCCTCCCAGTTGGAGTTCTTTTCACTGCGGAACGGGGTGCTCCCCGCGTCGGGCCACGTGTTGAAGTGGGGTCCGTTGTCGGTCGAGTACATCACGACCGTGTTCTGGGCGATTCCCAATTCGTCGAGCAGATCGAGCAACTCGCCGACGTGCATGTCGTGTTCCACCATGCCGTCGCTGTACTCGTCCTGCCCGGACAACCCGCGATGCTCCGCCTTCACGTGGGTGCGGAAGTGCATCCGCGTGCCGTTCCACCAGCAAAAGAAGGGCTTGCCGGCCTTGTGCTGCCGGTTGATGAAGTCCTTGGCGGCGGCCAGCGTCTCCTCGTCGATCGTCTCCATTCGTTTTATCGTCAGCGGCCCGGTATCCTCGATGCGGCCGTCGGCCCAACTGCGAATCACGCCGCGGGGACCGAATTTCTTGCGAAATTCGGGGTTCTTCGGATAGTCCTCGTTCTCCGGCTCTTCCTCGGCGTTGAGGTGGTAGAGATTGCCCAGGAATTCGTCAAAGCCGTGCTGCGTGGGGAGATGCGCGTCGCGATCGCCCTGATGGTTCTTGCCGAATTGGCCGGTAGCGTAGCCCCGACTCTTCATCACCGTGGCGATCGTGACGTCGGTCTTCTGCCAGCCTTCCTTGGCGCCGGGCAAACCGACCTTGGTCATGCCGGTGCGGACCGGAACGTTCCCGCCGAGAAACGCCGCCCGTCCGGCGGTGCAGCTCTGCTGTCCATAGTAGTCGGTGAACGACAGGCCCTCGCGGGCGATCCGGTCGATGTTGGGCGTCCGATAGCCCATCATGCCCCGATTGTTGTGGCTCAGATTCCACGTGCCGATGTCGTCGCCCCAAATCACCAGGACGTTGGGGGGGTTCTGCTGCGCCCGCGCGAGATCGCTCGTCGCAACGGCTGCCCAACAGACCGCCATCGCCGCGAGAACGCGACCGCTACCGCACGCGTGTCTGGTCCGCACTTGGCGTCTCCTTTTCGAGTAAGCCGATTCGGCCCCGTCCGGCGCCCAGGAAGCCGCCGCGGGTCGACGCAACCGACGGCGTTCCCCCGCGTCCCGGCCCCCGCGTTCCGGCCCCCGCGTTCCGGCAGGTACCTGCCGACGGGCCGCTGCGTCCGTCGCGAGCGGCTCGGCCGCTCCCCAAACGACTGACATCTCGCTACAATACGCGGATCGGCGCGTCGTTCCACGTAATTTCGGCAAAAACCGCCTCGTCCCCGGCGGGTCGGGGCTCGCCAGCGACGCCCCGCGGCCGCTCGAGCCTGTGCCGCAACGGTCGCCGGCCGCGCGCGGCCCCGGTCGGCCCGCTCTCGGCTTGCGGGCGCCGCGCTGCCGACAATCGGCCGGCTGTGGGGAAAGAAGGTCACGCCGCATGCAATCGCTGGTTTTCAACGAGTTCGAGGCCTACGCCAACGCGATCCGCGACGCCGATGTGCAGTGTTCCTTGTCGCGACTCGATTGGCCGACATGGTCGCTCGCCCATGGCGAGGCGGATGGCGTCCACATCCAGTGGGGTTCCGAGGGAAGCGGCAATCTCGCGCAGGGGACGTCGCGCGAGGACGGATTCTCCCTGTACCTGCAGCGCACGGGAACGTGGGGGTTGACCAACGGCGAGCGTCTGAAGGACGGGGCGGCGTTTTTCCTGGCGCCGCACGCGGAATTCTGCATCGCCAGTGCCGACGCCCACGACTGGGCCTCGGTCTTCGTCCCGACGGTCCTGCTGCTCGCGAAGCCGCCGGAATCGTCGCGAGGCCGCGCGGCATACGGAGCGTCGCGGGTCATCGCGCAGCGGTCGGCACTGGTCGGGCGTCTGCATTTCCTGCTGCAGCGATGGATCGCGTCGGCGCTGATCGACTCCCAGGCGCTGCGACACGAGGCGGCTGCGGTTCGATTTCGCGGCGCGTTGATCGACGCGTTCCGGCGGGTCGTCGGCGACTGCAACGGGGTTGGCGACTTTCCGGCCGGTCGGCCCGCTTACAACCGCCGCGCGGTAGTCCGCGTGGCGCTTGCCGCCATGGACGAGCAGCAGGCCCGCTGCCAGGTCGATCAACTGGCCGCTCATGCCGAGGTCTCGGAACGCACCTTGCGAACGGCGTTCCTCGAGTACTTCGGCATGACGCCGCAGCGCTACCTGACGATCCGCCGCCTCAACGCCGCACGGCGTGCGCTGCAGGATTCGGAAGCGGGCCCGCGGTCCGTGGCCGAGGTTGCCGCGCAGCACGGCTTTTGGGATTTCGGTCGCTTCGCCCAAAGATACCGCGAACTGTTCGGCGAACCGCCGCGGTCCACGCTCCGCCGCCGCCGCCAGTGAACCGCCGCCAGTGAACCGCCGCCACGGAAACTCCGCGGCGGAAACTCCGCGGCACATGCCCCGCGCAGGCTACCGTGCGGCTGACGGCCGCCGCGAAACGGCCCGCTGCCCCGTGGCCGCCGCAATCGCTTCCAGCAAGGCCGACTTGGTGTAGCCCCCTCGAAAAACGATCGGGCGGTAGGGCTGATGGGCGGGAAAAATGGCGATCACCGGGACGCCGTTGCTGTCGAGAGCCCCCAGCGTTTCGGTCAGCCAATCGGGGGCTTCGGTGTAGTCGGCCACCATCGTCGCCACGTCGGCCGAGGCGAGCGCCCGCTCCACGTCCGCCGTCTTGAGCACCAGTTTTTCCAGCGACTTGCACGTGGCGCACCAATCGGCCGTGAAATCGACGAGCACCGTGCGGCGATCCTGCAACGTCAGCTTTCCCAGCTGTTCGAGCGAAAACGGCTGCCACGGCGCGTCGGCTCCCGCGGCGAGGTCGGACTCCACGCGGCGGATCAGCGCGTCCAGCTCGGCAGGGCCGGGCACTTCCCTCAGTTGCGCGGTCAACGCCGAAAGCTCCTCGGCCAGCCGCGCGCGGGCGTGGGCTTCCAGCCGCTGTTCGTAACGGGGCCGCATCACGCGCGGGTAAAGCATGCCGTAGCAAAGCTGGGCGGCAATCAACGTGGCGAGAACGGCCGTCGCCCAGCTCGCCGCCCGCTGGCCCCACGGCGCCGTCGCCGGGGTCCGGGCCATCCAGCCGCAAATCCCCGTCAAGGCGACGAGAAATGCGGCCGCCGGCACCAGCAGCGGAGGATCGAGAAACGACAGCAACCAGACGACCGTGGCCAGCAGGATCAGACCCATGATCTTCTTGAACGTCTCCATCCACATGCCCGGCTTGGGCAGAAAGCGAATCAGTTCCGGGAAAGCGCCGATGAGCAGATAGGGGGCGGCCATCCCCAAGCCCAGCGCCGTGAAGACGGAGAACGTCACCCAGGCCGATTGCCGCACCGCCCAGGCCAGCGCGGTCGCCATGAACGGGCCCGTGCACGGCGTCGCCAACAGGGTGGTCAGCACGCCTTTCAAGAAGGCCGCCGAACGCCCCTCCCGCTCGGCCAATTCGAGGGCGGCCCCCGACCCGACGAACCCGGGAATCGGAATCTCCCACACGCCGATCAGGCTCAGCGCCATCGCGAACACGATGCCGATCAGCACCAGATTGAAACCGTCGTTGGCGTTCTGCGTCCCCCACCCCATGCCGAAGGCCGCTGCGAGACCCGCCAGCCCCCAAAAGACCGCGACGATGCCCGCCGAGTACCAGATGTTGAGCGCCCAGGCATGCGCACGGCTTTCGCCCGCCTGCTGCGCGAAGCTCATGATCTTCAGGCCGATCACCGGCAACACGCAGGGCATCACGTTGAGCAGCACGCCACCCAGAAACGCGGTGACCAGAAAGTAGGCGAGCGAATCGCTGCCCGACTCGGACAACTCAACCCGCTCGAGATCGTACTTCGTCCCGAGCGCCCCCCTCGACGTCTCCCCGCTGCGCGTCGGCCGACGGTCCCACGGCGGCGGCACGTCCCCCGCGGCGCCGCCGCCGGGCGCCGTCGACGCTGCCGCCGATCGCGAGCCCTCCTGCGGCGACGCCGCCCCCTCCGTCAAGGGGGTGGCCGTCACTTGGGCCAACAGCTCCTCGGAAAGGGCGTCGGCGGCGCCCAGCCGAGCCTCGAAAGGAAGCCGCAAGGGAATGCAGGTGTTCGGATTGCAGGCCTGACCCGTGAATCGGCCCTTCAGCACCAGTTGCGACGGGTCGACCCCGGGAGCCCATGCGACGGGCGCCACCCACGTCGCTTGCCCCGTGTGCTCGCGAATTTCGAGCCCCTTCCACACCTCCGTATCGACGTGCGACTGCGGAGGTTGCGTGGCGACCCAGGGTCCGGCCACCCGTGCCGCCGCGTCGGCGGCGAGGGCGATCTCGGTAGGTTGCGGTCCGCCGCCGTCAGCCAGCTTTCCCTGATCGGTCGCAAAGACGTGAAAACCAGCCGCGATCTGGGCCGTCACCCAGAGCAGCGCCGGACGACCCTCGGTCGCCGCCGTGAACTTCGCCGTGATCACCGCCTCCGAACCCGGCCCCAAGCCCCCTAGGCCCCCAAAATCCCCCAGGCCGCCAAAGTCAGGGATTTGGCCCCGCACCGCGGTCGCGGGGAGACTCGCCGCCAGCGCGGCGTTCCAGACCACGGCGCGCCAGATTCGCGATTGGAAGCGGTGCACAGTGCGATGTCCCCTGGAGAGAGTCGGGCGGCCTGCTCGGCGCCGGGCAGCGGCGCCGGGCAGCGGCGCCGGGTCGGCCGGATCCGCCGCCGGCGTTGCGGGTCTGCGGCAATTCTAAGAGCGAGCAAAAAGGCGGGTCAACGCCGGTCGGCCGCGGCGGGAGACCGGAGGGGCGGTCCGCAGGCGCGTCGGGGCGGCGGGCGGTCACGCGAGTTCGGCGTCGGCGGGCCAGAGCCGCATCAGTTCTTCCAGCCGCTCCCGACCGCTCTGGAGCGCGGCCCGATCGTCGCGCCATCGGCGTTCGACGACGAGCCACTGGAGCCAGTTGGCCGCAGCCAGCGGCGCGCCGCTCTCGGCGAACCAGCCGATGGCCGCCTGTTCGGCACTTTCCAGGGGCCGCCGTTGGGCGTAGCTGCGGAGGGCGTCTTCCCACGCGGGCGGCGCGCCGCCCGGGGCGTC
>Ga0169931_10008856_pt1 | contig 14609 bp, 14 predicted proteins | sample Kivu_15m_20L_FD_129675 | JGI IMG/M metagenome (GOLD analysis project Ga0169931, IMG submission 129675) | Freshwater microbial communities from Lake Kivu, Western Province, Rwanda to study Microbial Dark Matter (Phase II) - Kivu_15m_20L... | ecosystem: Environmental > Aquatic > Freshwater > Lake...
CCGCCATTTTTGAGACGGCCGGCATCGTGGTCTGGGTCGAGGATGAGACCTTGATGGACGTGGTCACAGCCCTCTCAGGTAGCGGCCCCGCTTATTTTTTCCGGCTCGCCGAAGCCTTGGCAGCCGCTGGGGAGGCGCACGGTCTGCCGACGGAGACCGCAGGACATCTCGCGCGTGCCACCCTGCAGGGTGCCGGCGCGATGGCAGGCCCGGAGGCTAACCTCGCAGCCTTGCGCGAGTCGGTGACCTCAAAAGGCGGCACTACGGGGGCTGCACTCGCCGCCTTCACCGCCAAGGATTTGGAGAGCGTGGTCGCTGCCGCCGTCGCGGCGGCCGTGGATCGTGGTCGCGAACTTGCCAGTCAAACTGCCCGGGGGGGCTGAAGATGCATCAGGTGGTGCTGTTCCTCGCCGAGACGTTTTTGTCGCTGCTGCTTTACGTCTTCCTGCTGCGCCTCATGCTGCAGTGGACACGGGGTAATTTTCGCAATCCCATCGCGCAGGCGATCGTGCGTCTCAGCAACTGGCTGATCATGCCGCTGCGCCGCGTTCTGCCCCCGCTCGGACGCCTCGATACCGCCTCGCTACTGGCCGCTTACGCGATGGCACTCGTGCAGACCGCCGCACTCGCGGTGATCCTCGCCGGCGCCCTGCCGGACGCATTCCCGTGGCTGCTTGCCGCCCTGGTCGAACTCATCCGTTCAGCTTTATGGCTGTATTTCTGGGCGATTTTCATCTATGCGCTGTCTTCGATGATCGCGCCCGGAGCAAATTCCCCGCTGCAGGACCTGCTCGAGTCACTCTGCGAGCCGGTGCTGCAACGCATCCGCAGCGCCGTGCCATCAGTGGCGGGTCTAGACCTCTCGCCCATGTGGGCGGGCATCATCATTCAGGTGCTGCTGATCCTCATCCGCTAATCGACTGGATGCGCCATGGGCTGCAAAGGTTGCGCGTGAAACAGCGTTTTTCCCTGCAGAAAATACGGGAAAAGTGTTTTCTCGCCAGCGGGCGTGTGCTATGTTTCGCTCCGGTTAGCAACGCGCAAATCGATGCGCAAAACCATAAATTTCAGGAGTAATCCAAGATGGCGAAAAAGGGTGGTCCGCCGACCAAGTCGGAAATCCTCAACCAGATCGCGAAAGAAACCTCGCTGTCACGCAAGAACGTGTCTGCGGTGTTCGACTCCCTGGGTGGAGTGATCAAGAAGAGCTTGCGTGCTCACGGTCTGTTCACGCTGCCGGGCCTCGCCAAGATGAAGGTCGTCAAGAAGCCCGCCAGCAAGGCGCGCGAAGGCGTCAACCCCTTCACGGGCGAGAAGATGATGTTCAAGGCCAAGCCGGCCTCGAAGAAGGTTCGCGTCATGCCCCTCAAGAATCTTAAGGGCATGGTCAACTGACCGACGCTGCAAAACAGCAAAAAAGGCCCGAAACGGCGACGTTTCGGGCCTTTTTCTTTGGGCTTGCCGATCTTCTGGTGATCAGACCTCATCACGCTCCAGCTCGAAGAACATCAGGGACGGCCGCTCGGCGCCATCACCCCGAAAACGACGATCTTTCATGAGATCGCGAACTCGCTCCTGCGCACGCTCGCGCATTTCTTTGGCGCGAATCTCCGCCTTGATGCGCTGCTCTGGCGTCAGCAAGCCCCACACTTTGGCGCGCAACGCGGAATTTTGTTCGACCAGGCGCCCGGTGAGATCACCGACTCGCTTGGCGATTTCAGCACTGGTGGCCGCGTACTTCGCATCGCCCGGGCTCAGCTCGCGCAAACGTCGCGACTCGGCCGACATCGCTTCGGCGAGTTTGCGCATCTCGGGTCGGGCCGTCGCGACATACTCGGTCATCTTGCCAAGTTGCTGCGGGGTCAGATCGAGTCCGCGAGTCATGGACTCGACCGAACGTGTATCGAGGAAGGAGCCGATGGCGCCCATGGCGCCCATCCCCATGCCCATACCGCCTGCGAGACCCATGCCACGCGTGCCAACCTCATCACCGCGAATGATGATTCGTCGCATCTCGCGCCGCTCGCCGTTCGGGGCCTCCATCACGACCGTGGCGCCCGGCGGCACGGGCGGCGCAGGCGGCGCGGGTGGCATCTGCGCGACCGAAATCACCGAACCGGTCATCGCCGCTGCCGTGGCAAGCAACATCAGTTTTTTCATGATCCAATCTCCATCGAAAGTCAGCCCGGGCGGTGAAAGTCCGACGCGGGAAGGGTTGTACTGTACGTCGATTCGACCGGCAGTCATCGACAAGTTTCCGCAAAGACTATGCAAAGTTCTGCAAAGCAAAGCCTGCGCGACTGACAAATGAGTGAAGCCGACGCACCATCGTGCACCATGCAAGCCTTGATCCTGCTGATCGACGACGACGCAGAGCTCGCTGCCATGCTCGCGCAGTTCTTGCGCAATGAGGGGCTGGACATACGGATCGCCGGCGATGGCCAAACCGCCATGGGGCAACTTGCCGAGGTCGATCCTGATCTTGTGATCCTCGATGTGATGCTGCCAGGGCGCAGTGGCTTCGATCTGCTGCGCGACATTCGCGCGCGCTCGCCCCGTCTGCCGGTGATGATGCTGACGGCACGCGGCGAACCAATAGACCGCATCCTCGGTCTCGAACTCGGTGCAGATGACTATCTGCCTAAACCTTTCGATCCTCGCGAACTTCTGGCTCGCATCCGCGCCGTATTGCGCCGTTCCGCGGCACCGCCCCCGGAGGTCACGGGCAAGGCCGAGGCGGATACGGTACTGCAGTGCGGCGCGCTGCGACTCGAACCGCGCCGGCGACGCGTCACCTTGGACGAGGAGCCGCTGGAGCTCACCGCGGCCGAGTTCAAAGTATTGCAATGCCTGCTCGAGTCTGCCGGTCACCCCGTAGAGCGCCAACAACTCACCGAGCAAGCCTTGGGACGAACGCTGACCCTCTATGATCGCGCGATCGACACCCACGTCAGCAATCTGCGTCGCAAGCTTGAGAAATCGCGCGGCACGAGCGTCGAGATCCGTGCCGTGCGTGGCACGGGCTACGAGTTGATCGATACTTCGACGAGCTGATCTGCATAGCCTGCTCGCCAGTCGCCGCCGTTCGGGACCCGCATGAAACATCTTGTCACGCGCATCTTCCTCGCTTTCTTTGCCACCTTGTTGGTCGTGGCAGGCGGCGCGGTCGCACTAACGTCCTGGGTGCTGGAGGAGCGCGAGGCGGCGCTGCAAAACGAACTTCTGCAGGCCGCCGGTGCTGCAGCAGATGCCTTGGCCGAGGGCGGTAGAAACGCCTTGCTCGATTGGACTCGCACACGCGCGGCAGACCCTGCCCCCTTGCTCGACATTCTCGTGGTGGATGAATGGGGTGACGAACTGCTCAGTCGCCCAGTTCCTGCCAACCCATTGCCACGAACCGAGACGAGCGACGATTGGTCGGCGGATCTGCCAGCGGTACTGCTCGATCTGCCGCGTGAGTCGCCGGTGGTCATGAGCGCCGAGGGCGAGTTGTTCCGCCTGCTGCCGGTCCCGCGACGCAGCGGTGTAGCACTCTGGCGTGCGCTGCCGCTGCAATTGCTGTTGTTGGCGCTTGTCGTGACCACGCTCGCCAGTCTGCTGCTGGCGCGCTCGATCACCCGACCGGTATCGAAACTGCAGCGTACTACGCTCGCCCTCGCCGCCGGCAACCTCGACGCCCGCGTCGAACCGAGGACGTTACGTAGAGCCGACGAAATCGGTGGACTCGCCCGCTCGCTGGAAGCGATGGCCGCCAAACTCGACGCTTTGCTGCGAGGACAGAAGCAACTGCTGCGCGATATCTCGCACGAGGTACGCTCACCGCTCGCCCGCATCCGCCTCGCGACGGGGCTGTTCGGCCAGCACCGCGAGACGCGCGACCCATTGCTGAGCCGCATCGACGAGGAAGTGACACAGCTCGACTCGCTCATCGAGCGGATCCTCGATGTCGCGAAGCTAGAATCCGGCACCAGCCATTGGCGAGCCGAGTCGCTCGATCTACGCGTGCTCACCGAACGCATCCTCGTTGATGCCGCATTCGAAGCCTCGCAGCTCGATATCGCATTGCAGACGCAGCTCACGGGCGAGCCGCTGCCTATCGAAGGCGACCGTCACTGGGTGCAATCGGCCATCGAAAATGTGGTGCGTAATGCCCTGCGCCACACGCCAAAGGGCGCACGCATGCTCGTGCTGCTGGAACGCGATGCCGGCCACGCGACACTTGTTGTCAGCGACAACGGCCCCGGGCTTGAAGAAGCCGAGCTATCAAAGATATTCGAACCTTTTTATCGTGGCCGAGGCAACACGGGCAGCAGTGGTGCAGGACTCGGACTCGCCATCGTCGCCCGCGTCTTGCAAGGACATGGCGGTTCCGTCAACGCACGCAATCTGCACGATTCCTCGGGCGCGATCAGGGGTCTTGAGATCGTCTTGCGGTGGCCGCTCGATCTCAAGCTGGCTCGAGTTGACCAAACAATAGACGCACACGCAGACCGGGTTCCGCGTTCTCGAGAATGAGCTTGCCGCGGTGCAACCGCGCGACTGCGGCGGCAATGGCCAGGCCCATGCCCGAGCCGGGCTGTCGCGACGGATTCTCGAGGCGAACAAACGGCCGCACTGCCTGCTCGCGGGCATTGACCGGTATCCCGGGGCCACGATCCTGCACGACGATCTCCGGTGCGCCACTTTCGCCATGAGAGCGCACGAGCACCTTGAGTGCCGTACCCGCGGGTGAGTACTTGATCGCGTTCTCGATCAGGTTGCCCACCGCCTGCTTCAAAATTTGTGGATGACCGACGACGGTCACAGGCTCGATCGCTCGCTCGATACGCTGCCCGCGCTCCTCGGCCAACGGTTCGAAAAGTTCGGCCATGTCGGTGGCGAGCGCGCCAAGATCGAGGGTCTCCATCGACTCGCGCGACAGACCCGCCTCGGCACGGGCGAGATCGATCAGCGAGTTGAAGGTCTGCAGTGCGCGGCCGACCTCGGCCTCCGCATCGTTCAGCAGAATCGCCCGCGAGCCTTCGCTCTCGGCGACACGCGCCGCGGCGATCGCGCGGCGGACTCGCATCAGCGGTGTGCGCAGATCATGCGCCAAACTTTCGGTGACCGTGCGCATGCCACTGACCAGCGCTTCATTCTGGTCGAGCATTTCATTGAAAGTGAAAGTCAGAGTGCCGAGCGCATCAAGTCGCTCGCGCTGCGGCGCGCGCGCCGTCATCTGCCCGAGCAAGATCTTGCGGGCCGTCTCGCCGAGACTGCGCACATGCTCGAGCACGAAACGATTGAGCGCATAGATCGTGAAGATGCCGACAAAGATCACCACCAACACACCGAACAAGGCAGACCGCCCGATGGCGCGCGCGATCTCGCCACGGCTGCTGTCCTGCTGCTTGACCACGAGCACGGCGCCATCGGCGAGACGCGCCGAAACCACATAGATGTCGGATCCTTGGCCTCCTTCGAAACGACCTTGCCTGCCCGGGTTATCGATGAATCGGCGGCCCTCGGGAATATCGGCAAGGCGACCAACGATGGGTTCCCCATTGGCGGCGAACAGCGAACGGTAGCGACTGCCCGGTATCGGCTTTGCGCTGGCGCTGGAGAGCGAATATTCGCCTGGAAAGCTGACGCTACGGATGAGTTCATCGCGTCCCGCGGTCCGATCGAACTGCTCGCGGATCGTCAGCTCGCGCAGCAAACCGCCGAAGATTTCGCGATCATGCAGCTGCAGCATTCGCAGCTGCAACCAGGCGTAGCCGCCGATGAAGGCGGCGACCATCACCGACAGCGCAAGCACGCTCGCCACCAGGGCACGCCGGTCGAAAATGCTGATTTGCATGACACAAGCATGCCACGGCGGCTGGTTAAGAGCCAAAAGTGCCCTAAAATGCCGAGCGAAGAACCATGAACACGCTGCTGATCGAAGACGATGCCGTGATCGCGGCCGAGATCTCCACCGCCCTCGTCGGACGCGGGCATCTCCTGACGCACGTGACCGATGGCAAGGCCGGGCTCGAGGCGGCCCTCAACGGGCAATTCGACGTGATCATCACCGATCGCATGCTGCCCGGACTCGACGGACTGCAGGTGGTGCAAGCGCTGCGTAGTGTGGGTCGGACCACGCCGATCCTCGTGCTCTCGGCACTCGAGTCGGTCGATGAGCGGGTCAAGGGGCTACGCGCAGGCGGCGATGACTACCTCGGCAAACCCTTTGCCATCGAGGAACTGCTGGCACGCGTCGAATCGCTGGCGCGGCGCGCAAGCAGTGCTTCGCTCACGGTGCTGCGCGTCGAGGATCTCGAGCTCGATCTGCTGCAACGTACCGCGACGCGCGCAGGCCGGCCGATCGAACTGACCGCCCGCGAATTTCGCCTCCTCGAATTTTTGGCCAAACATGCAGGTCAGGTGGTCACACGCACGATGCTGCTGCAGAGCGTGTGGGATATTCACTACGACCCGCAAACCAACGTGGTCGATGTGCATGTGAGCCGTCTGCGTCAGGCCGTCGACCGCGACTTCGATCGCCAACTCATCCACACCGTTCGCGGCGTGGGCTACAGCCTGCACGGCTGAAGCGTCAGGCGGCAGAAGCGGCAACGAAGCCCGTCACCGCGTCCTTCACCTCATGCAGGTGGCCATGGAAAAAATGGTCTGCCTCAGCGAGCCGCAAGAGTTGCGGTGCCGAACCCATTGGCACGGCGATGTCCTGCAGCCAACGACTGACTGCCTCGACCTCCACCAACTCATCGCGATCGCCCTGAATCACGAGCCAGGGACATCGCGGCGGCACAATGGTCGAAAAATCCCAGCGACCGACCGGTGGCGCCACGCTGACCAGCAGCGCGGGTTCAAGCGCGGCCTGCGCCCGCAGAGATACCCAAGCACCAAAAGAAAATCCACCTAGCCAGAGCGGCAGCTGCGGCCAGCGCACCCGTGCCTCGGCGGCCAGCGCAAGCAGATCGCGCATCTCGCCCTCGCCATGATCGTGTACGCCACCCGAGACACCCACACCGCGAAAATTGAAGCGGATCGCGATCGCACCTGCCGACAGAAACGCGCGCGCGACGGTGTGAATCACTTTATTGGTGAGCGAGCCGCCAAACAAAGGATGCGGATGACAACCGATCGCGATGGCACGCGGCGCCTCGACGGGATATTCGATGAGCGTCTCGATGTCGCCGGCTTCGCCGGTGAACAGAACGCGCTCAGGGGCGACGATGGACGACACCGTCCTTCATCACGAAATGCACGCGCTGCATCGTCGTGATGTCCGCAAGCGGATCACCAGGCACCGCCACAAGATCGGCGATCTTGCCGGTCTCGACGGTACCGAGCCGATCATCGATCTCGAGAAACTTTGCCGTCACCGAGGTCGCCGACTTGATCGCCGCCATCGCCGGCATGCCGGCCTCGACCATCAGCACGAACTCGCGTGCGTTGTCGCCATGCGCCGAGACACCCGTGTCGGTGCCAAAGAGAATCCTGACGCCCGCTTTGTAAGCCTTGGCAAAGGTACCTTGGATCTGCGGACCGACCAGTGCCGCTTTGGGGCGCACCAGCGTCGGGAAAAAACCGTCTTCCTTGGAACGGTCGAAAACCCAACGGCCCGCGGTAATCGTTGGCACATACCAGGTACCGCGTTCTTTCATCAGACCGATGGTCTCATCGTCCATGAACGTGCCGTGCTCGATGGTGTCGACGCCCGCGCGCACCGCGCGCTTCATGCCCTCGGGACCATGCGCATGCGCAGAAACTTTGAAGCCATAGTCGCGCGCAGTCACCACGATGGCGCGGATTTCTTCTTCGGTGAATTGTGGATTGAGGCCGTTCTTGGCGATCGACAACACGCCACCCGTGGCCGTGATCTTGATGAGATCAGAGCCTTCCTTGTAGCGCTGTCTGACGGCTTGCGCGCCCTGCTCGGGACCATTGATCACGCCCTGCAGCGGTCCGACCTCGGCACCCCCAAGGAAATCAGCCCAACCATTGGTTGGATCTGCATGACCGCCGGTCGTGGCGATGGATTTGCCTGAGGCAAAGATTCGCGGGCCCGCCAACTTGCCGGCATTGACCGCATTGCGCAAGGCAACACTCGCACGGAAGCTGTCGCCGAGATCGCGCACGGTGGTGAAACCCGCGAGCAAGGTACGCTCGGCGAACATCGCGCCATCAAGCGCCACATCCGGCGCGTCTTTTTTGAAACGATCGAGCTCACTCGTGCGACTGTATTCGCTCGTCAGATGCACGTGCATATCCATCAGGCCGGGCATCAGCGTCGATTTGCGCAGGTCGATCAAGGTGTCGCCCGCACCGGGTTTGCGATAGCCCGCCTCGATGGCGATGATGCGACCCTGATCCACGACTACGGTGCGCTCGGTGAGCGCCGCATCGCCCACGCCATCGATGACCCGTCCGGCATGAATCAGCGTGGCGGAGTGCGCCGCGCCGAGGCTGAGACCCAGCACGACGCCGCAGGCAAGGATCTTTCTGGCGTGCGACATCAGCGTATCCCCATCAACTCGACATCGAACACCAGCGTTGCCCCACCCGGAATCACGCCGCCTGCGCCGCGAGCGCCGTAACCGAGCTCGGCCGGAATGACGAGGCGACGCTTGCCGCCGACGCGCATGCCGGCGACGCCAACGTCCCAGCCGCGAATCACTTCACCACCGCCCACAGTGAACGCAAACGTGTCGCCATGATCGTGCGAGCTGTCGAACTTGCGGCCCTTGCCCTCCGGTTTGGCAGGGTCATGCAACCAGCCTGTGTAATGCACGATGGCGGTCTGGCCGTCGGCGATTTCGGGACCGGCGCCCGGCTCGAGATCCTGTTTGACGAGTTCTGACATGGCGGACTCCTCGGCCAGCGTGGCGGCCTGATCAGATGCGGATAAACGGGGCAGAAAAGTGGCGGCGACGATGATTCCGGTGATGGCAATCATCAGCCCCCAGGCAACCAACCTCATCGCGGTGGATCTCCGTCAGGGATTTTCTCGACAGGATCTTGCGTGGCTTGGAACGACAGCGACACGGAGTTGATGCAATAGCGAAGCCCGGTAGGCTGCGGCCCATCGGTAAACACATGCCCAAGGTGCGCGCCGCAGTTTGCGCACACCACCTCGGTGCGCAACATGCCGTGACTGATATCACGGTGTTCGCGAACACGATCCCCGGCAAGCGGGGTCCAGAAACTCGGCCAACCGGAGCCCGAATCGTACTTGGTCTCCGAATGGAACAAGCCCTCGCCGCAACAGACGCAGGCGTAAACGCCTTTGTCTTTCTGGTAGGTGTAGGCGCCGGTGAACGCACGCTCGGTGCCCTTGTTGCGCGTGACCTCGTAAGCGAGCGGCGAGAGCCGCTCACGCAGTTGCTGATCGCTCGGAACGGGCTTGCTCATGCCACCGAATTATTGCACGGACCGCGCGGGCTGGCGTGCCCAGGCACCGCATCAACCCGTCGCCTTCAACTGCCCGTCGCCATCAACTGCCCGAGCAGTTTGTTGAGACGCCGCACGAACTCGCCCGGATTGGCCACTGACCCCGACTCGGCGAGTTTCGCCTGATCGAACACCAGCAGCGCGAGCTCGCCGAACTCGTCTTCGGCAGCCGTCGCATCAAGACGCTTGATCAGCGGATGACCAACGTTCACCTCGAGTTCCGGCTTCGCCTCGGGCACGCTCTGCCCGGCTGCGGCCATGATGCGCCGCATCTGCGCGCCCATGTCGCCTTCGGCCAGCACCAGACAGGCCGGCGTATCGGCGAGACGCGAACTGACCTTGACCTCGGCGACGCGGTCACCGAGCGCGTCCTTGATACGCTTGAGGAGCTTCTTGTTTTCCTTGAGGGCTTCTTCAGCGGCGGCCTTGTCGGCCTCGCCCTCGAGACCACCCAGCTCGAGATCACCACGGGCGACATCCTTGAAACGCTTGCCCTCGAACTCGCGTACGTAACCCATCATCCACTCGTCGACACGATCGACGAGCAGCAGCACCTCGACACCCTTGGCCTTGAGCTGCTCAAGATATGGACTACCGCGTGCGGCGGTGAGCGAGTCGGCGATCAAATAATAGATACGCTCCTGGCCGCTCTTCATACGCGCCACGTAATCGGCGGGTGTCACCGTCTGCTGATCGGAATCCTCGTGCGTGCTCGCAAAGCGCAGCAGCGGCAAGATTTTTTCGCGATTAGCGGCGTCCTCGCCCGTGCCTTCCTTGAGAACCGGACCGAACTCCTTCCAGAACGTGGCATATTTCTCAGACTCATCCTTGGCGAGTCGCGCGAGCAGATCGAGGGCGCGCTTGGTGAGCGCGCCGCGCATCGCCTCGACTTCGCTATCCTGCTGCAAGAGCTCGCGCGAGACGTTGAGCGGTAGATCGTTCGAATCGACGACGCCGCGCATGAAGCGCAGATACATCGGCAGAAACTGCTCGGCATCGTCCATGATGAACACGCGGCGCACGTAGAGCTTGAGACCACGCGTCGCATCACGCTGATAAAGATCGAAGGGTGCGCGGCCGGGCAGATACAGGAGCGAGGTGTACTCGCGCTTGCCTTCCACCTTGTTGTGACTCCAGGCGAGCGGTTCGGCGAAGTCGTGCGCGATGTGCTGGTAGAACTCCTTGTATTCCTCGTCCTTGATCTCGCTGCGCGGACGAGCCCAGAGCGCCTGCGCCTGGTTCGCCGGCTCCCAATCGAGACTGGCCTCGCCTTCCTTGCGCATCAGCACAGGGAAAGCGATGTGGTCGGAATAACGTCGCACCAGCGAACGCAGACGCCACCCATCAGCGAATTCTTTGGCTTCTTCCTTGAGGTGCAGCACGATCAGCGTGCCACGCTCCTCGCGCGGCGAGGTCTCGATGGTGAACTCGCCATCGGCCTTGGAGGCCCAGCGGATGCCGCTATCGGCAGGCTCACCTGCCTTGCGTGAATAGACTTCGACTTCCTCGGCGACGATGAACGCCGAGTAGAAACCCACACCGAACTGACCGATCAGTTGGGAATCTTTCTGTTGATCGCCGGTGAGTTTCTTGAAGAAATCGGCCGTTCCGGACTTGGCGATCGTACCGAGATGGGCAATCGCCTCGTCGCGGGTCATGCCGATGCCGTTATCGCGCACCGAGAGCGTTCGCTTGGTGGCGTCGTAATCCACCCAGACCCGAAGCTCGGCATCGCCGGCCATGAGATCGGGCTGTCCGAGCGCGAGAAAGCGCAACTTGTCGTTGGCGTCAGAGGCGTTCGATATCAGCTCACGCAGGAAAATCTCGCGGTGGCTGTAGAGCGAATGAATCATCAGCCGCAGGAGCTCGCGCACCTCGGCCTGGAAGCCATGTTTTTCGGGGGTGGTGTCAGCCATGGTCCTCTCCTCGTGCAAACCGAGGCTTAGATGGAGCCCTCTCCACGAATTTCAAGGGCACGGATTTCAAGGGCGCGGATTGTTAGGCGCGGACGATCCGGTAGCACGGCACATAGGCCGAGCCCGGCAACTTCATGCGCTGCTGCGCGACGAATCCGGCCAGCAACTCATCGAGCATGGCCATCAGGGCGGGGTCGCCGACAAGTTCGAACGGGCCATGACGCTCGATCGCGCGGATCCCGGGCTCCTTGACGTTACCGCTGACGATGCCGGAAAACGCCCGCCGCAGATCGGCCGCAAGCTGGTGGGCAGGCTGTTCGCGGTGCAAACGCAAGGTGCGCATCGAGGCGTGCGTCACCTCGAAGGGCCGCTGGAACTCCGGATCGATGCGCAGGAGCCAATTGAAGTTGAACGAGTCGGCGTTCTTGCGGCGGAAATCACGGACTTCATCGACACCCCGGTCGAGGATGCGCGCAACTTCGGCTTGATCATCGATCACGATATGCAACCGTGCGAGTGCGGCATCACCGATGGTATTGGCCAGAAAACGGCGGATCTGCTCGAAGTATGCCGCGCTGCTGCGAGGTCCCGTCAGCACCACCGGGAAGGGCTGCTCGGCGTTCGCCGGATCGAGCAGCACACCGATGAGATAAAAGATTTCTTCGGCCGTGCCCACGCCGCCCGGAAACACCACAAGACCATGGGCGATGCGCAGAAACGCCTCGAGCCGTTTTTCGATGTCCGGCATGATCACGAGGTTATTGACGATGGGGTTAGGCGGCTCGGCGGCAATGATGCCGGGCTCGGTGAGACCCACGTATCGCCCGCTCGTGATGCGTTGCTTGGCATGACCGATGGTGGCGCCTTTCATCGGGCCTTTCATCGCGCCCGGTCCGCAGCCGGTGCAAACGTCGAGACCGCGCAGGCCGAGTTCGTAGCCCACGCGTTTGGTGTATTCGTATTCCTCGCGATTGATCGAGTGCCCACCCCAGCACACGACCAGATTCGGACGCAGTTTGTGGCCGAGCAGTCGAGCATTGCGCAGGATGTGGAACACGGCGTTGGTGATCGACTGCGGCTTGCCGAGGTCGAACCGACCGCTGTCGACGATTTCATTGGCCGTATAGACGATATCGCGCAGCACTGCGAAGAGCAGCTCCTTGGTGCCGCGGATCATCTGCCCGTCGACAAAGGCCTTCGCCGGCGCGTTCTTGATCTCGAGCTTCACGCCCCAAGCGTGACGCAGAATGCGGATATCGAAATCGCGGTATTGATCAAAGATCTCGCGCGCGTTGTCGGTATCGCTGCCGGCATTCAACACGGCAAGCGCGCATTGGCGAAAGAGCGGATACAGACCGCCCTGCCCCGTCGACAGCAACTGCTCGATTTCTTCCTGAGAGAGACTTTCGAGCGCGCCTCGCGGTGCCACGCGGGCATCGACGACTTCGGGAATGATGATGCTGGTTTCCAAGCAAGTCTCCGTGGACAAACGTCCGACAAGGATAGCCGGGACGTCTCAGGGGCGAATGTCGATCGGCGTACCGTCGGCCACCAGCATCCACACTTCCATCATGTCGGCGTTGCTGAGGGCGATGCAACCGTCGGTCCAATCCTCACGCGCATAATGCTCGGGAGGCCAACGCGGAACATTCGGCAGGCCGTGGATCATGATTTGCCCACCCGGAGGCACGCCTGCCTTGCGCGCACGGGCCACATCCCTCGGGCTCGGGTAAGACACCCTCATCGAGAGAAAAAACTCGCTGCGCGGATTGCGTATGTCGAGCACATAACGCCCCTCCGGCGTGCGGAAATCACCCTCTTGCTGCTTGTGCCCGGCGGGATTGAGGCCGAGAGAGATCCGGTAGGCGCGCAGCAGTTTCTCGCCTTGCCACAACTCCAGCCGTCGCTTTGCCTTGTGGACCACCACCTCCGAAGCCATGGGCAGAACCACGTCGCTGCCCGAGGTCGTACTGGCGGTGAATGAGGGCGAGGCAGCCGCGGGCCACGCGGCTGGGAGCGCGAGCGCACAGACAAGCACGCGAACAGCTGTTCTCTGCATGAGCCCGATTATAGGGCTCAGAGGCTCCCATCGGCTGCGGGAGATCCGCCGCCGTCACGTCTCGCCGCAAGGTCGGCAAGACTCGCCGGTCGCGTCTCGGGAAGCTTGAGAACACGGCCATACTTGAGCTTGGCGGTCGTCTCGAGGCCGTTCAACGAGGCGAGCGTGCGCACGCTAAGTCCGTGCTTGCGAGCGATTTGCTGCAGTGTCTCGCCGCGAGCAACCCGATGCGATCGCGGCCCGATTTGCGCAACGAAGAGATGCTCAGCGCCCAATCGACCGACGAACTCGTTCGCGGTGTAGCCGCGCTCTGCGGGCAGACGTAACCGATAACCCCGCGGGACGAAGCGCTCGCCCGACCAGACCGCCGGTCGAAGCGCAGGATTGAGATCGCGCAGCTCGGCGCGCGACAGGCCAAGTGCCCGCTCGATCCGCGCAACCTCGGCGTAGCCCGGCATCTCGATCTCGAAAGCGCGCTGCTCTGGCGCCCGTGTCACTCCAGGAAAAAAGCGCTGCGGGTCCTGATCGATGGTGAGCGCGGCGAGGAAAGAGGGATAAAAGTTGCGTGAAGCAAAACCGAAGGACGGGCTGCGGTAGCGACGCGCGATGATGCCGAAATCGTCGGTCCCCATGACCGCGCGGGCGCGGCGCATGCCGTTGGGCCCGTGGTTGTATGCGGTGATGGCAAGGGGCCAGCTGCCGAGCAGTCGATAGTTGCTGGCCAGCAGGCGCGCTGCGGCCTCGGTGGAGCGGTAGGGATCGAGTCGTTCATCGACGATATCGTCGACGCGCATGAACTGCCGCCCGGTCGAGCGCATGAACTGCCAGAGCCCGGAGGCGCCAACCTTGGAATAAGCCGTCGGCGTAAACGAGGACTCGACATGCGGCAACGTAGCGAGCTCCGGCGGCAAACCCAACGAAGCAAAGGTGCGGGCGATATGCGGCTCCCACGCACCCGAACGGACGATGCCCGCACGAAATCGGTCGGCCTGCCCCAGCTGAAAACGTACTTCGTTGCGTGCCTCGCGCAGACGCGCGGGCGTCGCCTCGCCCGCCCAGAGCTCGAGCACTCGACGCGCCTCGGGAGTAGCCGCTGCGCGTCGCGACTCCAGCGCCTCGATGGCCTCGCCGATAGCCTCATGCCAACGGGCGCGCGCAGCATTGAGCGCCTGACGTCGCGGCGGCGAACCCGGCGCCCC
>Ga0169931_10008857_pt1 | contig 14608 bp, 14 predicted proteins | sample Kivu_15m_20L_FD_129675 | JGI IMG/M metagenome (GOLD analysis project Ga0169931, IMG submission 129675) | Freshwater microbial communities from Lake Kivu, Western Province, Rwanda to study Microbial Dark Matter (Phase II) - Kivu_15m_20L... | ecosystem: Environmental > Aquatic > Freshwater > Lake...
CTGCGCAGTCTGCAACTGGTCATCGAAGCCGCCGAGGGCTGACGGCGGCCGCCCATCGAGACGCACCGACCCGGTCAAGGTGTTGCACAGCCACTCGGCCGCCGGATCTGGGATAATCGAAGGCTTTCCTCCTCGAAAGACACCCCACGATGGAAGCCGAGCGCACCAACCAGCTTGTCGCCCTCCTCTCGGATCTTGCACGACGCGTGCACGATCTTCGGGGGTATCTTTGACTTCGATGTCAAGCGGACACGCCTCGAGGAGGTGACGCGAGAGCTCGAGGCGCCCGATGTCTGGAACAATCCAAAGACGGCGCAGGACCTCGGACGCGAGAAGAAGGCCATCGAGGGCGTGGTCAACCGGATTCTGGAGATCGAGTCCGCCCTGAACGACGCCACCGAACTCTGCGAAATTGCCGTGTCGGAGAACGATGACGACACCTTTGTCGCGGTCGAATCCGATACCGACGCACTGCGTTTGCAGGTCGAGTCGTTGGAATTCAGGCGGATGTTCTCCAATCCGGCCGATCCCAGCAATTGCTTCCTCGAGATCCAGTCCGGGGCGGGCGGCACCGAAGCCCAGGACTGGGCGCAAATGCTGCTGCGCCAGTACCTGCGCTACTGCGAACGCAAGGGGCTCGACGCACAGTTGCTCGAGGAGTCGCCCGGCGATGTTGCTGGCCTCAAGGGCGCAACCGTCAAGATCGAGGGCGAATATGCCTATGGTCTGTTGCGCACCGAAACCGGCATTCACCGGCTGGTGAGGAAATCACCCTTCGACTCCAGCGGGGGGCGCCACACCTCCTTCGCATCGGTTTACGTCTACCCCGAGATCGATGACTCGATCGAGGTCGAGATCAATCCGGCCGACTTGCGGATCGATGTGTTCCGTGCCTCGGGCGCGGGCGGCCAGCACATCAACAAGACCGAGTCTGCGGTCCGCATCACGCACAACCCCACCGGGATCGTCGTTCAGTGTCAGAACGATCGTTCGCAGCACCGCAACCGCGACGAAGCGATGAACATGCTGAGGGCGCGTCTCTTCGAGTTCGAGATGCGCAAGCGCCGCGCCGAGGCCGACAAGGTCGAGGCGGCCAAGAGCGATATCGGCTGGGGGCACCAGATCCGCTCGTACGTGCTCGACCAGTCCCGAATCAAGGACCTGCGCACCAACGTCGAGATCAGCAACACACGTTCGGTACTGGACGGCGATCTCGACGAACTCATTACGGCCAGTCTCAAGCAGGGCATTTGAAGCCGTCCAGCCGTGACGCCCCGGGCGATGGCACTGGACCCGCCTCGCCCGCCTCGACAAAGGTGAATCCGATGACAACCGCAGATCTTCGCGACGCCGAGCCGCAGCAGGACGAGAACGCGATCATTGCTGAGCGCCGCGCCAAGCTCGGTCGGCTGCGCGCAAGCGGCGTTGCCTTCCCCAACGATTTTCGGCCGGCCCACCATGCGGCCGACCTCGCCACCCACCACGGCATGAAGACCCGCGAGCAGCTCGAGCGCGAGCACATTGCGGTGCGTGTGGCAGGGCGCATCGTACTCAAGCGCGTCCAGGGCAAAGCCAGCTTCGCAACGATCCAGGACGGCAGCGGCCGCCTGCAGATCTGGATGAATGATGAGGGCGTAGGCGCGCCCGCCCACGAGGCCTTCAAGCACTGGGACCTTGGTGACATCATCGGGGTCGAGGGAGTGCTGTTCAAGACGATGAAGGGCGAGCTCTCGGTGCGCTGCGCATCGCTGCGCATGCTCGCCAAGTCGCTGCGTCCGCTGCCCGACAAGTTCCACGGCGTAGCCGATCAGGAGCTGCGCTACCGCCAGCGCTATGTCGACCTGATCGCCAATCGCGAGACCCGCGACACCTTCGTCTCGCGCAGCCGCACGATCAGCGCCATCCGCGCGTTCATGGTCGCGCAAGGCTTTCTCGAAGTCGAAACCCCGATGCTGCACCCGATCCCGGGCGGTGCCAGCGCCAAACCCTTTGTCACCCATCACAACGCGCTCGATCAGGAGATGTTCCTGCGAATCGCCCCCGAGCTCTACCTCAAGCGACTGATCGTGGGCGGTTTCGAGCGTGTTTACGAGATCAACCGCAACTTTCGCAACGAGGGCATCAGCCCAAGGCACAATCCCGAGTTCACGATGATGGAGTTCTATGCAGCCTACACCGACTATCGGTGGCTCATGGACTTCACCGAAGAGGTGATACGCGAGGCCGCGCGCGCCGCCACCGGCAGCACCCAGATCACGTATCAGGGGCAGTCGATCGACCTCGGGCGACCCTTCGAGCGGCTGAGCATCGCAGGCGCGATCGCGCGCCACGCGCCCCACTACCCGGCAGGCCGGCTCGACGAGGTCGAATGGCTGCGCGAGGAACTGACCCGGATCGGTGTCAATGTCAACGACCCGGCCCTCGCGCGCGCCGGGCTGGGCGCACTGCAACTCGCGTTGTTCGAGGAGGTCGCCGAACACAAGCTTTGGCAGCCCACCTACATCATCGACTATCCGGTGGAGGTGTCGCCGCTTGCGCGGGTCTCTGATCACCGGCCTGGCGTGACCGAGCGATTCGAACTGTTCGTCGCAGGTCGCGAGCTTGCCAACGGCTTTTCCGAATTGAACGACCCCGAAGACCAGGCCGCCCGCTTCCATCTGCAGGCCGATGCCAAGGCTGCAGGCGACGAGGAAGCCATGTACTTCGATGGCGACTATATTCGTGCGCTCGAGTACGGCATGCCTCCAGCCGGCGGCTGCGGGATCGGGATTGACCGCCTGATCATGCTGCTCACCGACAGCGCCAATATCCGCGACGTGGTCCTCTTCCCTGCCCTCAGACGCGAGGATTGAGCCTCCGGACCAACCAGAGCGCCTGAGCGATTTGCGCTGATGTCACGGTTTTCAGCCACCCGAAACCCACGTCTGTCCGTGGCGATCGTGGCGCTGGGCATCACGCAGATCATCGGCTGGGGCACCACTTTCTATCTTCCTGCGGTCGTGGCGCAGGCGGTCGCCGAGGACGGTCTGGTATCGAAGACCCACTATCTCGTCTCGTTTTCCTGGTGCCTGCTGCTCGCGGGCCTCCTGGCACGCAGACTGGGCCGACTGATCGACCGGGTCGGGGCTGCGCCGGTTCTGGCAACGGGCTCGCTGGTCAGCGCGCTCGGTCTTGTGCTCCAGTCGATTGCCCACGAACCCTGGCTGATCTGGTTGTCATGGACATCGATTGGCATCATGCTCAGGGCTGTTCTGTATGACGGCGCGTTTGCCGCGCTCACGGCGCTCTCCGGCAGCCAAGCGAGGCGATCAATTTCGCTCCTCACGCTGATGGGCGGACTGGCCTCCACGGTCTTCTGGCCGATCGGAGCGTGGCTGGTGGAATGGACCGACTGGCGCACGACCTTGCTGGTCTATGCCGCGCTCAATCTGCTCGTGTGCGCGCCGCTTCACTGGTGGTGCGCGGGCCAGGTAGCCTCAAGGAGTCGTGCGTCCAGCGCTCCGGTCCGGGCAGAAACCGCATCGCCCACCCAGCCGCCCGCCCAAGCCATCGGCTCGAGTCCCGACAGCGCACTGTTCAGGGAGCACGGACTGCGAGAACGCGCGATCCTGCTGTTTTCAGCGGCGCTCGCGCTTCACGGCTTCATTTCCTACGGGATCTCGACCCACCTGCCCAGCCTGCTCCAGGGCCTGGGCCTGCAGACGGGTGCTGCCATCATCGTCGCGTCGCTCATGGGTCCGGCACAGGTACTCGCGCGCATCGTCGAGTTGCGGCTTCAGCGCTCCATCCCCACGCTGTCGCTCACCATTCCGATCTTCTTGTTGATGCCTCTTGCGTTTGCAGGCTTCGCCTCTCTTCCGGCGGTGCCTGCGAACCAAGCCGTCGTCGCGGGCGCCCTAGTGGTCATGATCTGGGGGGCGAGCAACGGCCTGATGACGATCATCCGCGGCTCGCTGCCCATCACGCTGTTCGGTACGGCCGGCTACGGCGAGGTGCTGGGTCGGCTCGCAGCGCCCACCCTCTTCATGGGCGCGATCGCACCGGTGCTCTTCGGTCTGGCGATCGAATGGCTGGGGCCCTCTGGGGCGTCAGTGTTTCTGCTGGTGCTCGGGGTACTGTCGACCGGACTGGCCGGACGACTGGTCAAGCTTGCGCGCAATCAGGCCGCCTCGTCGATCCAGGCCTGCTGAATCGCCTCGAGCACCTTTTCACCTGACCGGGCGGGATCATCGTCAAACCCCGGCAAACCAATGACCCAGCCACGCAGGTCGGTGAAGCGAACCTGTCGCGGGTCGATATCGGGATAGGCGTCGGCCAGTTCGATGGCGATGGTCTGCACGTCGGTCCACTTCATCCCTGTTTCCTCTCTACAGAAGGCACGCGCGGCGATGCAAGCAGGATCACTCGCGCGCGAGGTTGATCGTGTATTTGGGAATGTCGACCGTGAGGTCGGTAGCGGCCAGGTGCACCTGGCACGACAGACGCGAGAGCGCCGTCAGACCCCAGGCCTTGTCGAGCATGTCGTCTTCGTCTTCGGTGGCTGATTCGAGCGAGCCGCCCCCCTCGCGGATGATCACGTGGCAGGTGGTGCACGCGCAGGACATTTCGCATGCATGCTCGATGTCCACACCGTGCTCGAGCAAGGCCTTGCAGAGCATCGTGCCCTCTGGCGCCTCGAACGACAGGCCCTGCGGGCAGAGCGACTCGTGAGGCAGAACTCGAATGACAGGCATGGCTGAAGGTCCTCTTCAATGACCCAGTTGATCGACCCGCCGCCCGGACAAGGCTCGCCCGATCGCCTGATCCATGCGGCGCGCAGCAAAACTCTCGGTCCCAAGCGCTAGCGCCTCGATGGCGTGGCGGATGGCGTCGGCATCGTCCGACACAGCAGCCTGAGCGGTCTTGGCCAGAAGGGCCTCGATCTCGACATGCTCGCGCTCGGAGACCAGCTGGCCGTCCTGAGTCAAGGCAGCCTGCGTGGCCTCGATGAGTCGTTGCGCCTCGACCTGCTGCTCGCGAAGCGCGCGCAGCCTGCGATCTTCGCCCGCCGCAGCAAACGAGGATTGCAGCATCTGGGCGATCTCATCGTCGCTCAGTCCATAAGAAGGCCGCACGGCGATCGACGCGACCACTCCGCTCGAGAGCTCTGACGCGGTCACCGACAGCAAGCCATCGGCGTCGACCTGGAAGCTCACGCGAATGCGGGCTGCGCCTGCGCTCATTGGCGGAATGCCGCGCAATTCGAAACGGGCGAGCGAGCGACAATCGCTGACGAGGTCGCGTTCGCCCTGCACCACGTGAATGGCGAGCGCCGTCTGACCATCGCGAAAGGTGGTGAACTCCTGCGCCCGTGCGACCGGAATCGTAGAGTTGCGCGGGATGATGCGTTCGACCAGACCGCCCATCGTCTCGAGTCCCAGCGACAGCGGAATCACGTCGAGCAACAGCCAGTCATCCCCGTCGGGCCGATTGCCCGCAAGCAGGTGGGCCTGCATCGCAGCGCCGATCGCCACCACGCGGTCGGGGTCGATATCGGTCAAGGGCGCGCGTCCGAAGAGATCAGCGACCGCGCGTCGGATTGCTGGCATCCGGGTCGCGCCCCCCACCAGAACAACGGCCTGCGCATCGGACGCCGCCAATCGCGCGTCGCGCAGGGTTCGCTTCAGCACCTGCACGGTCCGCTGAATGAGATCCCGGGTCATGGTCTCGAATCGCTCGGCCGACAAGGGAAGCCGCACCAGAGACGATCCGGACAGCCGCACCGCGAAGTTGGCGAGACCATACGTGGACAGGGCCTCCTTTGCACGGCGGGCCTCGATCAGCATCGCGCGCAAGTCACCGGCGGAGAGCGCACCGCTTGCGATCGCCGCCTCAATCGGGCGCGCCGCATCGGTATGGGCGAGCCCCGTTTCCTTCAGGGCCCATTCGACAATTCGCAGATCGAAGTCGTCCCCGCCGAGCGCTGAATCACCGCCCGTCGCAATCACCTCGAACACCCCACGGGACAAGCGTAGGACCGATACGTCGAAGGTCCCACCACCGAGATCGAAGATCACGATATCGCCCTCGGCCCCGGAATCGAGCCCGTAGGCGATCGCGGCGGCGGTCGGCTCATTGAGCAGCCGCAACACCTCGATACCCGCCAGGCGCGCAGCGTCCTTGGTCGCCTGCCGCTGCGCATCATCAAAGTAGGCCGGAACGGTGATCACGGCCCCGTGCAACTCACCACCGAGCGAACGCTCGGCACGATCCCTCAAAACGCCCAGAATCTCCGCTGAAACCTCGACCGGACTCTTGTCACCCGCAAGTGTGCGCAAGCGGACCATGCCGGGCGAGTCCACAAACTCATAGGGAGTCTGCTGCCGCCTCGCATCGTCGATACCCCGACCCATGAAACGCTTGACCGACACAACGGTGTTGATGGGGTCCGACACGGCACGGGCGAGCGCCTCATGTCCCACCGCCACCACGCCGCTCGCGTCATACGACACGACAGAGGGCAGCAAGGCGTGGCGCTGTTCGTCCTCGATCACCTCCGGCACGCTCGAACGGACCGTGGCCACCAGGGAATTTGTCGTGCCAAGGTCAATACCGACTGCAAGACGACGTTGATGCGGCTCGGGTGACATCCCGGGTTCGGAGATCTGGAGCAGCGCCATGGTCAGGGTATCCGGAAAGGGGCCTCAGATGGACTCATCGGCCTGCGCATCGATCTGATCCAGGAATCGTTCGATGAACATCAGTTGGCGCACGGGCGCGGCCGCAAGGTCATGGCGCCCATCAACGTCGATCAGACGTTCGAGTTGGGCAAGTAGATCATCACGGGTTGCCCGAACTTCAAGGGTCAGCGCATCGCGCTCACGGCCCGGGTCAGCCGCATCAGGCAAGGATTCCAGCGTCTCTCGCCATTCCATTTGCTGCATGAGAAAACCGGGCTCGAAGCCACTGCGGGACGTCTCGTCGACCTCGATGCCTTTCAGACGCAGAAGATAGACCGCACGCTGGACGGGGTCACGCAGGCATCGCCAGGCCTCGTTGGCCAGTGTTGCAGCCTGCATCGCAAACCGGCGTTCTGCCGGCGGTTCGTTGACGAAACGATCCGGATGCACCGTCGATTGCAGCTCGCGATAAGCGGTTTCCAGAGCGGCAAGATCGATCCGGAACGACGCGGGCAACGCCATCAATTCGAAATGATTCTTGCGGAGCAGTTGCATCAGCGCCGTTTCAAAGAAAAGTCGGAGCACAAGGCTCCGACGGATCAAACAATCACAAGAAAGCCGGGGTCACGAACGGCCGGGCAAACGCAGAGACCGGAGGCCTCTCGGAGGCTCGACCTCTCAAACCTGAAACGACTCGCCGCAGCCGCACTCGCCCTTGACGTTTGGGTTGTTGAATTTGAAGCCTTCGTTGATCCCCTCGCGGACGAAATCGAGCTCGGTACCGTCAAGGTAGGCGAGGCTCTTGGGATCGACCAGGACGGTCACACCGTAGCTCTGGAACAGCAGGTCCTCGGGAGCCGCCTGATCGGCGTACTCGAGCTTGTAGGCGAGACCCGAGCAACCTGTCGTCTTGACCCCGAGTCTGACCCCCACACCCTTTCCGCGCCGGGCGATATAGCGTGAGACGTGGCGGGCAGCCGCCTCAGTCAGCGTGACAGCCATGATGCGTCAGGCCGCGCGCGCTTCGGACGCAGCCACATCGGCCACACCAACTGCTTCGTGCTTGGCCCGATAATCCGCCACCGCCGCCTTGATCGCGTCCTCGGCCAGGATGGAGCAATGAATCTTGACCGGCGGCAGAGCGAGTTCCTCGGCGATCTGGCTGTTGCGGATCGACATGGCTTCGTCGAGCGTGCGGCCCTTGACCCATTCGGTCACGAGCGAGGACGACGCAATCGCCGAGCCGCACCCATAGGTCTTGAATCGTGCGTCCTCGATCACACCCTCGGCGTTGACCCGGATCTGCAACTTCATCACATCGCCGCACGCCGGCGCGCCTACCATGCCGGTGCCGACGCTGAGATCGTTCTTGTCGAGCGAACCCACGTTACGCGGATTTTCGTAGTGGTCGATGACCTTTTCGCTGTATGCCATCTCAATCTCCCTGCTGCATGCTGCCAGAAACGGAAACGAAAGCCTGCACGAGTCCAGAAACAATCAATGTGCAGCCCACTGCACCTTGTCGAGATCGACGCCCTCTTGGACCATCTCCCAGAGGGGCGACATCTCACGAAGCTTGCCGACCTTGCCCTGAATGAGCCGGACTGCAAAATCAACCTGCTCCTCGGTCGTGAAACGACCGATCGAAAAACGAATCGAGGAGTGCGCGAGCTCGTCGGTCAAACCCAGCGCCCGCAGCACGTACGAAGGCTCGAGGCTGGCTGAGGTACAGGCCGAGCCACTCGAGACGGCGATGTCCTTGATCGCCATGATCAGCGACTCGCCCTCGACATAGTTGAAGCTGACATTGAGGTTGTGCGGCACCCGCTGCTCCAGATCCCCATTGACGTGCACCTCAGGCATCTCGCGGATGCCGTTCAGCAGGCGATCCCGCAAGGCACGAACGCGAGCCGTCTCGACTGCCATCTCCTCGCGTGCAATCCGGAAGGCCTCGCCCATGCCAACGATCTGATGCGTCGCGAGCGTACCCGAGCGAAAACCGCGCTCGTGGCCGCCACCATGAATCTGCGCCTCGATCCGGACCCGGGGCTTGCGACGCACAAACAGAGCGCCCACGCCCTTGGGGCCGTAGGTCTTGTGCGCAGAGAATGACATCAGGTCGACCTTGAGTGCGCCAAGATCGATGGCGACCTTGCCGGTTGCCTGAGCCGCATCGACGTGAAATACGATGCCGCGCTCCCGGCAGATCTCGCCGATGGCAGCAATGTCTTGGACAACACCGATCTCGTTGTTGACCATCATGACCGACACCACCGTCGTGTCAGGACGCAGACTCGATCGCAGGACATCCAGATCGATCAACCCATCGGGCTGGACGTCGAGGTAGGTCGCCTCAAAACCATGCCGCTCGAGCTCCCGAAGCGTGTCAAGGGTCGCCTTGTGCTCGGTCTTGACGCTCACCAGGTGACGACCACGGTCCTTGTTGAACTGGGCCGCGCCCTTGATCGCGAGGTTGATCGACTCGGTCGCACCAGAGGTCCAGACAATCTCTCTGGGGTCAGCACCCACAAGCGCCGCAACCTGTTCGCGCGCAGTCTCGACGGCCTCTTCCGAGGTCCAGCCGTAGACGTGACTGCGCGAGGCAGGGTTGCCGAAATTCTCGTAAAGAAACGGCACCATCTTGTCTACGACGCGCGGGTCAACCGGCGTCGTAGCGGAATAGTCGAGATAGATCGGCAGGCGCATGGGTAACCGAACTCCCTCAGATCGTGGTCAGACGGCCGTTGTCGAAACGGATGGTCTGAAGGGTGGAGGTGGGAAACTCGAGAGCGGCCCGATGCTCTTTCAGCACCGAGATCTCGCGAGGCCGGGTACGACCCTCGCGACCGCGCTGCTGCTCAACCAATTCCGACAGCTTGACCGAGCTGAGATAGTCGATCATGCGGGCGGTGAGGTTTGACCAGAGCTCATGCGTCATGCACGGGCCATCGTCGATGCAGTTTTCCTTGCCGCCGCACTGGGTCGCATCCAGCGGCTCGTCCACCGCAAAGATGATGTCGGCAACGGTAACGTCTTTCATGGAACGGGCCAGGGTGTAACCCCCGCCCGGCCCGCGCGTACTCTCAACAAGCTCATGACGGCGCAGTTTGCCAAACAACTGCTCGAGATAGGAAAGAGAGATTTTTTGCCGCTGGCTGATACCGGCCAGCGTCACAGGGCCCTGATGCTGTCGCATCGCCAAATCGATCATCGCGGTTACAGCGAACCGCCCTTTGGTGGTCAGTCGCATGATTGCTCCGAGTGGGGGAGAGGCAAATAGTTGACCAATAAACTCGACTATACCCTAATCCGAGCGATTTAGTCGAGATATCCGTCTTCGTATGAGGGTTTTGTCCAAGACAAAAGCTCATCGAACGCATTCTAGGCCAGACAAACGGTTTTGTGAACCCCAAGTTTGTAACATGACCGGTGAGTCACAAATCTCAGGTGCCAGACTCAGGTTTTGTGCGGTCCGAACATCTCTACACATCGAATGTAGCGCCCTTTCCGACTGGGCGCACGCCGAAAAAAACCCGGGCAACGCCCGGGTTCGTATTCGGCCAGCCTGACCATGCGCCAATCCCTAGGGCCGCGTGCCCAGCGGAATCGCCAGGCACGCCGCCGGGATACTCAAGCCGCAGCGACCTGAGTCGCGCGCCGCTTGGCGATCTCGAGCAGCCCGCTGCAGGCGTCCTCGATATAGTCGAGAGCCTGCTCGAAGCCCTGCTGCGAGCCGTGGTAAGGATCGGGGACGGTCGCCGTCTCGTGCTCAGTCGCAAATCGCATCAATAACTGCAGCTTGTGGTGAAGGCGCTTGGGCGCCGTCTGCTGCAGCAGCGACAGGTTGTCCCAGTCCATGGCGAGGATCATGTCGAACTCCTCGAAGTCGCGCTCGGTCACCTTGCGCGCACGAATGTCAGCCATGGCGTAGCCACGCTTTTGCAGCGATTGCTGAGCCCGCTTGTCGGGGGCCTCGCCCTCGTGGAAGGCATGGGTCCCCGCCGAGGCGACGCGAACGATGTCGTCGAGGCCGGCCGTGCGGATCATGTGACGGAACACGCCCTCAGCCATTGGCGAGCGGCAGATGTTGCCCATACAGACGAAAAGGATCTTTGTGCTCATAGCCAGGGAGGTGGGCTCTCGTTTTGCCATTTTCAATACCTGTTGGAAAAAAATAGGAGGGGGAAATACCTCATGCCGCGCGCCCAGTGACGAGCGGGCCTGCGCGACCGGAACCATCGGAGCCAAAGACCTGCTCCTTGAGGCGGGCCAGGCGATCGCGGACCTGGGCGGCCTGTTCGAATTCGAGATTGCGCGCGTGCTCGAGCATCTGCTTTTCGAGTAGCTTGATCTCGCGCGAGAGCGCCTTCTCGGACAGTGACAGCACCTCTGCACCAGCGGTATCGGCAGCGCCTGTGCTCGAGCGGGATGTGCGGGAGGCCTGCGGGTCATACACCCCGTCGATCATCTCGCGCACTTCCTTGACGATCCCGCGCGGCGCAATGCCATGCTCGGCGTTGAACGCCAACTGCCGGGCACGACGCCGCTCGGTCTCGGACATCGCACGCCGCATCGACTCGGTGACTGAATCGGCGTACAGGATCGCGGTGCCTCGGAGGTTGCGCGCGGCGCGCCCAATCGTCTGGATGAGGCTGCGCTCGGAGCGAAGAAACCCCTCCTTGTCCGCATCCAGGATCGCCACCAGCGACACCTCGGGCAAATCGAGCCCCTCGCGCAGCAGGTTGATGCCCACGAGCACATCAAACGCACCCAGTCGCAGGTCACGAAGGATCTCGACGCGCTCGACCGTGTCGATGTCCGAATGCAGATAGCGCACCCGAACCCCGTGCTCGCCGAGATAGTCGGTGAGGTCTTCGGACATCCGCTTGGTGAGGGTCGTGACGAGCACCCGATCGCCCGCACGGACCCGATCGCGAATCTCGGACAGCAGATCGTCGACCTGGCTGCACGCGGGTCTGACCATGATGACCGGATCGACCAAACCCGTGGGACGCACCACCTGCTCGACAACCTGACCGGCATGCTCGCGCTCGTAGTCGGCGGGCGTCGCCGAGACAAAAATGCACTGCCGCATCCTCGCCTCGAATTCCTCGAAACGCAGCGGCCGATTGTCGAGCGCCGACGGCAGCCGGAAACCGTAATCGACCAGCGTTTCCTTGCGCGAGCGATCCCCCCGATACATGCCGCCCGTCTGCCCGATGGTGACGTGGCTCTCGTCGATGATCAGCAGGGCATCGGCGGGCAGGTAGTCGATGAGCGTCGGCGGCGGCTCGCCGGGGCGAGCGCCAGAAAGATGCCGGGAGTAGTTTTCGATGCCCTTGCAGAAGCCCAGCTCCTGAAGCATCTCGAGATCGAATCGGGTGCGCTGCTCCAGCCGCTGGGCCTCGAGCAATTTGCCCTGGGCGTAGAAAAACTCGAGCCGCTCGGCCAGCTCGAGCTTGATCGTCTCTATCGCACGGAGCACCGTCGCACGGGGGGTCACATAGTGCGAGGACGCATAGACGACGAAACGCGGCAGCTTTTGGCGTACGCGCCCAGTGAGCGGATCGAAGAGCTGCAAGGACTCGATCTCATCATCGAAGAGCTCGATGCGCAGCGCGAGCTCGGCATGCTCCGCCGGAAAAACGTCGATGGTGTCACCGCGCACTCGGAACGTGCCGCGAACGAACTCGGTCTCGTTGCGCCGGTACTGCATCGCGACCAGTCGCTGAAGCAACTCGCGCTGACCGATACGATCCCGAGGACGCAGCATCAGCCGCATGTCGTGATAGTCGGCTGGGTTGCCGATGCCGTAGATACACGACACCGTCGCAACGATGATCGTATCGCGCCGCTCGAGCAAGGACTTGGTCGCCGACAGCCGCATCTGCTCGATGTGATCGTTGATCGAGGAGTCTTTCTCGATGAAGAGATCCCTCTGGGGTACGTAGGCCTCTGGCTGGTAATAGTCGTAGTAGGAGACGAAGTACTCGACCGCGTTCTCGGGAAAGAACTCCCGCATCTCAGAGTAAAGCTGTGCCGCAAGCGTCTTGTTGGGTGCCAACACCAGGGCCGGCCGGCCCAAGTCGGCAACCATGTTGGCGATCGTGTAGGTCTTGCCAGACCCCGTCACACCCAGCAGGGTCTGAAAGCTCAGGCCGTCGCGAACGCCATCGACCAGCTGTGCAATGGCACGCGGCTGGTCGCCCGCCGGTGGGTACGGGCGGTGCAAACGGAACGGACTGCCCGGAAAATCGAGCAGCGCCCCTGCCGACGCTTGCAACTGACTCATCTGTTCAAATAAACCCTGTGTTGCACGTGCTATGCTTGACAAAATCAAAGTTGCATTGGGTTTCGTCCGACGCCCCTCCGAGCGCCCCTTTTTGAGGCGCTCCCGAAGGTCGCAAGGCTGGTGGACCCAGCGATCGCCCAATGCCCATTTTGACCGTTTCAGTGGCAGCAACACGAGCCCGGTACGCGCGAAGTTTCCGCACCGCAACATGAGCACTCTGCGGACGCCTCTGTGTTCGCCCGAGCCATAGCGGAACTCGACCCAATGGCTCGATCACTGTCGCTGATCGCCGTCAAAACCACCGCAAATTATCGCTCCACACCCCAAAAAAAGCTAGAGTCATGCACAATTTCTGTGCATTTCACTCGGCCATTCCATCAATATCCCATCTGAATCAAGGACTTGTGACCTCATCATGACCGCCTCTATGTTCGCCACCGTCGAGCTCGCTCCCCGCGACCCCATCCTCGGGCTCACCGAGGCCTACAACGCCGACACCCGTAGCGGCAAGGTCAACCTCGGCGTCGGCGTCTACACCGACGACCAGGGTAAAGTGCCCCTCCTCGGTGCAGTGCGTGAAGCCGAAAAGCGCCGTCTTGAGGCACAGGCTGCCCGATCGTACTTGCCGATCGAGGGCCTCGCCGGCTACATTCAGGCGGTCCAGCACCTGTTGTTCAAGCCAGAATCCGCCCTGCTCAAGGAAGGCCGTGTCGCGAGCTTCGAGGCTCTGGGCGGGACGGGGGGCCTGCGAATCGGGGCCGAGTTCCTGCGCAGGTTGAATGCCAAAACCGAGGTCTGGATCAGCGACCCGAGCTGGGAAAACCACCGAGCGCTCTTCGAGGCGGTGGGTTTCAAGGTTCACACCTATCCCTACTACGATGCGGCCAGCCACGGCGTCGACTTCGAGGGCATGAAGCGCGCACTGTCCGCCATGCCCGCAGGCTCCATCGTGGTCCTGCATGCCTGCTGCCACAACCCGACTGGCGTCGACCTGAGCGAGGCTCAGTGGCAAGAGGTCGTCGATCTGGTGCGCAGCCGCGACCTGGTCGCGTTTCTCGACATGGCCTACCAGGGTTTTGGCGATGGGATCGCCGAGGACGCGCTGGCGCTCAACCTGTTTGCAAACTCGGGGCTGAGCTTCCTGGTCTCGAGTTCGTTCTCGAAATCGTTCTCGCTCTATGGCGAACGCGTCGGCGCGCTGACCATCGTCACGACCAACCGGGACGAAACCGCCCGGGTCATCAGCCAGGTCAAACGCGTGATTCGCGCCGCCTACTCCAGCCCGCCGACCCATGGCGCGTTCATCGTCGCGAGCGTGCTCTCCACGCCCGACCTTCGCGCGATGTGGGAAGAGGAGCTCGCAGGCATGCGCAACCGCATTCACGCGATGCGCAGCGGCCTGGTCGAGCGCCTACAGGCGCGCGGCGTAAACCGCGACTTCAGCTTCGTTGCGCGCCAGCGCGGCATGTTCTCGTATTCCGGGCTCACTTCGGCACAGGTCGATCGCCTGCGCGAGACCTATGGCATCTATGCACTCAGCACCGGACGGATCTGCGTAGCTGCAGTCAACAGTCGCAACGTCGACTACGTCGCGGACTCGATCGCTGCGGTGCTGAAGGGCTGAAACCAAGGCCTGCGCCCATTGTCCAGCCTTCGA
>Ga0169931_10008860_pt1 | contig 14607 bp, 9 predicted proteins | sample Kivu_15m_20L_FD_129675 | JGI IMG/M metagenome (GOLD analysis project Ga0169931, IMG submission 129675) | Freshwater microbial communities from Lake Kivu, Western Province, Rwanda to study Microbial Dark Matter (Phase II) - Kivu_15m_20L... | ecosystem: Environmental > Aquatic > Freshwater > Lake ...
CAACCCCAACCCCAACCCCGTCTTTTTTAATTAAAATATATCATATACATCACTCAATAGTTCTAGTAAGTTCTTCTATCCGATATACACACACATTCACCTAGTTTCTTTACCCTTAGCCCATCTAGCTCACCTGCATTCTTGTCTCCAAGCCTTGCTTCAGCCTCAACAACAACTTTTAACTCTCTTTTACACTCTAATCAACCTCGATGACTCCGTTGCCTTAAAAGTTGCCGTCTTTGCGGTATTTTCTGAGCTGGTTCTTCCAGTAAAACACAAAGGTGAGCACGTGGCCAATCAGATCAGCGCCTTGATTGGACTACAACTATCGCAACAGCATGATGAGAGTTCTTGTGGTTTTGATCCAGATGGTTTGTGGGCACTTACCTGTGACTAGTTTGCGGTAATTCCCTATGCAGTGTATTCTAAAATTACTGTTTTTATGCTTAGCAATTAGCCTACTGAAAATCTTTTCCTGAAGATTAATTGAAATAAAACCCAATTTTACAAAGTTTTAGCCTATTACTCTATATAAATTGCTCTGTGGAGAGATGTCTCCTAAAAAAATATTGATTTTTTATACGAATTACTGGAACTAAGCAAAGTGATGTCGAATTATGTGTGAATTTAACACAAATGAGTCTTTTAGGAAGATTTCTGCGAGAGTTGATATGAGTTGTTATAGAATGGTTTGTTCTTTGTGGGTCAGATTGGAAGGACTTGAAAGATTGTCATTGAGCTATCTGTTTATACACCTCATCACCAGGAGGGCCGTTGTTTTGGATGAAAAAATAGAGCTAGAACTTGATTGTGGGTTACAGTAATGGCTGATAAGAGAATGAGTCACAAAGATAGTAGGCTTTACTTACTATACAACTATTTGAAGCTTAGACAGAAAGGCAATAGGCATTTATACAAAAGGATCATTCATGTTCAACTCTGTTAAACTGCTTTTTTATTTAAAGTTGTATTAGATATTGGCTAATTGTTTGAGAATAATAGTGATGAACCACAAAGCTTCGTTTGAATACTTGCTATTGATGGCATACTGAGTCTCAAGCATAGTGGATAGCATATCGACGCTGCTTTTACACACTATTTCATGAACACTGCCCCTCTCTGGTGGCCAATCATTGCTTTAATGTATTTCCTAGGCAGTTTTGGTAAATTTATTGTAGAGTTGTGTGAGATCAGTGACAGTAGGCTACAGGATCAGAGGCATGAACTGGTTAAGATTGGTAAGGATGATTAATTTGCCAAAGGGACGATCGTTGAGCTAGTGCACGATGCTGTTAACTATTACTATTGCATATTTAAGCGAAGACAAAGCAACTATCCGGGTCAGTATTTGTTAAGTAATACGCAAATATCTGTCACTAAAGGCAAGGGGAGTCATCGCTAATGCTAGCAAGTGCAGCCAGTTCTACTCATCTTACTAGTTTAGGTCAGTAGAGGCACTATAGATGTCTGCTATTCGGTCAAAAAGTACCTATTTTTAGCTAACACTGCTCACTAACTACTTGGCCTTATCGTATTCTTTTGAATGCAGGCATTGTTATATGGTTTCTACTGTTTATTGCTATGGGTGCGAGTGTTGCATGTGATGCTTATTATAGGCTTATATTATTATAGGGTTATTTGATATTGGTTTATATAGACAGGTTGCTGTCAGATTAATCGTAACTGTCAGATCATAGTCCAGCCAGCATGTCCTCGATCTCATCCTTCTTCTTGTTAACCTGCTTGTTTGTGTTGTTGTTGGTGGCTACCCCTACTCCTGGGTTCTTCTGCTCTATTTTTTTCTTCTTGTCTTTCTGCACTTCTCCCTCTAGTTCAGCCAGAAGGTCCTACATGAGTACATGGTTACGTCTACGTCTGCTTCTTCCTCGCTGTCTTCGACCATTCTTTTCATTTGTTCGTCGATTTGTTTTTGGGCTATTCTATTTTCGTTGGCAGCAATCACATGGTCGTTGATTCTTTCGGCCAGGTCTTCGGTTTCCTTGGTGAACTGGTTGGCTTCCTCCATGGCCTAAATGACTTATCTGTTCATTTATGCGTTTTCTACTTCGTCTTTCTTCTGGCCAATCACCTTGCGACGCACCTGGATAGACTAACTCATCCTCTATTTACCTGCATCAGCATAAACTTACCTCTAGTTGTTTTTTTATCTTAGTGGCCTCCTCAGCGTATTTTTTGGCTTCTTTCTGCTTGCCCTCAGCCAGGTACTCCTTTGCTTTTTCTTTCAATTTCTCCATCTTGGCCTACAGTTTGGCTTCCTTTTCCTGGAAGGTCTATATGTTTTTGTCCAGGTTGTTGCTAACCTTTTCGGCTTGTAGTTTTTTGGTGATTTTTTGTTCCTGGGCCTGTTTGGCCTTGAGGGCAGCTGCCTGTTGCTGCTGTTGCTGGGGACTGGGTTTGCTCTACTCTCCGCCCATATGCAAGTAATATTTATCAATCTACAATAAACTCTTAATCAGCCTATAATCTAAAAAACAGTGAAGATAAACTATCATCATACACAGCACTACAATACCCTAAAAACTGCTTTGTCATAACAAAATACTATAAAATCTATTAGAAAATGTATTTTCGTTTATCTGTTCTCTTTTTTTTGTCATGTTTTTATGCTTTGTGTTAAACTAATGTTAGGTTGATGCTATTGCTTGTTGCTATACTAAGATAATAATTGCATATATTTGTGTAACTCATCGATGTCCCGAAACAACCGCGAGAAGGGAGACGCTGCCAGTTACGGCCTTTAGGAGAGGAAGATTCCGGTGAGATAGGTGGTGGCCTAGTACGGCGAAATAATGGTGGCCAGTCAGGATTCCAGCGGCGGACTGATGCTGATAGGGGAGTCGAAGGGCAAAAGGATCATAAGCATATCTGGGGGGAGCAAAAAGATGTTTATTTTTGAGGAAGAAAACGGTAAGGATAGCCATTAAGTAGAATCTTAAAATGTAGTCACAGCACTGCATCCATAGAATGAAGACTATCTCGAGTATAAGGGCGAGGAAATGCTTTCAATCAACGATATCGTCATCAGTCTAGAGGGCAACAAAATCAACGAAGTCCGCAGCGGCAAATAGCACAACATCATACTCACCCATCAGGGCACTCTCTTCGCTTTCGGCAAAGGCAACTTCGGCTCACTCGGACTAGGAGGCACAGTATTCGCTCCAGCACCTCAACCCATTCACAAACTAGCCAATAAAAAGATAGTTTCAGTAGCATGCGGCATCCACCACACTCTCGCCTTGTCAGATATCGGCGACGTGTTCAGCTGGGGTCGTGGCTTCTAAGGTCAGCTAGGACTTCTGCCTAACGTGTAATCTAGCAGCACTCCGCAGTTCGTGCCTCACTTTTTCAAGTACGACCACTCTAAAGACGTTAAAATACTGCAAAAAATACCAGTAGTATCCATAGCGTGTGGAGCCTATCACTCAATAGCTATCGATCATCAGCATCAGATCTATTGCTGGGGCGAGGCAAGGTACGGCCAGACCGGTTCAGGTCGCAAAACAAAAGAACCTATTCCCTCGAAAGTAGAAGTGAAAGCAGACGTAAATAACATGTAATTCAGGATTAGCCTCGAAAGATAGTCAAGGCTGCTGGAGGATTCGGACACACGCTTTGCCTCACCGAGAAGGGATAAATATTTTCGTGGGGACTCAACATCAAAGGTCAACTAGGACTCAACGATCTGCCTGAGAATATTCAGTCCAAATAAGAACATTTGAACTATCTCAAAGCAGCCTATGCTCCCTGTCAGTTAAAATAAGCCAGGGACAAGTCATGTCTTCCGGTTTTCAAGGACATTGCTTGCGGATTTACAAGCAGCTATGCTATTGATATTTAAGGCAATTGCTGGGCTTGGGGAGGTGGAAACCTAGGCTTCAAAGACGTAATACGCTTTTTATTTAGAAGTACTTGTAGAGAGGACCAGTGAGAGTGACCTAGACGACCTAAAATAAAAAATTCACCAAAATATTTGCAAACGACAACGCAGTAATACTATTCTGCCCACTAACTCCACTATTTTTCAAACCCACTCTGGTTCCTTCAAGTGGCAACACATAACTCACGTTCTTCGGCAACGGATTTGTCGACACTGGTATGCAGGCTGCCAGATTCACACTGTAATAATAGACAGTGTAGGTGCCTCTTAGTTTTGACTAGAAGACTAACACTTACTATTGCAAGGCTCCTGTGTTTTAAAAAATAAATAAAAGACTAACATATCCTATGCAGTCTAAGATATAAATCACTCTCGATAAGAAACAATACATCTCCTATGGCAAACCCTTGCTTGTTTACAGCTCTAGACTACAAATTCAAAGCATTTAACCCAACTGCGGGTCAGTATTGGGAGGCAGTCAGGTGAAACTATATATGCCTCTGCCTTCAACTGTCCTAGAGTACCTGGACAACATAACTGTAGGTTTTAAGAACTCAAGTTTGGCTGATAAGGGCCAAAAGAAAGTATAGAATAATCCTGACTGGCTGTGCACATAGGGAAGTTACTTGAACTAAGTGATCACATGCAAAATACCCAACATTCCTCACTTCGATCAGGAAAATCCCTTCTATATGCTTGACGTGAGCATCAATGGTCAATAGTTTACCGAGTTTCCCCATACTTTCAGGTACTACTTCATCACTGACTCAAAAATAACTCCCAACTAAAGCGAAGACGATGTCGAACCATAGTGCACCATACAGGCCAATGGTCTTTTCGATACTCCCAACAAACAACTACACATTCAACTGCGTTTTGAACACGCACAAAAACAGTATCTTTGCTAGCGTTTTTGCGATTTGGTGTGGAACAAGGCTGAGAAAACATTGAGTTTCAAAATGCCCAAGCTGTCCTGGCTGATAGGCGATCACTAGTGCACGCCTTAGTTCTTAGAGTCAGCTCGAAAACAGCCTTGTTTGTTGAAGCTGGTGTTAGGCAAGAATGAGTCAGTAGATATAGGGAAGTTCCAGTTCACAGTGCCCCCTCCACCTCCCGAACCCGAGTAGGATAAAAAGGATGCTAAGAAAGACGCCAAGAAAGGAGCAAAGAAATGATAAATATGATATGGAAAACTTAAATTTTGTTTATTTTAGCATTTTTAGCTATATTGTATATAATATCCTTTTATAGTAGATTTTTAGTTGTATTAACTATATTTACTATTAGTCATAGTGAAAATAGGTATTAATTATATTTACTATTAGTGATAGTGAAAATAGGTATTAATTTTGAAGATGTTAATGACAATCACCAGCACAAGTTTTTGGCCCACCAGTTAGGGTTGCCGTTGTTGCTGTCCATGTTCATCAGGAACTTGCGCATTTCTTACCAGACAAGTAGAGTCATTGAAAAGGTCAGTCCTGGAATACCGAGCAGGAAGAACGGCAAATGTCTACATTACAACAAACTTACCTTCCTCCGAAAACGTTGTTAAGGCCAGGAATGTAGCACAAAATGATGAAGATAAAGGTCTAAAGGGCTAGACCACCAAACATGTGTCTGTTAGGGGCAGAATATGTGAAGGAAATCTACATAAATTAAGGTTTACTTTTCGAGATTTACAGGCGAAGACGTTGGACCACTGCACCATGACGATTGTTACAAAGTACGCAGATTGGGCATAGAAAACAGTGTCAGTAGTGAAAGCCACTGGTGAACCAGTATAAGAGCTATTGATTGCAAGAGTTTAGCTTTGAGTAGGCCAGGTGAAAGTCTGACAATATCCGTTCCAGCTGTTGGTTGGTAGTGGAACCACACTAGAGCAGTCATAAAGATAAAATCCTCTGAGATCCATATAGTTAGTAGTGGTTGATAGCCAATCAGGGAAACCAGTGTTGTATGAAACTCCAGAAGTGGTGGATGTAGTGGGAATAAAGGGGTTTCCAAAAGGCTGCGTTATGTCGGCGCCTGGACTAGTTTGACTCTGGATAAAAGTGTAGGCAGCATTGACGCCTTACTGGATAGGGTTGACAGCTGGAACTGAAAGAAGTTCAATAGCTATATTAGAGGGGAATCCGAATATTTCCATTACTATGAAGTAGGTGAAGAAACCTCCAGCTGTTGCTATCTATCCCATCTGGCCGTAAGCGTGAACGAGCAATCTTGCTGTTACCAAATGTTAGGCTGGTTTACGAGGAGCACGAGTCATGATGTCCACTTCAGCCTACTCGTAAGCAAGTGCCAAGGCTGGATAGATGTCAGTACCAACACAGATAACCAACATGAAGATGTTTGAAAGAGGAAGAGGCAACTGAAGAACCACCAAAGCAACGAAGGGCCAGATCTAAGTCATGTTAGAAGTCAATAAATACACGATAGTTTTCTTCAAGTTGTCGAAAATCTTTCTGCCTTACTCGACACCATCGACGATTGAAGCAAAGTCGTCGTTGAGCAAGATCATGTCTGCTGCATCCTTGGTCACATCAGACCCAGAAATACCCATTGATATACCAATGTCACCTTGCTTAATAGCTGGAGAATCGTTGACACCGTCTCCAGTCACACCCACGATGTTACCAATACCTTGACAAGCCTTAACAATTTGCAGTTTTTGAGCAGGAGTGGTTCTCGCAAACACAATCTGAGGCTTTCTGACCCAAGACTCCAAAATTTCATTTCCAATGTCGTCTCCGTCCTAGAAGGCTTTGACTATCATATCTCCGTGAATGACTATAGCATTTGCTTTTTGTAGAGCCTAGTTGGCATCATAGCCTTCTTCTTTGAGATCTTAGTTGGTCTTTAATGTAATGATTCCGATCTGTTTTGCAATGGCTGCGGCTGTCGGAGGCTGATCTCCAGTAACCATGATGACCTTGATACCAGCTGACTGGCATTTCTTAATGGCGAAAGGCACCGACTATTTAGGAGGGTCCATGAGTGACACCAAACCCACAAAAATATAGTTTTATATAGGGAAATTGAAGTTAGCCGGAGAAGATGTGTCGAAAGGGAAGTTCTCATAGTAAATGTCCTTGGGCAGAGGTAACATACCGAACCCAAGCACTCTCTAACCATTTTTACCGAATCTCAAGTTAACTCCATCAAAATTCTTTCTGTCCTCCTGATCAATCGTCTTGTACTTGCCCTGATAGAGAATTCTTCCACAATATTTCCATATTTTTTAAGGAGCACCTTTGATATAAGCCACATAAATGTGGTCAGGTCCTTCTTGTCTTACGATTGAAAGCGCATACTTGTTGGTCGAGTTGAAAGGCATTTTTGATTCAGAACCGTCTTTGCTTTTGCCCAAAGTGTATAGACTTCGTGTCTGATTGATATCTTCAATCGGCTGATAAAACTTAACCAAAGCAGTTTCAGAGGCGTCACCTATGACAGTCGCGTTGGCATAACGGAATCCTGGGTCTTTGAGCTATTCTTCAGAGATATCGAATTTAGCCTCACTGCAGATCATGGCGGTGTGATGAAGAATCTTGAAAGAGGGGTCTTCCACGTCGTATTCGTAAGGAAAATCTGGTCCCTTGATTTATTTGCTATTTCCTCTTACGACATTACCGTCATACCAGAGGTTCTATACAGTCATCTTATTCTGCGTAAGCGTGCCTGTTTTGTCAGAACAAATGCATGAGGTTGACCCTAGTGTCTCCACAGCTTCTAGATTCTTAACAAGCACTTGCTTTTCTGACAATTTTTTGGCAGTGATGGCCAGAGAAATGGTGATACAAGCGAGTAGTCCTTAGGGCACGTTGGCAACCAGAATACCAATGCCGAAGATGATGCACTGAAGAGCACTGTATCCGACTACAAAAAGAGCCAGGAAAAAGAAAACTACACCCAAAGTAATAGCGATAACAGTGATGATGAGCACAAAACGATCGAGCTATATTCTCAAAGGTGATCTTTGGCCTCCTCCACTAGCCGCCAAATCAGCGATTTGACCCATGACAGTGTTGCCTCCGATATTGATTACTATTCCTTTTCCTCGTCCTTACTTGCAAAGAGTACCGAAAAAGGCCAAGTTTTTAGTTTCAAAGGGTTCTTCAGGGTGAGTGCACTCTGGAGATCTAAGCAAAGGTTACACCTCACCAGTAAGGGGGGAGTTATCTACTTTCATTTCAATTGAAGAGAGGATTCTGAGGTCAGCTGGTACTTTTTATCCGCTGATGACTTCAACGATGTCGCCTCTGACTAGCTTTTAGGCAGGAAGTTGAGTTAGTTTTCCATCTCTGAGACACTTGGTGACTGAAGGGAGCATATTTTTGAATCCTTCCATCAGTGCTTCTGACTGAGCTTGCTGTGAAAATGTGATGATTCCTGTCAGCAAGATCACGATGATAAGGATGAATCCCAGATAGAGATTGGGTGCATTTCCGGTGGGCTGTACGATATAGGTGACGATGGACAGGATGGAGCCCACCCAAAGCATGATTGCGAACCAGTTTGTAATTTCCTTGAGGAATCTGATCCAAGCAGGAGTCTTTTACTTTTCAGGTAACTTGTTATCGCCTTCTTCGGCATTTCTTCTAAGGGCTGCCTCAGTGGTCATACCTGTTTTTTAGTTGGTGCCCAATCGATAGAGAAGTTCTTCAAGAGGTATTTTGTGTTCGTCCATACCTTGAATCTGCGATGCCTTGTCGTCCATCTTCCTCTCCTGTACCTACTTCTCGTCCTTTAGATTTTCTTAATGGAATATATGCTACCTTTTTCTTTCTTTGGCGGACGGGGCGCATCGGGATTGAGTCCTTTGGATATTCTTGAAGTCTTGCGAGATCTTTCGGCTTCAACTGTATTCTGCTGTTTGTGCTTGAGGGTCTGGAACAGCTGAGCGGCCACTGAGGAAGTGCGGTTGCGCTATTCGGGGTCTGCAGCTTTGGGTCTGCTCATAGCAGTCATCTCGTACTCGACTGGCTGCTTGTTGCGATTAGACATAAGATACTATATGTGTATGATAGATCAGAAATTCTTAAAAAATAATAAATATTAGGCAAATAATCCCGATTAAGGTTATAAATAAAAATAATGTAAAAATTATTTCTATACACACTACTCATTCAAAGATAATCTTTATTAGAAGGAATGGGTTTGTCTATTTAAAATACGATAGGTTAATCAAACGTGTACGGTGTCCCATACGCTTTTGAACAGTCGAGAGTAACGAACGTCGATTTCTCCCAACTGGTTGAGAACCACCATGAAGTCAGCGTCTGACCCAAAAGTCTGCTTTAAAATCTACACTGAACTTGTAGTCTCGCGCACGTTGAGAAACTAAGGATTGACTTTTGACTCCAAACTTTCATTTTGGTAGGCGCTCTATGGCTACACTTTTTGCTGATCAGGTATAGCATTTTTGAGCAAGCTGCCAATATCTAGCTCCTAAGGTTGCTAGATCGGTTCTGATGAGGCCTAATTGCCTTTTAGATCTTCAATTAGCTGGCTGAGCTGATCCATGTTGGAGGTGTCCTAGCCGGTGACTTGTGTTTCTTTGCGACCTAGATTGACCTTGTTGAGATACTCCTCAAAGCTCATTTCGTACTATTCAGTGTCTTACTCGATTGAACCGATGAAAGTTTAGCTACTTTTGGCCTTGAGTTGACTGAAAATGTCCTTCTGAGTGCGACTGATGCTGATTTCATCCTAGACTGCGTACTGATTCCTGAGGATTTGAGCAGATGTCAAGGCTAGAACATTTGTATACTATTTCCATGTCTTTAGAATGGCCACGAGATGGACTACTTTTTGTTTAAATAAGTTGAGTCTCTGAGCCTAAGTAGATGTTCTCTGCTTGATTTTATTGATGATTTCGTTAGATTTTTGCTGTTCTTGATTGACGATATCTTCAAGCTGTTTGCCACTGAATTTTCCACTTTTTCTTATTCTTTATATTTAGTAGCTGATCCTTTGTATTTCTTCTTTGACATCGTCTCTTTTGAAGTCTGCTATTTGTTTGCGAAGACTCAAATAAAGAGGAATCAAATATTTGTTTTTTTCCTTGATGATTTGTTAATTGCTTGTGACCATGTGGACCTACTCTAGATCGCCAAGTTCATAAGCTAGAGCCTCGGCAAAGAGTTTATAGTAGTACTAGGTGGATGCGATATACTATGGGAAGATTACTTCTTCGGTGAGTCTCTGTTAGGCATTTTACTAATTAAACCAAAAGTTGTTGCTTTCGTGCTACATGATCTTTAAAATTCTGCTTCTGTTTATACGACGCATGTCCTAGTCGTGGAGGTGCTTGTTAAGTTTGTCATCGAACAAAGCATTTTATCTCGCCCATCTCTTTTGATTTTAGTAAACCCGAAAAGAATGCACGAAACAGGCTTTGCGGAAAGAAGACTGTCTTTCTTCGTGCTTTGCAGCCATTTATTCTTTGTGTTTTTAAAGATATTCGTCTTCAATTTTGTTTTGGTAGTCCTTGGCTTAGATATGAACTTGTCTGCGGGCATCTCTAAGTTGTTTTTTATAGTCAATAAGGGACTGTTGGTTTGGCGTGATCACTCTGGGCTTGCGCACGTGGTAGCATCGTCTAAGCAAGAACAACATCAACTTAAATTATAATCCGGTTCATGCCTCAAACAATCGCAAATAAAATATAACATCAAGTAGTCGTCTGTGTGATATGAGTCAATGTTTGGTTTGTTTTCGCAGCTGCTAATGCGATTCTTCGCCAGTTTTCAGCTGCGTTACCCAACAGTTTCTGATTCTTTTTAGTTCCTTGGAAGTAAACTTGTTTTGTTATATCCATAGAATGAGTTTCGCCAGCTGTCTTTTATCAAATTCTTTGAACATTTCTTTGAAACTAGCCTCAATAACCCGCCCCTGATTTTGTAGGGACTCATACAGTCTGTGGAACTCTTGGGCTAGTGTTTTGTAAACGCCGCTTTACTTTATGAACCTTGCCCTGCCTTTTTATAGCAATTTGCTTATCTGAGCCTTATCCAGGTCTAGTTGTGCCATGAATTCCATCTCGAGCACACTCACTTGCTACTGAGCATTAGCCCTCCTCTTCATAAAAGGATTTTAACTCATGAAGTACTTGTGGATGTCACAGAGTAGCAATTAGGAGATCTCAGTCACGTAGTAGTTAGTTACTGCTGTGCGTTGCTGACCCGCAGTGCCGAAAAGTGCGAACAAATCTTAAATCTAGCTGTCAAACTGCCCCATCTGTGATGATAACTTATCCTAAAGTGACTGAATAGCATCCTGTCTGCTTCTGTAAAAACTTTTGATCTGAATAGAATAACCCTTACTTCTTCGTGGTTTTCCCTTAGCCTGTCCCTTTCGAGCTTGACCCTGTGCAGTTCTTCCTTGAGATCCTGAATTATTTTTTAGTTTTATTTGTTTTTAGTGCAAAGCAGCTCAATATAATCTTTTTTGCGCTCTCTAGACAGTTTCGCAGAATTTCGATTATTTTCTCTCTTCTCCTCCTTATTCCAGACAGCTCCTCCCTCATTTCTTTACTTAGAGTTGTACTTGTATGGATTTTTGAGCGAATCGTTTTTTAACTTTATTAACTCCTAGTTGTAGGCCATTCGAGACCTGCTGCCTATGCATCTAGTGCTATCACTACTTTTCTTGGTCTTATTTGTTGAGCCTTAGTCTTAGTTTTAGGGTTTCATGTCTCCACTTAAATCCTTTTGTGACTGCTATTCGACCTTAGGATAGCTATGATGATGCTCTTGATTTATAACGATTGGACTCGAAGAATCTTGGTGTTGGGAGCTGAGCGGCAAGGGAGGCTAGCTTATTGAAGGGGGATCTAAATTGTTAAGAAAATTGTTAAGAAAAAGGTAGTCATGTTGGTCATCGTCTGAAAAATTCATATATATATTATGATTTTATGCAAAAGATAAAAAGCTCATAACTGCTATGAGATTCCAAACATTATAATCAACAATCATAAATGCGCAAGACAAAAGCCGGAAAAAAAGGTTTGGTTCCCAAATACATAAGCCGCTCCAAAGCCATTCGCAAGCTACAACTCTCCCTCAAGGACTTCCGTAGACTCTGCATCCTCAAGGGTATCTACCCCAGAGAACCTCCCAAAAAACTAAAAAGAACCACTCGCAGTTACTACCACCTTAAAGACATCAATTTCATGGCACTTGACCCTCTCATAGACAGGATAAGGGCACAGAAGGTCTACTTGCGTAAGTATAAGAGGGCCAAGAGCAAGGGCGATATCGGTAAAATCAAGTACCTAGTCAAGCACAAGCCTGCCCTTTCGCTCAATCATCTTGTCAGATAGCGCTACCCTGAGTTCATAGACGCCCTGAGAGACCTCGATGATCCACTTTCTCTCATGGCATTATTCGCAATATTCCCCACTCATAAAGAGTTCAATCTAAGTGGTGACAAGATAGAGCTATGCAGCAAATTACTTAGACATTTCTAACTGTATGTCATTCGTTCGCATTCTCTTCGTAAAGCATTTGTAAGTATTAAAGGAATCTACTATCAATGCGAGATCATGGGTCAGACTATCACTTATATTGTGCCATTCCAGTACCCGACTTCCCTGCCCATGGAGGTCGACTACAGAGTCATGGCCACTTTCCTCGATTTCTACTTAGTTTTACTCAAATTTATCAATTTCAAACTATACTCGGGTCATCAACTGGAGTACCCTCCGATCGAGCTAGATAACTCTACTTACCAAGGTTACTAAGTACAAAAAATATAAAACAAAGACAACTAAGACGATAGATACAAGATAGACCAGTAGTTTAAATAGCAAGAAGAAGACAGTAGTGTTAACCTTATTTTCAAGAATTTTCACTTTTACTTAAGTACTGAAGTTCCAAGATATTCACTTGAGTACGTTATATTGGCTTTTGGGGGCAAAGTTTCTTTGTAGGAGAACGGCAAAGAAGTGACTCACGTGGTAACTGATCGAGAGGGCATTAAGATGTAAAAAACAAAAGAGTACGTGCAGCCTCAGTGGGTCTACGATTGCATCAATTTCAGCACTTTACTCAACGTCAAAGAGTATCAGGTCGGCAAAGTAACTTTTAGATCATTTAGGCGCTTCCTCCCCATCTGTCGCCCTTCGTCAACGAAAACGATCCTCAAAGACACATACCCGAACGAGAGAAGGAACTAAGAGGGCTGAAGGTCTAGTAACTGAAAGCAACTATTCAAGTGCAAGAAGAGGACGGCTAGTACGATATTGTGGCTGAGAAGAAAAAGCAACTAGGAAACAAAAAGAAATAACAAAAGTAGTTTACTTAGGTGTCGAAGAATGTTATGAGCAACAAGAACAGAAAATTGTTGAAAATAATTGAAAAAAGCGTAGGGGAGAAAAAAGCAGTGGCCTAGCGTTTACAGCAGAAACAAAAAAATCTTAAAAAGTGATACAAAGTTTATTATTATGTTTATGTCCTATGTGTTCATTATCATTATCATTACAGCTGTAGATGATAGATTTAATACTCGACTACTCTGAATTTTTTGGCTCCTGCTAGTAAAGAGTATGCTTCTTGTGAATGTTCTTTGATGTTGATGGGTATATCATAGTGCGAGCCCAAAGAAGAACAACTGTTGTCGTTTGCGTGGCATTTATCAGATATTGACAGATCTGGTCCATAGGGCGAACCGTATATAGGGCCCCACACTCCGTAAGAAGAAATCGCGTAGTCCAGCTGGTTCTTTTTTATTGGAAAAACCATAGTGTTGTCAAGCGAAAACAGAAAAGAACTTGCCGAAGGATCGCCTACATACTCTTTTTCCTTAGAATTCAGCCATTTTGCAGGCGTGAAGCCTCCAAACAATTTTCCTTTATCTGACTTGGCTATCAGTAAAGTGGGGGCTACTCCTGCACAGTTTTCTTTAAAGAGTGCGCTTTGAAAGTTGAACTGACTGGCCCTGAAGATGAGTCTAGACCTTACTATTCGTTTGTTAAACTGACTGAAAATTACTCCTAGCTTGTTGATCTAAGTTCGTGAAAAGAGAGGCGAGGCGTCTTTGAATAGTCCGTTGATGCCATCGCTGCCCGTTTCACCTAGTTTCCATAAATCATTGAATTTTTTAATAATTTATCCATTTTTGTGTAGAAATGTATTGGCACTCGGTACTAGTTTGCTCAAGTCGATTATTGATTATTTTTGTTTCTGCAACTGCTAGATTTCCCAAATACAGTTGTCAGCTATACCTCCTGAATCCAGCCTAATGAGTGAGAAGTCCATCATTCTACGCATGATTTCTTCTTTTTGTTCAAGACGCGACTGCTATGTACTTATATTAGTTTTTTACTTGAAAATGAACTTTATATCGTCGCCAGGGTAGTTCTAGTGGTAGCGCAGGAAATTTAGATTGTTGAGCCCCATGATGAGAGTTTACCTGAAGTGATCGAATTACAGGTCTATTCGTTCTTTTAGCTTGCGCAGTGCGATGTCGAGGGTTATGTGGTTGAGTCGGTACTGGCAGTAGACCTAGTGAGGGTCTATATAAGCACTCATAAACCTATATATAATACTGTAATTATTTGATGATTTTGAACTAAACATTAGTTAACTTTTAAATAAACTCGATATATAATTTGCTACAAAATACTCAATATATGAGATGTAGGGGTTGGGGTTGGGGTTGGGGTTGGGGTTGGGGTTGGGGTTGGGGTTGGGGTTGGGGTTGGG
>Ga0169931_10008861_pt1 | contig 14606 bp, 4 predicted proteins | sample Kivu_15m_20L_FD_129675 | JGI IMG/M metagenome (GOLD analysis project Ga0169931, IMG submission 129675) | Freshwater microbial communities from Lake Kivu, Western Province, Rwanda to study Microbial Dark Matter (Phase II) - Kivu_15m_20L... | ecosystem: Environmental > Aquatic > Freshwater > Lake ...
AACTTCTATATTAGTGCCATATATAAAGTTATATTCTGGCATAAAAGCTTTTTTTATGCTTGCGAATGTAGGTCCAAACTTAAAGAATACGGGGCTGCCAGGAAGTGGTGCATTAAATTTATCGCTTATTCCATCATGGTATATATCATCGCCCTCATTCAAATATGTACAATCAGATTTATTATATTCATCTGGCACTAATTCAACGTGTAACGTAGATGCAGAATCTCCAAACCCACCATTAACATTAAAATCCTTAACGGTACATCCTAAAAATGTTTGTTGTTGAAAATTATATTTAGACGATGATAAAAATTTCCTAATATCTTTCATTTTATGGTCCGTAATTATTAAATTCCGATAAATCGACTGTTGTTAATGTGTATCCGCCGCCCAAAGAAGTCATCCTACTATTAATATCGCTTATTACATCTGAAACACCTGGGCTAGTATTACTAGAAGTATTAACCGACAACAAGACTAACTCGCCATTTATAATATGAAAAAAGGGTTGTCCTGAATCTCCAGTTATTATTTCGCCACTATTTATATCAGCGGTTTTGTGAACCAAAGAATAATAATCAGAATATTTCTGAACACGATATCTTTGAAAAATCTTCCTAGATTTATTAACATGAATAGTTGGAACTTCAGAATTGTCAAATATACTTAAATAGTCTTCCCAATTACTAGGTATAATTTTATAAAATTTAATCGTATTTGGAACATCGGAATTTAATAAACCTATAACTTTATCATGCGAAGAAAAATCTGATATAGCTTGAACCGTTCTTTCTACAACTGTATTATCATTAGTTATATATCTAACAGTATCCCCAGGCTGCAAATGATAATTTGAGTGTTTTACCATTAGTATATGTCTAGGACTAATTAGTACACCGCCCCTATGAACATTATTAGCTCTAGAATTCCAAAATGCTATACCTGTAAGATCAATATTTTCTGTCCAAACATTCATGTTCCTAATACCATAACTACCATAAATATTTTGATCACTTCCGGATAATTGCGAAGTTTGACTTTTTATATGCTCTCCTAAAGATCCGCTTACATAATTAATAAAAGTGACCACATCTTCAGATTGAGATCTAATATTAATTTCATAACTTTTCTTATAACCATACTTTTCTACATATATATTAACTAGATTATCTTGATTATGATAATTCGGATGAGGTACTATAATATTATTGTCAACGATAACTTTTCCAGGATAATCCGCAGATATATTAACTTTTAAATTTTGAGGTTCCGTTTTTATTGTTAAATAATTTTCTGTAGTAGAATCTGAAGATATATTAATTAAGGCGTCTTTCACCGTTGTATTGTCATAAAAAGAACTAGTAATAGATCTAGTTCTAATCCCAGATTCATAAAAAACATCAAAATCTTTATGCGGTATTAATCTATTTCCAGATGGTATTATTCTAGTCATATTATGTCTCTATTTTAGCTATTGGTTGAAATGTCATAGATGATAATATAGACGATAAAGATAAAAGATTGCCCGCATCTGAATTTGTTTTTTTCCTAAATTTTAGAAAATGTATATCATTATCGGTATCTAATGAAAAAATAGACACTTGTAAAGGAATATTGATTATAGTTACAGTACTAGCAGGTATAGTTACAAGAAATCCAGACATTAATACAGCAGTAGTGTAATTAGTTCCATCATATATATTGCAAATACAAAATCCATTAGCTTCTAACTCTCCCTCATCTGAAGATTGATTATCAAAATACAAACTTGCAGAAAACATTACACTATAGTCGCCAGATAAACTAGCCGAACACGGTATCGAAACAAAATTTATTCCATCATTATCAATTTTCTCAAGTATTAATATAGGTTGTAGTCCGATCAAATTACCATTATTAGTTTCATCATCACCAACTGATATAGAAATTGGACGATTACCTATTTTATTAACAATTATTTCGCCACTATAAGGTATAAATTCACTCGAAGAACCAATTTGAATATCTCTATGAGAAACAATTCCAACAATATTTCCGCCAGAATCTAAAATCGGAGGGCTTCCTGGTTCACCCAAATCTTCCTTTTTTACAAATTCGGTATTTATATTTTCAAAATTGTTATTTATTTTAAGACCGGCTTGACGTAAAGTATCGCCAGTACCATCATTTACAGCATTTCCAAGATTTATATATTCCATAATTAACCCCACATACCTAATGGTTTATGAATTGATTGTTCGCATTTATTTTTAACTTCAAATTTATCTTTATAAACTAGTTCTAATGTATCAGAAGCATATATATAATTTATACCATACTCATTTTGGGGTTTTTGTGAACTATCAGCAAACAAAGCTTCTCCGGATGGTAATAATTGTATACCACTAAGAGATTGTTGTTGTTCTGTTAAAGGTGTATAAGCTGTCATTAGTATGATTTCTCATAAACCCAATCCGCTTGTATACTATAGTTACCAGTCTTTGGATTCCATGTTTCTTGCGGTGGATTTAAATAATATTTTCTAACACCATCTTCTCCTGATGGACTTAATTCTTTAAGTAAATCAATTATTTGACTTCTAATCGGACATACCAAACTAGGTTTTTGTTTTACTAAAGAGATTTTTTTACTTCCGTATGCAACGTCTGTATAATCTAACAATAAATTAATAGAAACACTTCTACTATACTCTGTTCTAGTTCCTATATACTGTAATATTGGGCCAGTCTTTCTACCTATTATTGGAACACTAGCAAAAACATCTCCAGGATGCGTATCATTAATAGTTATATCCTCAGTCAATACTCCTGATATTATATTACTCGGTCTATTATCATAAGATACAGTATAACCTATATCGCCTCTTTGCTCGTTAAAAGATACAGAAATACTTAGTGGTTGACCATTCAACTCAACAGCAACTAAATTATTAGCTCTCTTAAAAATATCAGAAAAAATATTGAACTTACCATTATTACTTATTTGTCTATATTTATTTAGAGAATTAATATATTTTCCAGAAGGAGCAACTTCAAAACTACCACCAAATATAGAACCACTCGCTGGTGCTGACATCATTCCTCTAATATTACCATTTATATCTACTTTAACAAAAGCGCTATCAACACCAACACTAATAGAACTATCAAATGTCTCATAAGTATTAGATTTAGACAATGACCAACTTTCTGTTAAAGAATAAGACCCTTCGGAAGTATTAATACCTTCATTTCTTAAATGATTATATCCTTCGTAAGAACTTATTAAATTAAGTACGCCACTACCTATTATTCCATTATAATTTGGATAATTAGCAGATAAAGAACCATTAATTATTCTAGAATGAACAAAATCCCTAGCATTTTCCCAAGCTTTTAATTTTGATACTATATTATTATTACCATTTAAGCCTGGGGAATAATGATCCCTACCAACAGCAGATATATTTCTAGTTATAGTATATGTTCTAGCAACATCGCCCTCTGCCTCCTCATTAGAAGACAATGCCCAATCATCAGAATAGCTCTCAATAAAACGACCTTTTAACGAGAAAATTTCTTGTTCGGTCATTGAGTTTTCTGATTGTAGGGGATTTCCATCTATATCAACTAGAAGGGCATTATCTAATAGTACATCAGCCTCAAGTTGTATAGTATATGTGTTATAATCAACGTCTATGCCTTCGGCAAAATCTAGGCTAACAAGTCTTGGATAACATATTACAGCAGGTTCATCCATGTGAATAGGCGTAATTTCCATTCTTTGGCCATCTTTAGCAAATAAAGCCCTAAGAACCCTTCTTTTAAACATCATCGCATCTGAGGCGGATTCGTAAGGTATATTTTGCTGCTTGGGCCTATTGTGGTTTCCACCTTCTGTATAAACATGGCTCCACGTTGGATCAAATGCTCCATAGGGACCTTTTTCTTCATCTGGGAGAGTATTATCGTGATATGGAAATAAATTATCTGTTACAGAATCTCTAGCAAGAGGAAACCCATTATCAGCAATAATATGACCGGTCAGCGTTATATTATATATCTTACCAAAAACACCCTCTTTATTTCTTAAAACTTGTTCAGAAATAGAAATAAGGGGCGTTGGTCTTATAACGCACTCTTGATTTGGGTCATTTAGATATCTTATAGATATAGGCATATTACTTTCCTCTAGTCCTTAGATTTAATGGTTTTGATAATTCTCCGATTGCATCAACGTAAATATTTATAGCGTTATCTATAAAGTTTGGCTGTATCCCCGAAGAAACCATATTTAAGGTATTATCTTCAATGGCTAATCCTTCTGTTACTAATTCTAAATTATTATACACCCATGCAGAATCCGGCCCTAGTACATTTAAATTCAATGTATCATAAGATGATCTAGCAGAAGCATCAGTAAATAGATTTAAATTAGATTCAAAAGAATCTGTAGTAGTTATTTTCCCAACTACACTAGCAACATAAGGTCTTTGAACCATGAACCCAAATTCACTATTATCAATACCAGATACTTCTAAAAATACCTGTCCATATTCATCAGAATATACGTTTCCACTAGCCTTAAACGATACAGAATTTAGATTATGTAAATTTTGTAGTCTTACTTCTAAGGTATTCTTTATTTGTGTGGTAATACCAAAATCTTGATTTAAAAGGTCTAAATCTTCATATTCAGGATTAGAATAGTCTAAAACAGTATTCCTATTATATCCACCAAAAACAAAGGCATTAAAATTAGCATCAGGAGAAACTAAAGATGGAGGCTGTCTTCTTAACATTCCATCATATACATAAACACCTGACTCTTCAACTATAGCCATAGCATAATTACTATCTGCCCTATAATTTCTATGAATATCTAAATCGCTACCAAAAAACTTAGTACCTAATGGAGCAGTTTTTTCTATTAAGGTCCACTGTTTAGTTCTTCTGTTAAAGTTAGTTATCTTGTTCTGATATGTGTAAACGGCCCCTATACCCTCACTATATAATCCAGATGCATTTATTAAGTCAAGCCCATCTTCAGTATCAAAACCTAATACTGGAAAATTTTCCCCTTGATTTAAAGTAATCGAAGGTAAGTTATCAACATCATAAACTTCCCTAAACCCAATACTAAACTGAGCAGTAAATTCTTTTCTTACAAACTCTCCTTTATTGTACTGAGTATATGTAGTATAATCATGCCCTGGAGAACCGGCAACTAATAGATCACTAGCAGATGATAGACTATATCCGAATCTATCTGCATTATAAGCTGTTGCTGGTTTTAATTTATCTGAAATCATCCATCCAGAAACATTATCTCTAGATATAACAAATACAGCCCCACCACCACCAGAAGGTCCAACTTCAATATTTTGTCCTACCCAACCATTAAAAGGAGAGCCTACGAACACCTTATTGTCATTTATGGTTAGACTATATCCAAACAACTCTCCAAGATATTTATCAAACATAAATTCTTTGTCTAAGAAATCTTTACCTTGGGTTTTCATTAAATCATGGAATATATACCCAACACCAGAATGAGGAATATCTTCAAAACCATTTAATGTCAATTTAGGAGAAATTCCCATAGCCCCAACATTCGCTAAAAATTCTTGTTCAACTCTTTCTAAAGCTTCTTCTTTGGTTTCTTCTGGATAGTTATGTGGTATTATAAATTCTTCTTTATAATCGTATTCACTAACATGGTTGAGTGGATCATCATTACTAGACCCACCACCTATACCTAGACCATAAATACCACCCATAATATCTGTAGAAACTATTCTAGTATGTGGCTGATATTCTATATTTGGAGATTCATTTGAGTTGTTTATAAGAAGACTATCTATAAATCTATTCACTCTAGCATTAGCATCATTTGGACCAAATCTTGGACCAGAAGTTGTAGAGCCTTGAGACGATTCAACTTGGCTTGAATTTCTACCATTAACTAAAGTAGAGTCAGCTATCAGTATTATTGAAGACCTCTTAGAACCTTGAGTAAATTCTGAGAAATACTCTAGTTCTTCAGCTATCATAACCGGACCATCTTCTATCAATCCATCAGGACATTCACACATGCTTTCATCATCATTAGCGAAAGCGTATAGTTTTGGAGGTAAAGTTACTGTTTGATCTGGTGTTCCAGATGTATAATTAACCCCATATCCAATAATTTGATCGCTACATGTAACTTCATTAGAAATGATTTCATCTACAGGAAGTGGCTTAATAACTATATCTAAAAGTTTACATGTATGTGGATTTTCGAAAGACGTATTTATTGGGTCTTTCTTATTACCAGTTATGAAGAACTCTAAGTAATTATAAGATTTATCTAATTGTATATCTATTTTACTTTCATATACTTCATTTACTATTTCAGAATTTAATAGTTTTTTATAACTGGCTTTACCTACTTCTTGCTCTGCGTCTTGAGAATCATAGTTTACAACTTTATATATATTCTTAGCAGCAACTTTATTAGGATTATCAGCTATAGTAACAACATTAGAAATAAATAGTTCTAATGGCTGTGTTTCATTTTCAAAATCAGAATACCATCTATAAGTTACTTCATAACCAGAGCCTGGATTTGCAGGGAAAACAACTCTAGATACACCGGTTCTCATTTTAACAGAATCTGGGTCTTGAGAAGAAGAATTAAACAAGAAACTTATAGGAATTTCTTGATATATTATTTTAACACCTTCTTCTATCTTTATCGGAATAAAGTCTAAAGCTAGCGAAACTCTAGTGATTGTATCTTCTGGTCTATGTCCTAATATTTCGGTATCAGTACCATATTTTAATGTTCTTGTATCATAGTTTACATTTTTAGCCATTTTACCATCTGGTAATTTCCAAGGCTTAATTGTAAGACCTAATAGCTCACAAAGATTATAAGCATTCAAACCTTTTTCTTGAGTTTTATCGTATGTTATAATTAATCTCTTGTTACCACCAGCCAACCATTCTTTTATGTTTTCAACTTGCTGATTACTTGGTAATTTTGAAGTATTAGCTATCCAAGCTACATTATCTGTATTATACAAATCTGAAGTATAGTTTTCTACAACACTATGGCCGCGAGAAAGTAAAACACCTTTTATTCTAGAGTTTGGAACAAAAGAATTAAAAGATGTGGCTTCTGTCCAGCCGCCTATTTGTACTACGCTAGAATTAACATATCTAGAAGGTCTAACTATGTTGTCATAGAATGATATGTTTTGGTCTTCGCCATCTATCATTTGTTCTTCCATAGAAACAGAAGCTATCAAATAAACGCGAGATGTACCTATATCTTGTCTTGCGACTAGATTTGAGTATGGGTCTAGTATAGCTAATTCACCACCGGTTTTTATTTCACCCTCTATTTTTATACTCTTACCTTGAAGTACACCATCTCTATCAAAATAGTTATCTGGATTAAAGAGTGGAACTATAGATTCTGGTGGAATTAGGTAATAGTTATATTCTAGTTCTTCATAATCGTCTTTATCAAACGACCATGAGATAATACCGCTTTCTAAAGGATTATCGGCAAAGCTATATATTGTGGTATCTTTCGGAGTACATACTTGTTCATAAATTGGGTATTCACTAGAACCAGGGGGCGTTCCAGGTATAAACTGGGTTCTTTCTTCAAAAGTAGCGGCTACCATAAGTGGAGAAGGTTCTACACCAGGAATATTTATATTTCTACTCTTATTAAGCTCATTTAGGTCTTGTTGGCTTATTTGTGGAAAACCATAGCTGTTATATTCAAATGGTAGATTTCTCTTCCAGTATACATATTTTCTATCTTCGTTTTCTTCTGGGGGATGTCTTAATCCTCTTTCAGTCCATTCTGCTCTAAGGTCCCCATAATTAGCTATAACTAATTTACAATCTTTGTTGTAATTAGAGCATATAGATTTCTTGATGTTATTTTCTAATGTATATTCTGAATATTCTGTAAACACAGTATCGGGTAAAAAGATTTTTATATCTGCTGTGCCATATCCATGTAGTGGAGCATCGTGTTTGATAGTTGTAGACCTAGAACCTTCTGGCTTGAAAGATTCTATAACATTTACGGCAAGTTCATTGCTATAGTTATTATTAAGTATTAGGGCTTCTTCTCTATTTCTAGATGGTATAAGCCGCATTTTTGAATCAAGTTTGCTTAATATCTTATTTATGATCTTATTAGACTTCTCGTATATACCACCCATTTCCCAAACTGGATCATCACCGACAAGAATAAGTTTTCTATCGCCTAGAGCCATCCAGCGTTTTATTTCATCCATAACTTGATCGTTGGTAGCATCTATCTCTGGAGTTATAATAAACAACGCCGCAACATCATCAGGAATTCTATATTCATCAAAATCAGACTGGCTATAATTGTCGTTATCAGATATTGCAGAAGAATTTTGTTCTTCCCCAAGATCGTTATAAGTAGTAAATCCTACTCTTCTACTCAAATTACCAAATCTTCCATATTCAAGAATAGAGCCTGAACCACCTATAGAAGTAGGATTAGTCTTTCTACCTTTTTCGTAGATTCTAACCGAACCCGCATTTACATAAGAATTCCAAGTTCCCTCTGGTATAAGTTCTAAGTCTGGATTTTCTGGATCATAATATCCATCATTCTTAAAGTAGAAGTCGGCATTACTAAATAGTCCCAAACTATCTGTTGGAGCACCAAACGCAACTATTTTACCATCTTTGCTAACTGCACTACTATATCCTAATCTAGGATTACCTGCATACTCCATAGGTATTTCATAGAATGTTCCACCTATACCGTCAAGACCAGCAGAAAGTATCTTAGAGTATTCTTCTATTTTGTTTTGACCCCAGATTTTTTCATCTGCTCTTACATAGAATCTATCTTTTTTACTTAATAAGTTATATACTATTCTTCCAGCTTCAAAGACCCCAGAAACTTCTTCTATTGACTTATATAGGTCATACTCTGGTCTGTCATTAGCTTCTAACCATCTTCCAACATTGCCATAAACCAAGTCTTTTGAATTTTCATTGTACTTATAAACAAAACAATTTTCGATTGTATGTGGAGACCCTATAGCAATAGTATATGTGTCTTCACTTATTGAAACCGAATGACCAAACATATTGTAAGGTTTATTATCGTACTTAATTTCTTGTATCAAATCCCAAGAACTATTATTATTCTCAAATATATAAACCCTTCCACCGCTATCTGGTGGCAAATTGAATTCTACATTTTCTGAATTTACATACTCTGGACCTAAGCCCTCTGTAAACATTGAAAATGCACCGATAGCAACTAAATTATCTATAGATAAAGTTTCGTCTATAATTTGTTTAGATATAGCCCTATGATCTTCACCAGAATCTCGATTAATTTGTTTTTCAATAATAAAGGCCGATTTAGGAACACCATAAACATTTTCTACCCCACTAGCTAAAGAGAAATCCCTATAGAAATCAAAGAATCTGTCAATAGCAGGTTCTACAGTGTATCTACCCATAGAACGAGTATTATCAACATAAGCCATTATAATAACAGGTAGATTATTATTTCTCTCTCCGCTGTCAAATGGGAAAGCGTCAAATAACCCCTCTTTTATTTTGTTCAAAATTTCTTCTTGTTGATTTTCATCATTATACTTGTTATAAATATTTCTAGGGAAAGCTTTTCTAGTATAACCAGTAAAGAATTCTGACGATTCAGTTATACCAACTGGATGGTATATTATAGGTTTCAAATTAATATGGGTCGGATGTGAAGCAAAATACTTCAATACTAGATTAACATATTCAAGGGCCTCTGTATCATATCCATAGTTTTCATATTCATCAGTAAATACCATTAGGGCAACATTAACACCAGAAGTAGCTATTTCTTCAAACTCTCTACTCCAATGAGATTTAGGTGCTCCAACAACAAGTATTTCTCTATCACCATTTTTGGCTAAATCTATAGAATGACCAAATTCTCTTCCTTCTTGACCTATATTCCATTTTCTTACTGGTATTTCTCCATATCCAGCTATAACTTTTCCTGGTAAATTGTAATAATAATCTCCTCTCATACCATCTGGTAATAATATATCTTCTAAAAATTTAAAGCTAGACTTATCTCCAGAACCGATTAATTCTGTCCTATCATATAATCTTACAACTCCAGCATTTGATAATGGGCGATCTTCATACAAATCTGTCTTAGGATATGATATAAAAAGTTTGTTATCTATAGTTCTAGCATTTCTTGGAGGAATACCGATTTCAGAAGCACCTGCATCATTTAGAGAAAAGTCGTATAGGGTACTATCAAAACCAATAGAATTTGAATCAAAACTAGCCGCATCTAACCTTAATATAACATTTGGATTATAGTCTATATCTCCCAGACTTCCATATTCCCATTCTTCAAATTCTCTAGGAAGTTCTAAGGCATCTGTAGAACCGGTTGTAACAGTTAATTCTACAGTATATATAGAGTTAGGAATTAATCCTGTATACTTTCTAACCCCATAAAACATTCCGTCTGGATACGCAGGATTTTCTTCAAGTCTATTAAATCTAAATGGTCTAGCTATACCACCATCATAACAGTTATCACCTAGCCAATTAATACTATGTGTAGTAAGAGGGTCTTCTGTACAACCACAATAATTATAGCATATGCCCTCTTGATCTCTTATTTGATCTGTTGAAGGAATTGATAGTTTAGGTTCATCTTTAGCCTCTACCCCTCTTCCTATATTATCAATATTCCATAAGAAATGTACTTTACCAGCTTTTCCATTATAAACAAAAGGATATGTAACACTATAGAATCCTAAATCATCTGAAATCCATAGATTAGTATTTTCTTTTCCTTCTAAGTATAAATTGAGTATAGTAGATGGTGTATTTGGAGCTTTTGTATACAAATTAAATACAGAATCAGCATATATACTTACATATTGATCGCCAATTGTAATCAGATTTATATAGTTTTTATCTTCTGGTTTTAATTCAACGGCACTATAAGAAACTAAATCAACAAAAGACCTTACAGACGCTTCTTGTGTAGAATATGCGTATAGACCCAAATACAAATCACTTGGGAATTTTTCTATAATATAGTTTGTATATAAGTTAAGGCTAGTATCAACTCTATAATTTCCAGATGTATAAAGATTTAATGGATTAGTATTTTCTATACCACTACCAGAAGTAGTTTTTAGATTTAGTATAGCAAAGTTTATTAAATCGCCACTACATAGTAGATTAACAGAAGATTCTGTTGGTGGATCACCACTAGCATATAAATTCAAACCACTTGCAACAATATCATTTGCTATAGAATGAAGATCAACATATTCATATAAAGTATAATTTCCAGAAGCATATACATTTAAAGAAGCTGCACTTGGCTCCGGTTCATATATTGGACATTCTATATTTACATTAACCGCATGAATATTGAGTTTTGAACGATAAAATTGTGATGTGGGGATTTGTAGGTCATACTGGATAAACATATCAGATAGATTATCATACAGTATTCTATGTGTGAACTCTTCATTAAATAGACTGGGCTTATTATAGCCCCAATAATCTTCGGGGTCAAAAGTACACTCTAGTTTTTCCCAAAATGTGTAGGGGCCTATATAAAAATCTTTTTTGTTTATAATTCCGGATTCTGAGGCCCCAAGATCGTTACTAAATAATGTAACAGTCAGTTTAGGACCAATCTTACCATCTGCCCATATAATTTCGCCCTCTTGAGAGTAATCAATAATAGTTTCAGCAATTATCGCCCTACTATTGAATATATATCCATCCATTATATTTTTTGATATTCTTATAGGAACACCAAACATATTTTCTTTTGGATTTGTGAAATTGAATCTTAGGAAATCATTTTCTGTTTGAGAATCGTAACTTAGACTATTAGAATAGGGGCTTCCACTACCAATATGATCGAAGTTTATGTGTTCTAGTGTAGGTCTAACTTTCATTATATCGAAAGCTGCGTTATCAAATTGGGCAAACTTAAACTCGCCTAAATCCCAATCTGTAGTTTTAGAATCTATAAATGATGGTAGCTTATATGTATCGGCTGGTGGATTTACGCCACTTGTTGACCAATGTGTTGATTTACCCTCTAAAAATCTCTTTATTGATTCTTGGTGTTTTTCTGGCTTTAGATTACTAGTAAGGTTGTATATTAAGTTATTACTAGAGAAGGCTAATTCATGTAGATATATAGCTCCGGTTCTAATTATGAAATCTCTATTACCAGAAGTTGGTAAAACACCACTAACATAAATATCTGTTAAATCTTGATATATTACTCCGTCGCCATCATACATTCCATATATCTTCATCCTGTTCCCGCTAGGTTCTATATAATTAGGATTAGAAGAATTTACGGGTTCTTTGTATGTTATTACTAAATGATATGGAAACTGTTTTGTTGTATCAAAAGGTATAATTGAATACTTAGGTTCATTATTTATAGTATTATAAAATGCTATATATTTATCTTTTCTATTGAAAAATGCGATAAAATGCTCATCTATAAAATTAGCTATCGAATTATTTGTAGATAGAGCAAATAAAGTATCTCTAGGCCAAACAAAGTCGGCAGAAGCTGGAAGTTCTGGAAATGAGAACTTCATGTATATTGAAAAGCCAGATGCAGCTATAGTCTTAAATTCTTGTGGCAATATTATATCGCCCTTTGTTATATTATTAAGACCAGAACCTTGCCATGTAAATCCTGTGGTAAAACCACTTATAGGTAATAACGATCCCTCATAACTATCTGAAACAGAATATCCAGAAGCAGCAGCATTCCAGTTTATTGAGTCGTATGTATGTATAGAGCTTGGAATTTTACTCTTAGGCTTAGTTCTTAGGGCTAGATTAGTAAGTATATCCCCAGTACCTCTTACTTGTAGTGGATTACCAATCTTTGGTACTATTCCACTAGAATTCATATCACTAAATGTATAGTGACCTAGCAAGAAAGGAGAGTTTGGCTGAGTAAATTCAAAAGATAGATCGAACTCGTTTTGTTGAAACGGAGAAAGTCTTAAATTACCAGGAATACCTACCCATCTTCTAGAGTAATTTGTTTTAAGAGTTGTTGGTGAACCATATCCATGAGGAACCCCGCTTATCAGTGATGGTCCTAAATAATTTAGGTTTATTGGATAATCGCCCTCTTGCATTACAGAAGGTAAAAATCTTCCTTCTTCTTTTCCGCATGATCTAATTAAATCCCCCCCAAGGGTTTCTAGTTTAATAGCATTAGATGGTGCATGGCTAACACATATCTCTACATTAGATAGTATCATACCACTTGGTTTTTGAAGGTCTAAGCGAAAATCGCCAAATATCGGTCTGTTTTTATTACTTGATAACAGAGTAAGCGGCACTTCTTGTAATATTGATTCTGTTATATTCTTTACGCCACTAAGAAATGGAGATTGTTGTATATTTAATAAACCATCATCCATATAACCTAAAACAGAAAGATTACCAGTTCCGGCGATTCTAGCTTTAAGATATACTTCTTCGGCTGTGAACCAGAACATTTCGTTATCGCAACCGTGTTTTCTGTAGAAGCTATCCGAGAAAGCCTTAGAATAAGCCCCCTCTTTGAATGATTCCGCACACAAACCTTTTGATATATCAAAATCATACTTTCTTCCGCTGTCATAGATATATGTAGGTCCAAAACAAGTATGCTGTCTTAATCCTTTAGTTTGTACCGCAATATAGAATGGTACATATTCTTCTTCTCTAATCCCCCCATCTATATAGTTAGAAATTTCTAAAGCTGATATTTTAAGATATCTAGAACCAAAGTCTGAATCATCAAAATCGTCATCGAAAAAATCGCTAAAAGAACTATATGTATTAGTATCTTCTACCGCTACTTTGAACTTTATTTTTAATTCTTCTTGTGGTAAAAGAACTGGGGCTTCAAAACCATATACCTCTAAATTATTATCTGTAGGAATACTAGAAGAATCGCCACTTCCAAAACCAAATTCACCAATACCTAAAACAGGAAAGTTATCTCCATCTGAAGCATAATTAACTCTAATATCTTTAGGGTCTACTATACTTTCGTAATCACCGTTATAGGTATTTAACCCCGCAAAGTTAGTATGAGCTTTGAACGAATAAGTTGTAAATGAGTTATCCCCACTAACAACTATGTCGGGATATAAACAAACAGTATTACCAAACTTGTTTTCTAGTTCTATATCGTATATTCTAAAAGAAGCGTTAGAAGCGGCTCTGATCGTAAAGTAACTATCTCTAATAGTGGCTAGGGGTTTTTCAAGAGTGAAACCGGCATAGGCGGCCCTATCATTTGTTATAATATAATTTTCATCGTTAAAAAATATTTCTGTGTATTTGGCGTTTTGATTGTAGTCGCCATAAAAGACGCCTTCATCTAACGCATCAAATAAACCATCAGATTCTGTGCTATTAACATCAAAATTACCTTCTTCATAGTCTGCTTTTGGATATAGTTTATTAAAACCTGTTGTATCTACATATTCACCAACGAACTTGTCTAATTGGGCCGACTTTGTGGCGTCTCCCCCAAACCCTAAAGAT
>Ga0169931_10008862_pt1 | contig 14606 bp, 12 predicted proteins | sample Kivu_15m_20L_FD_129675 | JGI IMG/M metagenome (GOLD analysis project Ga0169931, IMG submission 129675) | Freshwater microbial communities from Lake Kivu, Western Province, Rwanda to study Microbial Dark Matter (Phase II) - Kivu_15m_20L... | ecosystem: Environmental > Aquatic > Freshwater > Lake...
GACAGATCACCACGGCGACGACCGCCAACTCGAGCTCACCACGAACCAGCCAGGGAAAGGACCACACACCATGAGCAGCAACCAGATCACCACAACCATGAGCGAACCGGAAGATGTCAACATCTACCTCACCGAGTTGGAGCAAGTGCTCCGCCGCATGGTGGGCAAGCGAGCCAACCTGCGTCTGCACCAAGCGGAGGATTTCATCCAGTACTTCTTGATGTGGGCCTGGCGTCGACCCGACCTGATGGAGCGGTACGTCCCGCGGGCGCTGGCGTCGGCATGCTACAACCAGCGGCTCATCGACTTCCTCCGTCGGGAGGGACGTCAACTGCCCCAAGGCGAGTACGACAACAAGACCGGCAAGGTTCGCAATGCCATCTGGTCTCTCGACCACGTTCTCTTCGAGGACGAGGACAGCGTGTTCACCTTCGGTGACACTCTGGAGGGCAACGATGACTGGCAGGAGCGGGTGTTGTCCAACGAGGTGATCTCCGACGCCCTGCGAGTGCTCACCCCCAGGCAGCGTGAGATCTATCTCTTGGTGGTGGGCTTGGAGTACAAAGTCACCGAGGTTGCCGACATGCTGGGTTACAAGCGTGAATGGACCCAACGTGAGTTGGGCAAGGCGAAGAAGACCCTCTCCGCATTGATCCGGAACGCCGACTGAACCAGTCGACACCTACGCTCATGACGAACGACACCGACATCGAACACTTCGACATCACCGAGTTGGTCGAGCGCGCCAACGCCCAGGCGCGTTCGCTCAACATCGGTGAGTTGTCGGTGCGCGCCGTGCGTTTCTACATCCAGCGCGGCATCTTCACCAAGGGTCTGATGGTCAACCAGTTGCCCGAGATCGAACAGCGAGCCCTCCCCCACAAGGGGAACCAGCGCTTCTTCACCCCCAACGACGTCACCACTCTTCTCGGCATCAAGTCCCAACTGGACGCCGGCAAGACGGTGGCCGAGTTGGGTGGTCGAGAGACGCGAGAGAGCTCGCGTTCGTCGGTCGACGACGAACTGTCGACGCGCAAGCTGCTGTTCACCGAGTTGAACGCGTCGAGCGAGCGAGTCTCCGACGAGATCCTGCTGTCGTCGTTCGACTCCGCGTTCGGCGCGCCGCGGGTCGAGTCGTCGTGGACCGTGTCGTTGCGCGAGGACATCACCCTGCACGGCACCGGTGCCGCGCCGTCCGACGACGCCGTGCGGGAGTTGCTCCGGGTCGTCACGACACATTTCCCGCCACTCTCGGCCGCCGCCATGCCGGCCGACACCGGCCGACTGAAGATCGAGATCGAACTGGCCGACATCGCCGCCCCCTACGAAGGCGGCATCGTCAACTCCTCCGACGCCGAGCTCACGCCCGGTGGGGGCGCCTCGGCGCGCATCTGGGAGGTCTGCGGTCACGACGAACTCGAACGCGATCGTCAAAAGCTCGTCGCGGCGGGCTTCACCCGACTCCAGACCGGCACCGCCGTGCACACCGGCGCGGGTCGCGGTGCCGGAATCGGTTTCAAGGGGGTCATCCACGCTCACGGCCCTCGCTGGAACAGTCCGTACGACAAGAGTGGACACACCGTGGCGGTTCACGGCGAGGACGAGTTGTTGGCCCGCACCTGGCGGTCGGTCCTGAAGGTCGCCGACCAACACGACCTCCGTCGACTCGTCACGCCGGCCATTTCCTCGGGCATCTTCGGATTTCCCAGCCCGCACGTGTTCGAGGTGGCGTTCCGCACGTTGCTCGACACCGAAACCGACGTGCAGGTGGTGCGCTTTCGCACCATCAGTCGACGGGCCTTCGATCAGATGATCGACGCCCTGCAACGCGTTCGCAGCGCCGGGTAACCGGCGCATCGTTCTCGCGCACGTTTTCGATCCTCGCGATCGTTCATGCCGAGTCCACCACACACCGGCGTCGTCCGACGCCGCATCACAGAAAGGGCACCACCGCCAACACCTTCCCCAACCCCGACCATCACCACCACTTCCCCGCGAAAGGACACGCAATGACCAAGGACCAATACTTCGAGGAGCTCTTGAGACTGCTCGAACGACGAATCAGCGGAATGATCCGGCGCGGTGAGGTCCGCGTGCAGGAGGCCGACGACGTCATCCAGTATTTCTGTGAGTGGTTGTTGAACCGCCCCCGGGTGATGGAGGCCTACAGCCCCCGAGCCGTGGTCAGCGTGGCCATCAAGCAGCGATTCGTCGAGTTCATCCGTCGCCAGGCCCGTCAGACGCCGACGATGCCCTACGACGGCTCGGCGGTCGACAAGCGTATGTTCATGGAGTACCTCGACCAAGCCGGTTGGGGTCCCGCAGGCTACGCGCCGACGCACACCGTGCCTCTGAAGGAATTCGAGGACGGCGACAACGACTCGTCCGAGGGTTTGTCCCTCATCGAGAAACTCGACTCCGGCGTCGACGTGGCCCGAGACAACGAACACGAGATGATGATGCAGGCCATGCTCGTCGCCCTCGACCCGATGCAACGCGAGGTGTTCACGTTGGTGAACCTCGAGGGCTACAGCGTCACCGACGCGGCCCGTCGCATGGGTATCCGTCGTGAACGAGCATCGATCGCCCTCGGAAACGCCCGACGGATCGTCGCACGGCTTCGCGACGACTGGCAGGTGTGAGCTCCGAGGGCGGTGATTCGACGCGGAGCGGGCACATACGCCCGCTCCGCGCGGCACTGCCGTAGGCTTGTTTCCCGCACAGAGCAGGAGAAACGCTCATGGAAAACGAACGCAGCGTGGAATCCGGCTTTGCCGATCTGGGTCTGAGAACCGAACTACTGAAGGCCCTGTCGGGTCTGGGCTACGAGGAGCCGACCCCCATCCAACGCGAGGCCATCCCGCACCTGGTGTCGGGCCAGGACCTGTTGGGACAGGCGGCCACCGGAACCGGCAAGACGGCGGCGTTCGCGTTGCCCATCCTGCAACTGCTCGACACCCACGAGGATCGACCCTCGCCGGTGGCGTTGGTGTTGGTCCCCACGCGCGAGTTGGCCATGCAGGTCTCCGAGGCCGTCTACAAGTACGGGCACGATCTGCGCGCGCGTTGCGTGCCCATCTACGGCGGACAGCCCATCGGTCGTCAGATCGACGCTCTTCGTCGCGGTTGCCACGTGGTGGTGGCCACCCCCGGTCGCGCCCTCGACCACATCCGCAAGAACACCCTCGAGCTCGACGGCATCGCCATGGTGGTGCTCGACGAGGCCGACGAGATGCTCGACATGGGATTCGCCGAGGATCTCGAAGCCATCCTCGAAGCCACACCCAAGGAACGCCAGACGGTTCTCTTCTCGGCCACCATGCCGCCGCGCATCGACGCCATCGCGCGTCGCCATCAGCGCAACCCCGTGCGCGTCACCATCGAGCGCTCCACCACCCAGTCGGGCACCTCGCCCCTCGTGAAGCAGACCGCTTACCTGATCCCCCGTCATCACAAGGCGGCCGCGCTCGGACGCATCCTCGACATCGAGGCTCCCGAGGCTGCCATCGTGTTCTGCCGCACCCGTGGCGAGGTGGATCAACTCACCGAGACCTTGAACGGCCGCGGCTATCGCGCCGAGGCCCTGCACGGTGGCATGGATCAGGAACAGCGCGACCGGGTGATGGGGCGCGTGCGTGCCGGTACCGCCGACCTGCTGATCGCCACCGACGTGGCCGCTCGCGGACTCGACATCGACCATCTCACCCACGTCGTGAACTACGACGTGCCGTCGGCCCCCGAGTCCTACGTGCACCGCATCGGTCGCGTCGGACGCGCCGGACGCGCCGGCGTGGCCATCACGTTGGCCGAGCCGCGCGAGCAGCGTCAGTTGCAAAACATCGAGCGCCTCACCAAGCAGAAGATCCCCTTCGAAAAGGTGCCCTCGGTCGACGCGTTGCGCGCCCGCCAGATGGAACTCACCACCGAGACGATGCGCGAGGCACTGGCCACCGACGGACTCGACCACTTCGAGTCGGTGTTACGTGAACTGTCGAACGAGTTCTCGGTGGAGCAGATCGCCCTGGCGGCCATCAAGTTGGCGCACAACGCCGAACAGTCCACCATGGACGAGGTCGAGATTCCCGATCTGTCGCAGCCCCGCGAGCAACGCGACCGGCGCGATCCCCGCGATCGTTTCGACCGCTCGGATCGCAACGACCGCAGCAGTCGGTTCGGACGCGACGAGCGTCCCGACCGTGGAGGTCGCTTCGAGCGCGGAGGACGCGGACGCGGCGGGCCGGTCATGGCCAAGCTGTACGTGGGTCTCGGTCGCAAGGCCGGTATCCGTCCCCAGGATCTGGTGGGGGCCATCGCCAACGAGAGCGGCATCTCGGGTCGCGACATCGGCGACATCAAGGTCAGCGATCAATTCTCCATCGTCGAGGTGCCCGGTGACGACGTGGACAACATCCTGCGATCCATGAAACACGCCTCGATCCGGGGCAAGAAGGCCAACATCCGTCGCTATCGCGACGAGCGCTGACCTACATTGCCTCCATGAGTTCCCCGTCGATCGCCAACGAGCGTTACGTCCTGTTCACCAGTTTCAAGCGCGACGGCTCGGGAGTGGGCACCGCCGTGTGGATTTCGCCGCTCGGTGCGAACCAGGCGTGCTTCACCACCGGAGGCGATTCGGCCAAGGTGAAGCGGTTGCGCAACAACTCGCGAGTCACTCTGCAAGCCTGCGACTACAAGGGTCGCACCAAGCCCGACACCCCGGTGATCGAGGCCACGGCCCGCGTGGTCACCGGAGCCGAATGCGAACCGGTGACCGCGGCGATGCGACGGAAGTACGCCGTGCAGTTCCGTCTGCTCGAGTGGACCACCGCGATCACGTCACGCATCAAGCGTCAGTCGGTGGCCGACGCCGGTGTGATCATCGACTTGGGCTGACCGACATCGCGCGGGCCGCCTCCTCCACCGTGATGCGGTGCAGTCGAGCGAGGTCGTCCACGCCGAACCGCGTCGACGAGTATCCGCCGGCCAACACCCACGCCACGGGGCAACCGTTGCGACGGGCCCAGTCGAAGACGAGGGACTCGCGCTCGCGAATGACGTCGGTGTCGATCCCGCTCGCACCGCCGGCGCTCTGATGGGCATCCATGCCCGCGTTGTACAACACCAACCCCACCGTCTCGGGGCTCTCGACCGAAGACAGCGCGTCGACGATCGCGTCGAGGTACTCGTGTCCATCGACCACGCGGCATGTGACACCGGGACGCGACGGATACGAGTCGAACGATGAGACCGAGACGTCGACCTGTTCGATACCTCGAATCCCCCGCTGGGCCAGAACCTCGATCAGGCTGGCGGTTCCGCCACCACAGTGGGCGTCGAAGTCGACGATCAACACCCGTGCGACACCCATGGCGATGGCTCGTCGTGCGCCGATGACGAGGCCGTTGAACGTGCAGTAGCCCGAGCCCCGGTCGTATCGGGCATGGTGCAACCCGCTCGACAGGGAGCCCGCGACTCCCCCACCGTTCACCGCCGCTTCGACGGCGGCCACCACGCCACCGGTGGACGCCAGAACCGCGGCCACGAAGTCCTCGCCGTGTTCGGCGAACTGACCTCGGCCACCTCGGACCACTGCTTCGACGTAGTCGGGGTCGTGCACCTCGGCCACCTCGGACGGATCGAGCGGGCGGGGCTCGACCAGTTCGACACCTTCGATGGGATCGTCGCGGAGCGAGCGGGCCACCGAGGCCGACTTGCCCACGGTGTCGAATCCACCTTCCACGCAGAAGGCCGGGGAGAAGAACACGGGAATCGTCATGGTCCGAGGAACGACCGGAATCCCCTCCGATGTGCGTTCGCCCTGTTCACGGCGGTGGGGCGACGGGCGCACACTTCGCCCCGCTCACATCGTTTTTCTCACCATGACCCAACTGACACTTCCCCGCCCCTTGCACATCATCGACATCGACAACCTCATGGGCGATCCCCGGGTGGTCGACCCGTGGGTGATCGGGCGATGGCAAGACACCTACATGAGCACAGCCGGACTACGACCCGGTGACCACGCCATCGTCGGAACGGGCTGCAACGGAAAGCACGCCTTCGCCGTGCAGAGCAAGTGGAACCCGTTCCGCGTGGTTCGCCGGCCCGGCCCCGATGGAGCCGACGAAGCCCTCATCGAGGCCGCCATCACGGAAGCCGAACGGGGTCGCTACACCCATTTCGTCATCGGCAGCGGCGACCACCGCTTCGCCGATCTGTACGACGAACTGGTGGACAAGGGGTACCCCGTCACGGTGGTGTCGCGTTCTCGCTCGTTGTCACGGGCCCTGCGTTCCCGAGCCGGGGATCGGGTGCTGTACCTCCCCGATCTCACCCTGGCCTGAGACCCCGACCGCATCGCCGTGAACGGCGTGTTTACATTCTGTTCGCGTTGCTCGGGGCGGTTACTCGCACCCACTAGGGTCATCGCATCGGTCTACCCCGGGCCGACCCTGAGGGAGGAACACATGAAAAGGACGAACAAGAAGTTCGCTCCGATGTTGCTCACCGCGGCGTTCGCCATCGGCCTCGTGGCCTGTGGTGGCGACGACGGTGGCTCATCGAGCAGCGAGGCCCCGAGCACCGAGGCACCGGCCGGTGAGGCGCGTTCCAGCGCGTACATGCCGACCGGTGATCCGATGGACAACTTCACCCCATGGGATGACAGCAACACCGTGATCGATTGCGCACCCGAGGAAGGCCCGCTCAAGGCCGCCTGGATCTACGTCGGTCCGATCAACGACGGTGGCTGGACTCAGGTTCACGACGAGGCTCGTATGGCCGTCCAGGAGCACTTCGGTGACGCCGTCGAGACCACGTACAAGGAGTTGGTCCCCGAAGGTCCGCAGGCCCTGCAGACCATCGAAGATCTCATTGCTGACGGCAACACCGTCATCTTCGGCACCTCATTCGGTTTCCAGGATCAGTTCATCGAGGCGGCCGCCGCCCATCCCGAGGTGTGCTTCGAGTTCGCCACCGGATACAAGTCCGCTCCGAACGTGTCCCAGTTCTACGGTGCCGCCGAAGACACCGACTACCTGACCGGCATGGCCGCTGGTGCGGCGTCGGCGACCGGCAAGTTGGGCATGGTTTCGTCCTTCTCCTTCGCCGAAGTGGTGCGCGGTGTCAATGCGTTCGCACTGGGCGCGCAGGCGATGAACCCCGAGGCCACGCTCAAGGTGCTCTTCATCCAGTCCTGGTTCGACCCGGCCGAAGAGCGCAAGGCCGCTGAAGCTCTGCTCGCCGAAGGCGTCGACGTTCTCAGCATGAAGGGCGTCGACTCGCCCAGCACCGGCGACGTCGCCAAGGAGAACGGAATTCCGTGGGCCGGTTACAACAAGGATCAGAGTGCCAACTATCCCGAGGTGTGGTTGACCGCGACGGCGTACGACTGGTCCGTGTACCAGATCCCGCGTTTGCAGCAGGTTCTCGATGGCACCTGGGTGGCCGGCAATTACTACGGCACCTTGAAGGACGGCTTCGTGAAACTCGGTAAGTACGGTTCGTTGGTCTCCGACGATACCTACGCCGCGATCGAGGCACGTCTGGCCGAGTTGGCTGAGGCGCCCGGAAGCGAGTTCACCGGTCCGATCATGGACAACCAGGGCAACGAAGTCCTCGCTGACGGTGTGAGCCACACCTACGACGAACTCATGTCGATGGCCTATCTGGTGGCAGGAGTCGAAGGAGAGCTCTGATCTCCTGGTCCGGATTCACGGAAGAGGGCGGGCCCAACGGCCCGCCCTCTTCTTCGTTCGGACATCATTCGTCTAGGGTCGAGACGTCGGTAACACGCCGTCAAGGAGGGTGGATTCAGTGACGGATCAGGTCGCTGTGCGCATGTCGGGAATCGTGAAGCGGTTCCCCGGGGTGGTGGCCAACGACGGTGTGAACCTCGAGATTCGCGCCGGTGAGGTTCACGCGCTCCTCGGCGAGAACGGTGCCGGTAAGTCCACGTTGTCCAACATTCTCACCGGTTTGTACCGCGCCGACGATGGGGTCGTCGAGATCGCCGGTCATCGGTGCGAGCTCACTTCTCCTCGCGATGCCTTGGACGCCGGCATCGGCATGGTGCATCAGCACTTCCGCCTGGTACCAACGTTCACCGTGGCCGAGAACGTGGTTCTCGGCGAATCCGATGGTTCGCTTTTCATGAACCAGGACCAAGTAGCCACCCGCGTGCAAGAACTCTCCGATCGATACGCATTGGCGGTGGACCCGAGCGCTCGCATCTGGCAACTCAGCGTGGGCGAGCAACAGCGCGTCGAGATCCTGAAAGTTCTCTATCGCGGGGCCCAGGTGCTCATTCTCGACGAGCCCACCGCGGTGCTCACCCCGGTGGAGGCGCGTTCGTTGTTCGCCACCCTGCGGGCCATGGCCGACGAGGGTCGTTCGGTCATCTTCATCTCGCACAAGCTCGGTGAGGTCATGGCGGTCAGCGACCGCGTCACCGTTCTTCGCGGTGGCCGAACCGTCGGAACCGTGAACACCAGCGAAACCTCCACGCGCGGTTTGGCATCTCTCATGGTGGGTCGCTCGGTGGAGTTCGAGCGTGTGGTGCGCGAGAACCCGGCCGACACCACCACCACGGTGTTGCGCGTCGAGAGTGTCTCGGCGAACGACGATCGTGGGCGTGCGTCGCTCCACGAGGTGTCGTTCACCGTGGGACGCGGCGAGATCGTGGGCGTGGCCGGTGTGGCCGGAAACGGACAACGCGAACTGGCCGAGGTGATCTCCGGAATGCGCGCCTCGATCGCGGGTCGCATCACGGTGCTGGACGACGAGGTGAAGTCCGGCAAGGCCCGCTCCGCCATCGCCCGCGGAATCGCCCACGTGCCCGAGGACCGACTGCACACCGGATTGGCCGCGGGTCATTCGGTGGAGGACAACCTCGCGCTGAAGAACTATCGCACTCCGCAGATCTCCCGTTTCCGACTGTTGCAACGTCGCGCGATCCGCGAGCAGGCTTCGACACTCGTGGAGCGATACGACGTGAAGACACCCGACACCGTCACCCCGGTTCGTCTTCTGTCGGGCGGAAACGTGCAGAAGGTGCTCTTAGCGCGAGAGTTCTCCGCGTTGCCGAGCGTGCTGATCGCCGCGTCACCCACCCGGGGCCTCGACGTGGGAGCGATCGAAACGGTTCGCGAGCGTTTGGTGGCCGCCGCCGACGATGGCGTCGGCGTGCTGTTGATCAGCGAGGATCTCGACGAGATTCTTTCGCTCGCCGACCGCATCCTGGTCATGTACGAAGGACGCATCGTCGACGATCTTCCCGCCGAAGGCGCCGACCGCGAGCGCATCGGCCTCACGATGGGTGGAAGCAACGCGACGGAGGTGGCGCAATGAGATCGCCTCTTCGACTGGAACGTCGACTCGAACAACCCAAGTGGCTGAACTGGGCGATTCCTCTCTTCTCACTCGTCGCCGCTCTGATCCTGGGTGCCATCGTGCTTCGTCTCACCGGCAAGAACCCCGTCGACGTCTACCAACGAATCTTCGAGCGTGGATTCGCCGGAAAGCGAGTCTTCTCCGACAGCCTCGTTTCGGCCACTCCACTGGCCTTCACCGGCTTGTGCGCGGCAGTGGCGTTCCGCATGGGTCTCATCAACGTGGGTGGCGAAGGTCAGCTGTACATGGGTTCATTGGGGGCCACTTGGGTGGGCATCACGTTCGACAACATCCCCACGGGGATGATGATCGTTCTCATGGCCGTCACGGGAATGTTGTGCGGCGGTCTGTATGCCGGAATCGTCGGTCTTCTGCGCGCGCGTTTCGGCACGAACGAAATCATCACCTCGCTGATGATGAACTACCTCGCGGGAATCCTCCTCACCTATCTGGTGTACAACTCCTTCTCGTACTGGCGTGATCCGGTCTCCGGGAACTTCCCGTCACCTCGCGCCATCACCCAGCGAGCCGAATGGAACACCTATTCGGTGTTCGGCATCGATTTACCGATCGCGTTCCTGATGGCGATCGCCATGGGTTTCGCCGTTTGGTTCCTCTCCAAACGCACCCGCTTCGGATTCGAAGTCGGGGTCATCGCGGATTCCCCGAAAGCTGCGCGTTACGCCGGTATCCGAACGTCGTCCACCATCGTCCTGGTCATGGCTCTCTCGGGGGCCATGGCCGGACTGGGCGGTGCCGCGGACGTCGGGAACTTCCGTCGCTACATGGATCCCAAGGGCCTCGAGCTGTCGGGGTACGGCTACACCGGCATCGTGGTCGCCGCCTTGGCTCGACTCAATCCCGTGGCCGCCGTGTTCGTCGCGCTGTTGATGGGTGGACTGAACAACGCGGGCTACTCACTTCGTGGTCCGGACTTCCCCAGTGGTTTGGTGGGCACCCTCCAAGGTCTCATCCTCTTCACCGCGGTGGCCGGTGAGATCTTGATCAAGTACCGCGTGAAATCCAATTCTCGCCGATCCGAGGCGGTGACGGCATGAACTCGAACATCTTCATCGTCATCATCTCCTCGGCCATCTTCTACGGCACACCTTTGTTCCTCGCCGCTTTGGGCGGCATCTTCACCGAACGCAGTGGTGTGCTGAACCTCGGTGTGGAAGGCACAATGCTGATGGGTGCGGTGGCCGGGGCATGGGGGTCACAACACGTGGGTGGAAGTTCATGGATGACGATCACGATGGCCATCGTCATCGGGATGGCGGCGGGTGGCTTGCTGTCGACCCTGCTGGCTTTCCTGTGCATCACCCTGAAGGTCAACCAGACCGTGGCCGGATTGGCCGTCACCATCTTTGCGGGAGCAGTGGGCCTGAGTAGTTACTTCGCCAAAATTTGGGGGGTCTCGGAATCACCCGTGACCCGTCAGATACGGAAGTTCGACGTGCTCGGTCTCGCGGACACGCCGATCGTCGGGCCAATTCTCTTCAACCAGAACATCCTGACGTACCTCTCGTGGGTTCTGTGTGTCACCAGTTCGATCTACCTGTTCCGATCACGTTTCGGTCTTCATCTCCGAGCCGTCGGGGAATCGCCGGCGACCGCCGACGCGATGGGGATCAACGTCGCCCGTTACCGATACCTGCACACCATTTTCGGTGGAGCCCTCGCTGGTGTGGGTGGTGTCTTCTACAGCCTGGCCATCGTGCCGAACTGGGTCGACGGAATGACTGCTGGTGCCGGATGGATCGCCATCGCGCTCGTGATCTTCGGTTTCTGGCGTCCGAGCCTCACTTTGCTCGGCGCGTATCTCTTCGGCGCATTGCAATCATTGGGCAGCACCCTCAAAGCGCGAAACGTCAGCGTGAATGGTGACCTGCTGAATGCCTTGCCGTTCTTCATGACCATCGTCGTTCTTGTGTTGGTGTCCAGTCGCTTCGCTCATCGACGCCTCGGAGCACCGGCCGCGCTCGGAATCCCGTACGAGCGCGAAGAGCGATGACCTCGCTCACCAACGTCTCACCGCAACTGCGCCGGGCCTGGCATCCGGTCGGTCGTGTCGAATCGTTCGGGTCCACGCCCACCCGCATCGAGTTGGTGGGTGAGGCCTACGTGGTGGTGCGGCTGGGTGACACGGTGAAGGCGTTCCTCGACGTGTGTCCCCACCGCAACGCACGACTCAGTGACGGCCTCGTCACCGAGGATTGCCTGCGTTGCCCGTACCACGGCTGGGAATTCGACGCCGACGGTGCGGTTGCGCACGTGCCCGCTCTCGGACCCGATGCCACGTTGCCTCCGGCGCGCCTGACCGCCCCGTTGACCCAAGAACGTTTCGGTTTGCTGTGGATCGCGCCCGAGGAGCCGGTCACCGACATCCTGCCCATCCCCGAATGGGACGACGAGACTCTCACCAAGGTCTGGATGCCGCCGATCGACATCGATGCCGCCGCTGCGCAGGCCATCGACAACTTCCTCGACTTCAGCCATTTCCCCTACGTGCACGCCGGCACATTCGGCTCCGACAAGGACCGCCTGGTGAAGGAGTACACCACCGAACGCACCGCCGACGGCTGGGGCTTCGTGGTGCAGTACCCCCACGTCATCGAGAACCACGAGGACCCGTTGGTGGCCACGGGCGAACACCCCTTGGTACAGGACCGCCTGATGCGTTACGACTTTCGCGTTCCTTTCACCGCGAATCTGCGCCTCGAGATTCCGATGACCGGCATGATCAACGCCATCGTCATGTGGTGCCAGCCCATGACCATGGACCGCACCCGCGTGCACATCGTCATGATTCGCAACGACGTGCGCACCGCCGCCGAACACCAGGCCGCCATCGACTACGAGATGAAGATCTTCACCGAGGATCTGCGCGTCATCGAGAGACTCCGTGACAAGACCATGCCGCTGGAGCGCGGACAAGTGCACGTGCGTAGTGATCGCCACACCGTGGAGTTCCGTCGCATCCTGCAGAAGTTGATGGACGCCTGACTCAGGGCGCACCGGACGCGTCGGCCACGAAGCCGAGCAACGGCATGGTGACGTGTCGGAAGTCGATGGAGTCGAGGTCGTCGACGTAGGCGTCGAGCACGGCCAAACCCAACGGGATCGCCCGACCGACGATGGCCACGAGATCGGCCACCGCGGGGGTCACGCCGGCCGGCGCCAACATCACGTGATAGCGCTGCCGTCCTCCGTCGTGGAGTTCGTCGAGCACCGCCGCCAGATCACGTCGATGACTCGCGGCGACGTACGCCTCGAGACGGAAGCGCAACCACGGTCGGCGCTTCTCCCCACCCCCTCGGGTGAGCAGGTGCGCGGCGACGTTTCCCATTTCCACCCGATCCACGGTGCGGTCGGTGACCGGCTGGTTGTCGGATATCGCCTCGTCGAGCAACACGCGCATGGCGTCGATGAGCAGATCGTCCTTGCTCGCGTAACGGGTGTACACCGCTCCCGCGGAGAGCCCGGCACGGCGGCCAATTCTCGACACGGTGGTGGAGTGAAGTCCCACTTGACCGATCACCGACCGCGCACTGTCGACCAGGGCGTCGCGCACTGCGTCACCGGTGCGCGCCGAGATCGCTTCGCCCAACTCCGGTCGCCACGCTCCGTCACCGTGGACGTGATCGGTGGCGATCGCCCGGGTGATGAGGGCCATCGCGATCCGCCAGATGTCGACATTGCCCTTCGAGACGTTGTCGTGCAGTACGACCCCCCACACGATGCCGACGAGAAACGCCAGTCGTGCCTTCTCACGAGGCGAGCGAGACTCCCACGAGAGCAGACGATCGATGTCGGGAGCGATGATCTCGGACAGTTCCGGACGGCGACGGGCCAGGGCCACGAACTCCAATCCGACCCTCACGGCGTCATCCACCCCGACGGCGTGCTCGATCAGTGTCGATGGATCACCTTCCCCGCCGGCCACGTCGATGCAACGCGACAGCAGATCCAAGAAAGGCCCGCGACACCGCTCCTCCCACACCGCAACGGCCAACTCGTCGGGTGTTTCGTGCCTGGCGTACACCGCTCCGGCCGTGATCCCGACCCGTCGCGCGACCGCGTGCATACCGAGTGCGTCGAGACCCGAGTCGGCGACCTCGGCCAACGCCGCTTCGAGGATCTCTTCGTCCCGCAGGATCGCCCGGGCGGTGCGGGCTCGGGACCGAATGGGCATGACCGGCAGGTTATGTCTTGACCTCGCGACCCTAAAAGTTACAGTATGATTTCTGGGTACCGACACGTGTCGTGTCGTCGGCGTGACAGGGGGAATTCAATGCGACGTGCACCGTGGTTGATCGGATCTCTACTACTCGTGGCGAGCGCCTGCGGAGGAGACGCGGGCGGTTCGGAGTCCGGCGACACCTCGACGGCGTCGGAATCCGCGCCGACACCGACCTCACCCGCCGGCGTCGTGTCCAGCAAGGAAGATGCCCGAGCCGCCGTGGTGCGCATCGTTTCCCAGGGCAGTTTCCGTGATCCCGAAGTGGGCTTCCAGTCCGGAGTCGGATCGGGTTCGGGCTTCATCGTGAGCTCTGAGGGTCTGGTGGTGACCAACCAGCACGTGGTGGAAGGTGCGGGTTCGGTCGAGGTGTTCATCGACGGCGAGGATCGACCACTCAACGCACGAATCCTCGGGGTGTCGGAGTGCAACGACCTCGCGGTGCTCGACCTGGAAGGTGACGGCTACCCCTACTTCGAATGGTTCGAAGGCACGGTCGACGCCGGCATCGACGTATGGGCCGCGGGTTTCCCGATGGGCGATCCGGAATACTCCATCAGTCGGGGTTCGGTGGTGAAGGCCGAGGCCGACGGTGAAACCGAGTGGGCGTCGTTCGACTTCAGCATCGAGCACGACGCCACCACCGAACCGGGCAACTCCGGCGGTCCCGTCATCACCGAGGATGGTCGCGTGGTGGGAGTTCACTACGCCGGCGGTGATCTGTACGGGAACGGGGTGATCCGTCGGTTCGCCATTCCCGCCGAACTGGCCATCGACGTGGTCGAGGTGCTGTCACAGGGCCAAGATCAGGATTCCATCGGCATCAACGGAACCGCCGTCGCCAGTGAGAACCTGGCCGGCATCTGGGTGAGCGGCGTGCGCGCCGGTAGCCCGGCGAGCGATCTGGGAATCGAAGCCGGAGACGTGGTGCTCAGCCTCGGCGGTCGGGACGTGGTGAGCCAGGACGACCTCGACC
>Ga0169931_10008865_pt1 | contig 14599 bp, 9 predicted proteins | sample Kivu_15m_20L_FD_129675 | JGI IMG/M metagenome (GOLD analysis project Ga0169931, IMG submission 129675) | Freshwater microbial communities from Lake Kivu, Western Province, Rwanda to study Microbial Dark Matter (Phase II) - Kivu_15m_20L... | ecosystem: Environmental > Aquatic > Freshwater > Lake ...
CGAGCACCGCGCTGCGCCCTTGCCCGCGCTGCGCCCTTGCCCGCGCTGCGCCCTTGCCCGCGCTGCGCCCTTGCCCGCGCCGCGCCCTTGCCCGCGCTGCGCGGTCGCGCGGCGCCGGCTGCTGCCGCGGCGGGCCGAGCGGCCGCGGGAAGACGGTCCCGATTTCGCCGCGGCCGCCAATGGAGTACATTCCATCCTGCAAGGCAAGGGCGCCGCGTCGCCCGGGCCCCCACCGTGCCCCTCGCAGGAGCCGCCTGAGCCGGGCGGATCGCGTGTGTCGGACGCTCGTCGGCAGGCCCGGCCTCCCTGGAGGGACGCGGCGTTCACGATGGCTTGCCTGGTGCTGGGCGGCATCGCGGCTGCGTGCCAGGCCCTCGGCTGGCAGGTCTCCGCCGCCCTCGCCTGCGGAGGCGCCTATCTGGCCGGCGGCTGGTCGACGGCTCGGGAAGCCGCTGCCGCTCTGGCGAAGGGCCACCTGACGGTCGATGTGTTGATGATCCTTGCCGCGATCGGCGCGGCGGCCATCGGCGACTGGCGAGAAGGGGCGGTGCTGCTATTTCTGTTTTCGCTCAGCGGCACGCTGGAAAAGTTCGCGATGTACCGCACCTCGCGGTCCATCGAGGCGCTGATGACGTTGCGGCCTCAGGAGGCCCTGGTCGTCATGCCGCAAGAGAACGGCTCGACGCAAGACGTGCGCGTTCCGGTCGAATCGTTGCAGGTGGGCCAAACGCTGCGCGTGCGGCCCGGTGACCGCTTCCCGGTCGACGGCCGGATCAGCGACGGCGAGACCTGGGCGGACGAGTCGACGCTGACCGGCGAAAGCCAGCCGATCGCCAAACGGGTCGGCGACCCGGTCTTCGCCGGCACGATCAACGGCCAAGGCAGCATCCTGGTGCGGATGACGCGGGCGGTCGCCGACACGACGCTCGAACGCATCGTGCACATGGTTCAGGAGGCGCAAGCCCAAAAAACGCCCGCCCAGCGTCTGGTGGAGTCGTGGCAGCGGCCGTACGTGCTCGGAGTCCTGGCGGCGTCGACCGCCGTCCTTCTGGCCGCCCGGTACCTCCACACCTCGAGCTGGTACGACGCCTTCTACCACGCGATGGTGCTGCTGGTGGCCGCGTCTCCGTGCGCAGTGGTCGTCAGCTCTCCGGCAGTCATGCTCGCCGCGATCGCACGCGCGGGACGCCACGGCGTGCTGTTCAAGGGCGCCGTGCATCTGGAGTCGCTCGGAAAAATCGACGTGGTCGCGTTCGACAAGACCGGGACCGTGACGGTCGGCAAACCGGGCGTGACGGAGTTCTGGGTCGCCCCGGCAGTCGACGGCCGAAAGCTGCTGGCGCTCGCCGCTGCGGTCGAACAGCGCAGCGAACATCCGCTCGCCGAGCCGATCGTGGCCGAAGCCCTTCGCCAGGGCATCGAACCGGCTGCCGGCAGCCTCCGCGAGTTCCACAGCCACACCGGCCTGGGCGTGCACGCCCGCATCGACGGCCAGTGGGTCGGCATCGGTCGCGAGACCCTGTTCGAAACCCACGACATGCCGCTTCCCGCAGCCTGGGTGGAGCAGGCGGAACGGATCCGCGCAAGCGGTCAGACCGCGCTGTTCCTCCTGGCGGAACGCGACCGGCAAGGGGGCGTCGTCGGCGTCGCCGATCAGGTGCGGCCGGAGGCCCCCCGGGCGCTGGCCGCGCTCCGCGAACTGGGCGTCGAGCGGATCGTGATTCTCAGCGGCGACCACCGTCGCGTGGCCGCCGTCATCGGCTCGGCGCTGGGCGCCGACGAGGTCTTCGCAGAGCTCTTGCCCGAGAACAAAGTCCAGCAGCTGCGGCAACTCGCCGCCGGGGGCACGGGCGTGGCCATGGTCGGCGACGGCGTGAACGACGCGCCCGCGTTGGCCGCCGCTCGCGTCGGCATCGCCATGGGCGGAGCAGGCAGCGACGTCGCGCTGGAGGTCGCCGACGTGGTTCTCATGGGCGACGACCTCCGCGGCCTGCCGCTGGCCGTCGGCCTCAGTCGCCTCGCCATGCGGCGCATCCGGCAGAACATGACGTTCGCCTTCAGCATGATCGGCGTGCTGGTGATCGCGACCTTTTTCGATCTCCCCCTGTGGCTGGGCGTCCTCGGCCACGAGGGGAGCACCGTGCTCGTGGTGCTCAACGGTCTCCGCATCCTCTGGGAACGACTGCCGCACAGCGCTCTGGCGACCGCTACAGCTGCCGCCGCACCGTGAGGAATCGGCCGACTCCGCAGAGCGCCACGGCGGCGCCCAACGCGATCAACGACCAACCGCCGGCTCGTGAAGCTGCCGATTCGGCCAGCACCTTGAGCACCGCCGCGCCCGAAGAGATCAGCATGAGCGCCGTCCGGGCGTAGGCGAGCAACGTTCGCTCGTTGGCAAGGTGCGTCCGCTGGACCGCCAACCGGTCCCGCACCGCACCTTCGCGGCTCTCGGCAAGGTTGCCGGAAGGAGGCGTCAACTCGCATTCTCCAGAATGCAGTAGAGCAGAAAAGCGCTGCAACCAATCCAAATCGCAGGATCCCACATCGCGTTCCGTCCTTTCTGGACTCCTCGTGGAAGACCGACGCGCACGCGCCGCGCACGGCGGCGACGATCGCGGCAAACCCGCGCCGCGCAACGACTCGCAGAAAACGCCGCCTCGCGGGGCAACGCCGATTCCTGCTGGCAACCCGCCGACCCGCAGCCGACGGGACGCCCCGCGCCCCCGCGACGCGCCGCTGGCGACCGCTTCGCTCTCTCGAACGCCATGCAGCCGCCCGCCCAGCCGCGGGGCTCCGGGCTGCCGGGCCCCGGCGGGGCCTGCCCCTGCGGAGACGCGGGGCGGAAGGGCCGCTCGCGCGGCGGCGTTCTCTGCGTGCATCGACGCGACTCGTCGGCGGAATTCACGATCGGACCGCGGCGCCCGGCAACCCCTACGGTCGTTGTGCGCGGCAAGCAGCCCGCCCGACGCCCTGTTGCGGACGCCCGAGGCGGCAGCGCTTTGCCAGGCCAACCGTCAGAGCGACCCGACCTCCTGAGCCGCGCGGGCGGTTTGCCCCGCGGCCGCGAGGTCCGCGTCCGGCAGGAAATCGGCCACGTCGTCCCGACCTCCCGCCGCAAGCTCGACCGCCCCCCCCGCGTTGACGCCGCAGCCCGGATTGGCGACCAGGCTCGGCAACATGTCGAGCGTGGCCCGCCAATACCGGTCGAAGGCGGGGTACGACACGCCGGGATTGCCGCGGCGATACTCTTCGAGCTTCTCTTGAAGCGTCGTATGGATCAGTCGCGGATGGCGATGGTGCGGACCGTGCACGAAGATGTCGAAATTCAGGAACGAACTCAGCCGCAGCAACCACTGCCGCGGGACGACCGTTCGGGTGCCCAGCAGCGGGTCGAAGCTGGCCATCCCCAAGTGCTCGGTGAATTTGCGGCCGGTTTGCAGAAAAGCGGCGATGGACATCGGCAACAACACGGCCCGCGCGTGCCGCGGCCACTGCCCGGTCCACGTGGTGTAGGCCCAGATCGTCCCCCACAGAGCGGCGATGCCCAGATATTCCCAGCGAATGGCGCGGCGCAACGCGGGCGATTTGAGGGGCGACCGCGGGTGGAAAAACATGCGACCGTAGATGAGCGGCCCCGCCGCCACGCCGCCGAACAGGTCGAACCATGCGAACAACCGCCGGAAACCGAGCGAAGCCCGCGGATCGGCGTAGGGCCACAATTCCCAGTCCTCCGGCCGATTGAGGTAGGCGTGGTGGCGAATGTGGACCTCCCGGTACACGCTGTAGGGCGTGAACATGAACGTCCCCAGCAACCGGCCGCTCCAGACGCTCAGCGTCGGCGAATGCCACAGGGTCTGATGGGCCGCTTCGTGCAGGGCGCTGGTCCAGCAGAACATCATCGAGGCCGTGAAGGCCGCCAGACACGCGGCGATCGCCCCGCTGTCGTCCCCCGCCCCCCAGCCGACGGCGAGCATCCCCAGCCCAGCCAACGGCAGCGACGCCAGGCGGGGCAGGGTCCGCTTGTTGCGGAGGCTCTGGAATTCTTCGGGACTGAATTGCGTGACGGCAGGCAACGGTCGCACCTCCGATTCATGCCGCTGGCGGACCCGCTTCCGCGAAATTACGTCGACAGGCCGCGCGCTCCGCCGCTGCACGACCGTCGGCGATTGGTCCGCGTGCCGGCCGGACGGCGACGCCGGCAGGACGGCGACCACGCCTTGACGCCGCTCGTCGGTCGCCGCGCGGTCCGCCGCGCGCAACGCGTCCGGCAGCGCGGCCGACCTCCGACCACGACAGGGGGGACCCCCGGGGTCGCCAGAAAATCGTGTACAATCGACCCAGCCGCCTCATAATACCCAAATTCATGGAGGGGGCCAAGCCTCGAGGAGGGGCTGGTCCGCGACCGGGCCCCGGGTGGCCGCGGCGCCGCTCTTTGCGACTGCCGCCGCGGCAGCGCGCGTCGGCGGGTTCCCCGCTCGGCAGAGTTCGCCTCGCGAGGGGCGTTTGCCGGCTGCGCGGCGCGGGGCTGCGGGGCAGATCGTACCGGCGGGAGCGCATTCCAGAAGGCAACGGCCATGGTCCTTGAGGTCACTTGCGTGAAGAGGCTTCCTGCGGCGCTGGCCGTCGCCGGTTCGCCGCTGACCTGCAACTTCGATTTCTACGCGCGCTACGCCACGTCGCGCACCGAGTTGTTCTGGGCGGTGGCGGAGGAGCACGGGGCGCCGCTCGGCGCGGTGCCGGTGGTGCGGTTGACGCGTCGACCGGCGACCGAGGTGCTCCGTGCGGAAGTCCGACGCTGGCTGGGCTGGCTTGGGCCTCTCGCCCGCAAGACGACGCTGTTAGTCGACACGTCGTTCTGGGCGTACGACGACCGATCTCCTTGGCTGTGCCGGGACGCAAGCGCGTTGGCGGAGGTCCGTCGCGCGATCGTCGGCGGCTTGCAGGCCATGCGGGGGGTCGACGCGGTATGGATCACCGAACCGGCCGCCTCGACCGGTTGGGGCGCCGCGGCGGGCTTCCTGCAGTTCGCCACGCTGCCGATGGTGCACGTCGCCACGGGGGGCTGTGCGAATTGGCAGGAATTCGTGGAGCGTCAGCCGAAGAAACGGCGGCGGAACCTGCGGGCGGAACACGATCGGTTCGCCGCTGCGGGAGGCTCCATCGAGGTGCATCAGGGCCCGCTCGACGCCCAAGGCGTCTTGACGGCCGAGTTGCTCGCCTGCCTCAGCAAGAGCGCCGAGCGCAGCGAACTGACGGTGCCCTACAACGACGTGCTCGTCCATCCCGCCGCCTTCGCGGCGCAGTCGCAGATCATTCTGGCGGCGCGTGCGGGGGGACGGCTCGCGGGCTTCATGAGCTTTCTGCAGTCGGGACGGCGACTCATGCAGTGCCACGGCGGCCTGGACTACGACGTGTCGCACGAGGTGCTCGCCTACCACAACCTGATTGCCGCGGCGATTGGGCTCGCGATCGAGCGCGGCTGCGAGGTGCTGAGCATGGGTCCGTTGAACAACGAAACGAAACGCCGCGCCGGCACCGACTTCCGTCCGATGGTGGCGAACCTGTGGAACCGCAATCCCGTCGACCGCTGGGCGGCGGCCCGTTTTTTTGCCCGCAATTTCCAGGTCTATCGCGGGCCGTTTCCCGAGGCGGAAACTCCCCGATAACGCCGCCGCAAGGCGTTTAGGCGAGTGGAGAATCGACGGCGCAGAGGCGGTCGGCGGCCAGGGCGTGCCGCGATGCGGAGCGAGCCGCCGCTCCGGACGCGCGGGCGACGAAGTGGTCGAGCAGCCGCTGCGGCACCATGCGTTGCGCAAGTCCCAGGCCGAACGCGTCGAGTCCGACGCTGTAACGCGGGCGCGGGCGCCGGGCCTCAAGCGCTCGAGCGATCACGCGGGCGACGTTTTCGGGGCGCGTCGACGATCGGGCTCCGCGCTCGTTGAAGTCGCCTGCTCGGCGGTACTGCGATTGGTAGCCGGGCAACAAGTTGGCCGGAATCTCGCGCGTCCGTTCGGCGAGCATCTGACGCGCTTTGTCGAAAATCGGGGTCCGCACCTGGCCCGGCCGGATGACGCTGACGGAAACGCCCCAGGGCCGCAATTCGACGCGCAGGCTGTCGGAGAGCGCTTCCAGCGCGAACTTGCTGGCGGAGTAGGCGCCCACCATCGGCAACGCCACGGCGCCATTGAGGCTGGAGATGTTCACCACCCTGCCGCGCGCGAGGCGGAGCAGGGGCAGGCAGGCCTGGATCATCCGCAACGGACCGACGGTATTGATTTCCAGCAGCTCCCGCAGCTCCTCCAGGTCGGAGAGTTCCACCGCGCCGGTCGATCCGACGCCGGCGTTGTTGACCAGCGCGAACAGACCCTCGGGACACCGCGCGGCGATCTCGGAAACCGCCTGGCAAGTCTGCTCGGGGCAGGTCACCTCCAACCGCAGGGGAATGACTTGCCGCCCCCCCTCGGCAGCCACTTCGGCCCCTTTGCGATCGCACCGCACGCCGGCAAAGACCTGGAATCCCCGGCGGGCAAGCAGGTTGGTCGTGGCCCGCCCGATCCCCGACGAAGCACCGGTGACCAGCACGGCACGCGGACGGCTCGACATGACAGGCTCCTCGCAGCTTTCCCGGTTCGAGTGCATGGCATCGCCGCCGAGTGCTCGCCGCGAGGCGCAGCGGCGCACGGGGCCGGCGCTGCGGTCAGACGCCCGCGACCGACGGACGCGGCGATGCGACAAGTTCTCCGGCCGCTGATTCCCTGGGCCGCTGATTCCCTGGGCCGCTGATTCCCTGGGCCGCTGATTCCTTGGGCCGCTGATTCCTTGGGCCGCTGGCGTCCCTGGGCAGCGGACTTCCGGCGGCAGCGCGTGCGACCGGCGGCAACGCGCGGTCGCGGCGGCGCACTGCCGTGCCTTCGCCCCGTCGCCGAAATATCCCACATCCGTCGGAAACGGAACAGCCTTCGCCGCAATTTCGGCAAAAGTCGAGCCGCTGCCGACGTCCCTCGCCAACCTTTGCGTCGGGAAGCCGGCAATCCCGCGGCCGCCGCCAGGCAATCGCGACCGTCGGCGAAGCGTCTCGAACCGTCCGACCGCGGCCGTCAGCGGCGAAATTCCCCAGGCACGTCGCACAACGCTTCCTGCGGCAGGACGTAGGACTTGCCGATGAGGTCGAGGTCGTGATTGATCAGGTCCGGATACCTCGATCCCCGCAGGACCTCCACGGCAAAGATCTCCTGGACGGCGTCTTGAAACTTGACGAACCCGAGCGATTGGCCGGTCTCCAGGTGGACCGCCCAGACGCCGCAGGTGCGCTCGGCCAGACGCTCCACCAGCGGAATCCCGCTGAATACGGCCGTCTCCCGGACTTGCGACAAGCCGACCAGGGCGAGCGGCCCGAGAAACGACAAACCGCGGGTGAAACCCGGCAAGCGAACGATCGGTTCGTACCGCCCCGTCGTCAGATCCACGCTTCCCAAGCTGCCGTCGCCCGACTCGAGAAGCCACAAACGATTGCGATACCATCGCGGACTGTGGGGCATGGACAGCCCCCGCGCGACGATGGCGTTGGCTTCGACGTCGATCACGACCCCGCCGTCGCGCTTGTTACGCCGCCACGATTCAGGCTCCCCCGAATCTCCCAGGGCCGTCACGTACCGCACGCGTCCGTCGCGGACCGCCAGCCCGTTGAGGTGGCAGCAGTCGCCGGGCATGAGCTGCGGCACGAACCAAGGCCGCCAACGGGGCGTGAAGCTGTTGTCGTCGCTGCGCGTCGCGAGACAGGAAAAAGCGGTGTTCACGAACCACAACTCGCCGTCGACGTACGCCATCTCGTGGATCTGCACGTTGCCCGTCGTGTGACTCCAACGCGGCAAAAAGCACGCGTCGTGCCGCGCGCCCCGCGGCGCTTCGCCCGCCGCGGCCGACGACCAGTCGCCCCCCGCGTCGCGCTGGTTCTCCGCTCCATCGAGACGGCGGCAGACCGCCGGCACGTTGTGGAATTCGAGAATGTCGACGCTCGCTCCAATCGCCAGCCGCCGGCCCTCAATCGCCAACCCCATCGGCTTGAGGAAGTTGCGGAAGTGCGTGTTGAGCACGCCCCCGTCGTTCCGCAGAATCACCAGCTTTCCTGCCTGGTAGGTCGTCACCAGCACGCTGCTGCCGGCTTCCGCGAGCAACTGGGGGAAGCTGGCGGTATGGATGCTCCGCAGCGGGGGGGGATCGCTCGCCGCCGCGTCGCCTCCCGACTCGGCCGCGGTCGCCCCCGGCCGCTCCTCCGCGGCCCGCTCGCGACCCGGCCCGGCAGACGACGCATACGGATTCGGCTCCGTCATCGATCGATTCTCGCTCGGTGGGGCGGTCCTCACGGCGACCGCGATGCCAATCGTCGGGGCTCGGCCGCGGCCGCGATCGGACCGGCAAACGCGACGATCGTCGCCGCGTTTCGCCGGAACCTCACTCTCCGCGGCCGAGTTGACGCCGCAAAACGCCGACGATTACCGACCCGGAACGCTCGCCGGCTGATGGGCGGCTGCGGCGCCCCCGGAGGGCCGACCGGCGAGGACTCGGCGGCGGCCTCCACGCCGCTTTCCGAGGCCGACCCGAAACACGACACGCTCCCTCGGGTTTAGTAGAATGAGCGGCCTGCCGGCTGTCGAATTCTACGGGCCTGCGATTTCCAGAGGAGACGATATCCATGATGCGGTTTTTTGGATCCTGCGGATTGTGCCTGTTCGCGGCGGCAACGGCCTGGGGGCAGCCGCCCGAGGGAGGCCCGGACGGCCGTGGCGAAGGCCCCGGCGGCTTCGGCGGGCGGTTTCGCCGCCCCAATCCGGTCTTTGAGGCGCTCGATGAAGACGGCGACCAGGTGATCACCGCCCGCGAACTCCGCCGCGCCGCAGCCGCCCTCAAGACGCTCGACGCCGACGGAGACGGCAATATCACCCTCGAAGAAGCGTCTCCCGCCCGCGGCCCCGGCGGCGCCGGAGGCCCGGGCGGTCCCGGCGGCGATCCGAACGCGTGGCTCGACCGCATCATGGCCAAAGACGCCGATGGCGACGGAAAGCTCTCCACGGACGAGATTCCCGAGCGCATGGGGCGCCTGCTCGGCAATGCCGACGCCAACGGCGATGGCTTCATCGACCGCGAGGAACTGGGCAAATCCATGGAAGAAATGCGCAGCCGCCGCGGCGGACTTGGCGGCCCGGGGGGCCCCCCGGAACAAGGCTTCGGCGGACGCCCTGGAGGCGGCGGGCAGCAGCAGATCCTTCAGCAGATGATGTCGTTCGACCAGAACGGCGACGGGGTGCTGACTCCCAATGAAGTCCCGCAGCAGGCGCTGCCCATGCTCCGCGGAGCGGATGAGGATGGCAACGGAGCGCTCGATCCGGCCGAGTTGGAGCGGGTCGCCGAACGGATCGGCCGACGCGGACGGCCGGGCGGCCCTGAGGGCGGGCCGGGCGGCGAGGGCAGACCTCGCGGCGAGGGAGGGCCTCGCGGCGAGGGAGGGCCTCGCGGCGAGGGAGGGCCTCGCGGCGAGGGGGGGCCTCGCGGCGAAGGAGCCGACGAATCCGCCGGCGAGAGCGAGCAGCGGGAGAACCGGCCGGAACGGCGCCGGCGCGGCCAGAACGCCGACAATTGAACGCCTCCTGCTCGGTCGCTGCGGCCCGCGGCAGACCGTGGGCCGCAGCGACCTTGCCTTCCGCGGCCTTGCCTTCCGCGGCGCGGCCGGGGCGGCTGGGCCGCGTTCCGCCGCGCTTCTCCCCGACTCCGCATCCTCGGCGACGGGCCGCCGGCCCGAGCGCCACCGCCACGGCGATGCGGAGCCGCCGCAGCGGTGCGGGAGCCGCAGCGATGCGGGAGCCGCCGCGGGCGAGACGAGCGGGCCGGCCCCGCGGCGCCCTCGGATTGCCGCCTTCGCGAGCGATCTCTGGTTCGCGACATGTTTGTCGCACTTCCGCCCCCCCTGTGCCTTGGAGTCGTCGGAGCCGCCCTTTGCGGAACGGTCCGGCGGGGGCGATTCGCGAGTCCTTCGGCAACTTCTCCCCGAGTGGCCCCGGTGAGACCGGGCTCGCGATAAACCGCGCACGGGAACGGTAGGCAACGCGCATCTTTTCGCCTACATTATGCGGCTCGATGACGCTCCTGCGATGGAACGTCGCCGGGCAACGGTTCGTGGTCTTTCTATTCGCGAGGCTTTCTACCCGCGAGGTTCAACGAGACGTCGCGGTCGGCTACTCGCCTGCGACCCGCGCCAACCTACCTCGGCACGCCCCTTGGGGGATGTTCTCCTTCGGCCCCGCACCCCGCGCCTCTCGGGGGAGGCCGATTCCTCGGCATACCGTTCCTCGGCACATCGTTCCTCGGCACATCGTGGCGGGCAAAGTTCGGGCGCCATTCCGGGACGCTGGGCTTTGCAGTCGGTTAAGCACTCGAAAGGCAAAGAGACATGAATCCAAGTGCGATGGCATTGCTCGCTCAAGCAGAAGCGGGCCCTTCCGTGAACATCATTCCTGCAATCTGGTGGATTGCCCCGATCGCGTCGATCCTTGCGCTGGGCTTCGCGGTCTACTTCTACCGGAAAATGATGGAGGCCAACGAAGGGACTCCGCTGATGAAGGAGATCGCCCAGCACGTCCGCGAGGGCGCGATGGCCTACCTCAGGCGGCAGTACCAGGTGGTCACGGTCGTCTTTCTGGTGCTGTGCGCCATCCTGGCGCTGCTCGCCCGGGCGGGCATCCAGAATCCGTTCGTCCCGGTGGCGTTTCTGACGGGCGGTTTCTTCTCGGGCCTGTGCGGGTTCATTGGCATGCGGACGGCGACCAACGCCTCGGCGCGGACGGCTCAAGGCTGCAGCGAGGGATTGAATCGCGGCCTGCAGGTGGCCTTCCGCTCGGGAGCGGTGATGGGGCTGGTGGTGGTGGGCTTCGGCCTGCTCGACATCTGCCTCTGGTACTGGGTGCTCGACAAACTGGTCTACACCCCGGAGAACATGGCCAGCGGTTGGGAAATGTGGAACATGACGCTCGTTCCCGCCGGGATGACGGCGATCGACAAGTTGGTGGCGATTACCACGACCATGATCACCTTCGGCATGGGGGCCTCGACGCAGGCATTGTTCGCTCGCGTCGGCGGCGGCATCTACACCAAGGCGGCCGACGTGGGCGCCGACCTGGTGGGCAAGGTCGAAGCCGGCATTCCTGAAGACGATCCGCGCAATCCGGCGACTATCGCCGACAACGTCGGCGACAACGTGGGCGACGTGGCGGGCATGGGCGCCGACCTGTACGAATCGTATTGCGGTTCGATCCTGGCGACTTCGGCGCTGGGCGCCGCGGTCGGCTCGCACATCGTCGCCGAGGGGGGCGACGCCGCTTTCGCCGAGGCCGTCAATCTGGTCGTGGCGCCGATGGTCGTCGCGGGAATCGGCACGCTGCTGTCGATCGCCGGCATCTTCATGGTCAAATGCCAGGAGGGCGCCTCGCAAAAGACGCTGCTCAAGGCCCTGCTGCTCGGCACCCTCGGCAGTTCCGCGTTGATCCTGCTGGCCTTGATGGGCCTCGCCGGCACGACCAGCCTGGTCGGCTGGGGCATCGTCGGCAGCGTGATCTCCGGCCTCGTCGCCGGGGTGATCATCGGGCAAGCCACCGAGTACTACACCTCCGACGAGTACGGCCCCACCCAGGGCATTGCCTCCCAGGCCCAGATGGGCGAGGCCACCACGATCATCGACGGTCTGGCGACCGGCATGTACTCCGCAGGCGTGCCGGTCATCACGATCGTGATTGGCATTCTTTGCTCCTTCGGCTTCGCGGGCGGATTCACCGACCTCAACATGGGCCTGTACGGCATCGGCTTCGCCGCCGTCGGCATGCTCGCCACCCTGGGCATCACCCTGGCCACCGACGCCTATGGCCCGATCGCCGATAACGCGGGCGGGAATGCGGAAATGGCCCATCTGGACCCGCAGGTCCGCGAGCGGACCGACGCTCTCGACTCGCTCGGCAACACGACGGCCGCCACCGGCAAAGGCTTTGCGATCGGTTCGGCCGCGCTCACCGCGATGGCGTTGCTCGCCGCCTACGTGGAAGAGGTCAAGATCTGGGTCGGCAAGCTCGCCAAGGCCGCGACCGACCAGACGCTGACGATCGGCAGCGTCACCTTCACCAGCGATCCGGCCAAAGCCAGCGATAACGTCGTCTTCGCGCCGCGAGCCGGCATCCGGGACTTCGTCGAGGCCTACGACCTCAGCATCATGAACCCGCTGCTGCTGTGCGGCCTCTTTCTCGGCGGGATGATGGCCTTCGTCTTCTGCGCCATGACCATGAAGGCCGTCGGCCGCGCCGCGGGCCAAATGGTCAATGAGGTCCGCCGGCAGTTCCGCGAAATCCCCGGCATCATGGAAGGCAAAGGAAAACCGGACTACGCCCGCTGCGTCGCCATTTCCACCGCCGGCGCCCAGAGGGAAATGATCGTCCCCTCGATGATGGCGATCGTCGTGCCTGTCGCCGCCGGCCTGGTGCTCGGCGTGCCAGGCGTCTTGGGTCTGCTGGCCGGCGGCCTCACCGCCGGTTTCGTGCTGGCCACCATGCTCAACAATGCCGGCGGGGCGTGGGACAACGCCAAGAAGTTCATTGAGAAAGGCAACTACGGCGGCAAGGGATCGACGGCCCACAAGGCGGGCGTCGTCGGCGACACCGTCGGCGACCCGTGCAAAGACACGAGCGGTCCGTCGCTCAACATTCTGATCAAGCTGATGACCATGGTGAGCGTCGTCTTCTCGCCGCTGGTCGTCAAATACTCCCCGGCGATCCAGGAAATGCTGGGCATCGCCTTCAAGGTCGGCGGAGCCGAGTAGCGGCCTCGGCGGCTTGCCGGAAATGCTTCCAGCCGGCCCTCTCAGCAACGAGGGGGCCGGCTTTTTTTCTGCCCCGTGGCGCAGGCCGGCCGTGACGCCCGGGCTCGATTCGTCCGCCTCCGGCAGGCGTGCCCGGGAAATCGCCGGGGCGATTCGGGACGGCGGCGCCGTCGATGGACCCGGCCGCCGCTGCTCACGCGGGCGCCGCGGTCCTCACGCGGGCAATCGCCGGAGACGCGCCACGAACGGCGGTTCGGGAGCCGCCCCGCCGTCGGCAGGACTCCGTCTGGCCACGGCCGCGCGGGCGCGGAGCCGCGCGTCGCTCCCCGTCGCACGACGGCCTCGACCGGCGCGGTCGCAAGTCGGCGCCGCGAACGCTGCAGCGGCGCCGTCCGCGCGCCTAAGCGGCCCGCCGCGCTCTCTTGGCCGAGGCCACGGCAATCAGGTCGAAATGCTTTTCGGCGAGCATCGCCTCCCGCTCGATCTGCGGGCCGATCGGATCGCCGCCTCCCTCGAACCGATAGGTCGTGTAGCCGGCGGCGGAAAACAGATCGAACAGCGCGTAGCGCTCGGCTGCCACCAGCTTGCGAAAGACCTCGGTGCGGATCGTCGGTCGGTATTGGCGAAGCAGCGGCAGCAGCGACGCGAGAATCGTGCGGTCGTAGCCTTCCGCATCGACCTTCAGGTACGCCAACCGCGGCAACCAGGCGGAGAACTCCTTCGTCAACACCTCCAGCAACCGCTTCCCCTGCACGGTCAGCGGATACTTGCGGCGGAACAGCTTCCACTTCTGCTGCGAGCGGAATCCGCCATTGCAGAACGACGCGTCGCTGTAATGGAAGACGAAGACCCCTTCTTCCTCCGTCGCCGCGAAGCAGCGAGGCTCGATATGCGCCTTGTCGGGATTCAGACCGGCATTCCGTTCCAGCACCTTGAAGACGTAGGGATTGGGCTCGAGCGCCAGGACGCAACCCTCCTTGCCCGCGGCCAACGCCATCGGCACGGTCGTGTCGCCAGTGTGCGCTCCGATGTCGATCGCAAAGTCGCCGGGCCGGATGAAGTGCCGCAACCCGTCGACGTCCGCCTGCCGCATCGGTTTGGGCGTTTCGTAGGGATGCAGCCACTGGGCGTACTCGATCCGCCCCTCGCGCGGCAGGTGGAACTCTCGAATTTCCGAGCCCCATTCCGCGAAGGGAACATGCTGCCGCCGCTGGAACAACCGACGCAAAGACATCCGCGTGCCTCCTGGGGGAGTGCCGACCATCCGCGGGGCGGGCGGAGGGCCCGTCGCCGCGGGCGCGGAGGGTAGCGAAAGGTCCGCAGCCTGACCATGCCGATTCGCCCCCGACCGCCCCCCCCGCCTGGGAGGAGTCCGGGTTTGGGATTATCGTCGGACCGACCGGTCGACTATATTGCGCGGGGATCGGCCGCCTGCCGCACGAGTCGCATCGCTCGGCGAACCGCTCGGCGTCTTCCGACGCGGCCCGCGGCGCCACGCGTGCGTCGAGGGACGCCAGTCTCCCCAGGCGAGCGGCGAGGGCCCCGGCGACGCCCCGCTGCGCCGGGGGTCGCACCGCTTTGGGGACGCGCCATGCCGCCGCAAAAACCGCAACCTCCCCGCACGCCCTCGTCGCTGCCGAAATCGGCCGCGGCGACTCGCCCGGGCGCCGCAGCGAGCGACGAGCCCGAGGCTCCCGGCGGCAACTCGTTCCGTGCGGTGCGTGAGACGATCGAGTCGACGCTGCG
>Ga0169931_10008866_pt1 | contig 14599 bp, 12 predicted proteins | sample Kivu_15m_20L_FD_129675 | JGI IMG/M metagenome (GOLD analysis project Ga0169931, IMG submission 129675) | Freshwater microbial communities from Lake Kivu, Western Province, Rwanda to study Microbial Dark Matter (Phase II) - Kivu_15m_20L... | ecosystem: Environmental > Aquatic > Freshwater > Lake...
CGCGAGCCCACCTGCGCGAGCTTGCCGCCGACGGTGGCGTTGGCCTTGTAGCTGAGCACCGTGACGGTGTCGGATTCCTGTGTCAGCACGACTTCCGCCTGCCCCTTGCCGAAGCCGGCCACGCCGCCGGACCCCTCGAAGGACAGGAAGTAGGAATGCGGCGGGTTGGGCTCGAGGATGTGCAGCTTGCCGGTGAACTTCGCCTTGACCGGCCCGACGGCCGCCACCATGGCGAGACTGAACTCGGTGTCCGAATGCTTCTCGACCTTGTCGCAGCCCGGGATGCACTGCTTCAGCATCTCCGGATCGTTGAGGGCTTCCCACACCGCCTGCTGCGGCAGGGCGATGACCTGTTCGCCCATGATTTCCATCGACTAGCGCTCCTTGGCGCCCGCAGGTGCGGGCCGCGATTGGCGAGCGGGCCGGCGCCCGGCGTGACGCGGATCGAACACGCCGGCAAGCCGCTCGAGACTGTCCACATTATGCGCCGGCAGGAAGTGGTCGACCTGGGGCAGCAGCGCGCGCACGCCCGCCGCGCGCGGCTCGAAACCCTCGAAGCGCAGCAGCGGGTTCAGCCACATCAGACTGCGGCAGGACTTGCGCAGCCGCTCCGCCTGGTCCGACAGACCGGCACCCGCATCCCGATCCAGGCCGTCGGTGATCAGCAGCACCGAGGCGTTCTGGCCGAGCACCCGACGGGACCAGCGGAGGTTGAACTCGGCCAGACTGGACGCGATGCGCGTGCCTCCGGACCAGTCCGCCACCGCCGCCGACACCTGACGCAGGGCCAGATCGACGTCGCGGTGTCGCAGCGGCCGCGTCACGTTGGTCAGCCGCGTCCCGAACAGGAACACCTGGACCCGGTCGCGATCGTTGGTGATGGCGTGCAGGAAGTGCAGGAACATGCGGGTATAGGCCTGCATCGAGCCCGAGATGTCGCACAGCACCACGAGCGGGGCATGGCGCCGTCGCCGGTGGCTGCGCCGCAACGGCAGCAGATCGCCTCCTCCGCGCAGGCTGGCACGCAGGCTCGCGCGCATGTCCACCAGCGGCCCGTCGACCGCCGGCCGGCGACGCCGCGTCACGATCTCCGGCACGGGCAGGGTGAGCCGCGCCATGAGGGCGCGGGCCTGCTCCATCTCGCGGGCCGACATGCTGGCGAAGTCCCGCGCGCCGAGGCGCTCGCGCGCGTCCGGCGCCAGCGCCAGGGTGCGGGTTTCGCGCTCCAGCAGCAGCGGTTCGCGGTCGGCGGGCAACTCTGCGGCAAGGGCGTCGAGCACCCGTTGCAGCACCGTGGCGTCCTCCTCGATCGCCGGCGCGGCGGACGTCGGTGGCCTGCCGCCGGCCCTGGCAGGGGATGCCCGCGGTCGCCAGTAGAGATCGAAGGCCTGGTCGAACACCTCGAAGTGCTCGCGCCGCGACAGGAACAGCGCCGCGAGGGTCTGCCGCACATCCTCGCGTCGCCCCAGATCCAGCCCCTCCAGCGCGCGGGCGGCGGCCAGCACCTGGTCCGTGCCCACCGGGATGCCGGCGCGGCGCAACACGTGCACGAAACGAACGAGGGCTTCCAGCATGCTCGACTGACCCAAGGGACGGGGGCGGGGCGGGAGCGGCACGACGCCGCAGCGCAGCATCGAATCATACTGTCTTGTGGCTCGGGCCGGGCGTAGGATTTCTACTACGGGTGTGCGAGGCACACCCTGGAGTCATGCAGCCGGAACCACCGGGAGGTCGACATGTGCTTCGAATTCGAATGGCTCTACTGGGCACAGCTGGCACAGGAAAAGGCCAGACGCGATGAGCAGGCCGCGCAACGGCCCGCCGATGACGTCGCGCAGGCTGCGGCGCAGCGGCAGACGGAGACGCCCGCCCACGCCTGAAACGGCCGGGTACCATTGGCCGGTGTCCTTCTGGCCACCCATGTAACAAGATCTTTCACGGCGCCCCGGCGGGCGCCGTCTTCACATACAGGCATCCCATGACACGCATCGATCTCGACGGGCGCACCGCCATCGTCACCGGCGCGGCCCGCGGCATCGGCCTCGCCATCTCCAGACGGCTGCTCGAATCCGGCGCCCGGGTCGCGCTGTGGGACTTCGACGCGGGCGCGCTCGAGGAGGCCGAGTCCTCGCTTCGCGAGTTCGGCGTCGTCCTCGCCGTGCCGGTCGACGTGACCGACGAGGACGCAGTGCAGCGCGCCACCCGCTCCACCGAGGCGCGCCTCGGCCCGGTCGACATCCTGGTCAACAACGCCGGCATCGGCGGGCCGATTCAGCCGACCTGGGAATACGACCTCGCCACCTTCCGCAAGGTGTTCCAGGTCAACGTGGACGGCGTGTTCCTGTGCTCGAAGGCCGTGGTCCCGTCGATGAAGGTGCGCAATCGCGGGCGCATCGTCAACATCGCCTCCATCGCGGGCAAGAACGGCTCGCCCAACTTCTCCGCCTACGGCGCCTCCAAGGCGGCCGTCATCGCGCTGACCAAGGCCATGGCGCGCGAACTTGCCAGCACGGAGATCCTGGTCAACTGCGTCACGCCGTCGGTCGCGGACACCGACATCCTCCGCCAGTTCACCCCGGACACGGTGAAGTTCATGCTGGAACAGGTGCCCAAGGGGCGCTTCGTGAAGGCCGAGGAGATCGCCGCCATGGTCGCCTGGCTCAGTTCGGACGAATGTTCCTTCAGCACCGGTCAGGCCTTCGACATCACCGGGGGGCGCTCGGTGTACTGACCGATGCCCCGGTGATGGCCGGGTGGCGTGCGGCCAGGGCCGCAACATCCGCCGAGGTCGATCAGGCTGGATGCCTGGCCAGGCCGATCAGCCGTGCCCGGAACCGCAGCGACAGCAACAGCAGCGCCACGCCGGTGACGGCGAAGCCGGGCGCGTAGCCGGCGTGTTCACCCAGCCAGCCGTAGGCGAACACGCCGACCGCCTGACCGAAAAAGAGCGACAACGCGAAGAAGCTCACTGCCGCCCCGCGCGCCTCGGGCGCCATCTCGGTGGCCCGCACCTGCAGCGTGTTGTGCAGCATGTAGAAGCCGAACCCCATGGCCACCACGAAAGGCGCGGCCAGCCAGGCCGATGGCGCTGCGGCCAGGGCCGAGAAACAGATCAGCAGCGTCACACCGCCGCCGCGCACCAGACCGCTCTCGCCGAGACGCCGCACCAGCCGGCCGACCACGAGGCTGTAGGCCAGACCACCGATCCCGAAGCCCGCGACCGCCAGCCCGGCCAGGGTGTCGCTCAGACCGAAACGCTGCTTCAGGTAGGTGCCGACGAAGCCGAATGCCCCGAAGAACAGAAAGCCCTCGATACCCACCGTGGCCAGCACCGGGCGCGCCCGCGCGGAGCGCAGCATCACCCCATAGCGCTGCCAGGGCGGGGCATACCGGCCGCCACCGCGATCGCCCAGGAGCCGCCCTTCGCGGGCGAGCAGGCCTCCGGTGATGAGGAAGGCTGTGCCGAGCAGCAGGAAGGTGGCGCGCCACCCCACCGTGTCGGAGAGCACGCCGCCGATCAGAGGCCCGAAACTCTGCCCGAGCAGGGTCCCGGCGATGAAGCGCCCGAGCAGCGCCTGCCGCCCGGCGTAGTCGACCTTGTCGCCGATGAAGGCAAGCGACAGCGGGATCACCGCGCCCGCGGTCATCCCGGTCAGGAAGCGGAACAGCACCAGCACCGGCAGGCTCGCCGCGACGGCGCATCCCGCGGCGGCGACGGCGGCCAGTCCCAGACCGATGGCAATCATGCGCAACTTGCCGAAACGGTCCCCCAGCGACCCGTGGATGATCTGGAACAGGCCGTAGGCCGCCGTGAACGCCGTCAGCACCCAGGCCACGTCGCGGATGCGTGCACCGAACTCGGCCGCAAGCGTGGGCAGCAGCGGGTCGGACACGCGCATGCTGGCGCCCGACACGAAGCCGGCCAGCGCCAGCAGCATGAGCGTGCGGAGCGACGCACCCGGAGACGCACTCACGCAGGCGCCCTGCGGCGCACGCGGTGCCGCCGCGGTCCGCGCGGGGACGGGCGGGTACGCCTCACAGAGCCTTCAGGATGTCGTGTCCGGTGAGGATGTAGGTCTTGTCCGCCGGGAAATCGCGCACCAGCACCGCCGGATGCTCGGGCGTGATCATGGGCGCAAGCAGCGATACCGGCGTCTCGATGTCCACGAAGCGGAACGGCCGCTGCATGATGGTCTTCACGGGCTCCTTTCGGATGGCCGGGTCCTTGATCACCTCGGCGTACACCCGGGACTCGCTCACCGAGCCCACCACCCGTCCGTTCTGCACGATGGGGATCTGCGAGAAGTCGTTCTCGCCCATGCACAGGATGATCTGGTCGACGGTCGCATCCACCTCCAGCGACACCAGCCCGGCAACGCGCTTGTTGCGCACCAGGTCGCGCGCCGTCGGACCCTCCAGCGTCTCGTAGCCCATCATGCGCATCCACGCCGGGTTGAACATCTTGCCGAGGTAGCGCGTGCCGTGATCGTGGAAGATCACCACCACGGTCTCGCCCTCGCGGAAGCGGTCCTTCAGCTGCAGCAGGCCGGCGATGGCCGAGCCCGCGGAGTTGCCGGCCCAGATGCCCTCCTGGCGCACGATCTCGCGGGTATAGATGGCGGCGTCACGGTCGGTGACCTTCTCGAAGTGGTCCACCACCCCGAAGTCCACGTTCTGCGGCAGGAAGTCCTCGCCGATGCCCTCGGTGACGTAGGGATAGATCTCGTTCTTGTCGAAGATCCCGGTCTCCTTGTACTTCTTGAACACCGACCCGTAGGTGTCGATGCCCCAGACCTGCACGGAAGGCTTTTTCTCCTTCAGGTAGCGGCCTGTTCCGCAGAGGGTGCCGCCCGTGCCCACGCCCACCAGCAGGTGGTCGACGCGGCCTTCGGTCTGCTCCCAGATCTCGGGCCCGGTCGACTCGTAGTGCGCCTGGGCATTGCTCGGGTTGTCGTACTGGTTGGCCTTCCAGGCGTTCGGCGTCTCGCGCACCAGGCGTGAGGACACGGAGTAGTAGGAGCGCGGGTCCTCGGGGTCGACATCGGTCGGGCAGACGATCACCTCGGCACCGAAGGCGCGCAGGGCGTCCACCTTCTCCTGCGACTGCTTGTCGGTGGTGGTGAAGATGCACTTGTAGCCCTTCACGATGGCCGCCACGGCCAACCCCATGCCGGTGTTGCCGCTGGTGCCCTCGATGATCGTGCCGCCCGGCTGGAGCAGGCCGGCCTTCTCGGCGTCCTCGATCATGCGCAGGGCCATGCGGTCCTTGATGCTGTGGCCGGGATTGAAGGTCTCGACCTTGGCGTAGACCGTTGCCTTCACCTCACGGGTGATGCGATTCAGGCGCACCAGGGGCGTGTTGCCGATGGTGCCGAGGATGTTGTCGAAGACGTTGTGCGGCATGGCAGTCCAGGCTCTTCAGGAGATCGGGGCATCCGGCGTGGTCGCGGGTCGGCGTCTGCCGGGCCGGAAGTACGCCGCATTATCGTAGAACTCGGCGCTTTCGTTCGCTGGCCACCAGCCGGGCAGGCCGAGCACCGGCAGCGGCGCCAGATCGAAGGGCGAGCCCAGGCCAGCCACCGCTGCGGCACAAGCCTGGTCGAGCGCATCGTTGCGCTCTGCCCAGTCCAGGCCGAAGAAGGACGCGTCGACCGGCACGAACACCGCCTTGCCCACCAGCCCGATGAACGGGTCGAGGAGTTTCTCCATCAACGCGTGCCCGACCGGCACGCACAGCATCGCGCCCTGCAGGCGTTCGCGTTCGTCCACGAACAGCGACCGCCACGCGAAACCCCGCACCAGCGCCTCGAGCCGCGCCTCCACCACCGCCACCACCACACCGTCCTCGTCGAACAGGCTGAGCGCATCACGCACCCGGGAGCGCCGCCCCGGCGCCACCGGTCGGTCCAGTTCGGCCACGTGCCGCGCGTTGAGTGCGGCCTTGGTGCGCGGGAACAGCGACCACGCGAGCACATTGAAGCGGTCGTGCCAGGTATCCGCCCTCACCCCGAGCAGACCCTCGGCATGGACCGACCGCTCGTAGTCCGCCGCACTGGCCGGGGCGCCGTCCACCACCCGCAGCCGCCGGCCGCCAGCGTTGCACACCTCCCGCCGCGCCCGATCCAGCACCGCCTGCAACCCGCCCACCCCCGCAGCCGCCCGCAACCGCTCCAGCGCCCCCACGCCCCGCGCAAGGTCGAACGCAGGCCGCGCCCAGGCCTCCTCCACCGCGCTCATAACCCCTCCGGGGTCGGACCAAGGTAACTCTCTGATTGTCTTGCAAATCACCCCGAAAAACAGGCCTTTTTCGAGCTTAGACGGTGATTTTCGACCCCATTTTCGTCCCGCGATGGCATTGGCATGCACCCTGTGCTTCGTCCGCGGGCGGCGGCAGGCGACCGGCGCATCCTCGCGCCAGCACCTGCCGCCCGCTGAGCACCCGCGACCGGGGACGAGCATCAGGGTTCGACGCGCACGTCGAGTTGCGCGTCGCGCCCGTCGGTCACCCGGAAGGCGGCCTCGTCGAACTTGGGCGCGCGCAGCCGGTGGCGGATGTTGTTCGACACCCCCCACGGCTCGGTGGGAGCGCCCAGGAAGTTCGTATCCGCCTGGCCGTTGCCGTTCAGGTCCTGCAGCACGGCGACGGCGTAGGTGCCGTCCGTCACACCGCTGAAGCGGCACACGACCTCGCTGGCACTGGCGGGGTGCCACTGGTTCTGGGCGCCCGACACGTCCAGGGGAAAGCCCTTCGCCGCGGCAAACAGCGAGCAGCCGACGCGGCCCGTGGTCGCCTTGGGACCGGCAACGGCGACACGGACGACCACATCGGCTGCGTGAGCGATGGTCGGCAGCGCAAGAACGGCAGCGGCGAGACAGGCGGAAACTGCGGTGAGTCTGGTCCTCATGATGTTTATCTCCCGAGAAGTCAAAGGTTGTACTGCACTTCGAGGAAACCCGTGCTCAGATCGCGCAGGTTTCCGAAAAACGAATCCGCAGGGCCCCGGTAGAGGTCCCCGCCCAGCGTGAACGCAACGCGGTCGGTCGCGGCATAACGCAGCCGCGGCCGCACCAGGAAATCGCCCCGGCCGAACCACGTCACCCCTGACAGCTCCGCCTCAAGGGTGTCGTTCCACCACTTGCGTGCCACGCGCACGGAGGCACCGGTCTGCTCCGCATCGCGCTGGTTGGAGAGCAGCGCCTGGCGCAGCGCCAGTTCACGCAGCGCCGGGGGCGCCGCCGCCGGGTCCTCCCACGCCACCACCCGCCGGTAGAGGAGCTGCACGTTCACGTTTAGGTTGTCGAGGAAGGTGCGGTCGCCTCCGGCCACGGCGTAGAGAAAGGAGTTGCGGGTGAACGGATCCTTCCCGTCCCGATCGCCGGTGCGGGTGAACGCCACCTCGGCGCGCAGGCCGTAGCGCCCGAGCGTGCCGGCGGCATCGGCCCCCAGCATCTGGATGCGGGTGTGCGCAAGGCCCACCTGGGCGCCACCGGGCGTGAGGCCTTCCGGACGCAGGTCGGGCTGCCGCTCGTAGCCGTCGAAGAACGAGACCGCCCAGTCGACGCTCTCGCCGCTGCGCTCGGCACGCAGCGCCCACTGGCGCGCCGCGCCGGATGGGTCGCGGGCGACAAAGCTCACGCCCGGAACCGCCGGCAGCGGCAGGGTGCTGGCGCGGAACTCGGGCAGCCACAGCGCGGAGATGCGCAGCGCGTCCAGGTTCCAGGTGACACGGGCGCTGCCGACGCCGGTCTTCTGGTCGTCGTCGAGGGGCACCAGCAAGGTGAAGTTGCGCGCCGGCAGCACATCCGTGGGGTTGACCGAGTCCGCCCGCCCCCACACGATGAGCTGGCGGCCGACGGAGAAGTCCCAGGCGCCGCGGGAGCCGGCCACATAGGCCTCCCGCGCGTCCGAGCCGCCGACACGCCCGTCCAGGTGGCTGTCGCTGCGCGCCCAGGCATCGATGACGGCCTTGCCGCTCTCCCCCAGGGCGGCCTTGCCGACGAACCAGGCGCTGACGGCGTTGACCCCTGTGTCGCCATCCAGCCGGCGCGAACGGCTCCACGTCGAGGCGCGCAGGGACAGCGCGGCGCGGTCGATGCGCACCGCCGGCGCAGCGTCGGATGCGGCTTCAGCCACGGGTGCGTCGGGGCTGGCGACCACCTCCTCCGCCGCCGGAGCTCCCGCCGCCACGGACAGGCAGACCGCCAGTGCCGCCGCAGACGCGAGTCGGCCCGGGTTCCGGAGGCAGGTCATGACTCGCGCTCCAGCGCACGGGCCGTGAAGCTGTCCTCGCTCACACCCTGGTTGACCTCATAGCGATCGAACTCGATCACCGTGCGGCGGTTTTCCTGGACGTTCTGCGCCTCGAGCTTCATGGCGACCCACTTGCCATTCTTCGGGTCGACGTTGCGGTGATCGCGCAGCAGGATGACCTTGAGCAACGCGCCCGACAGATCGTAGGACTCGGCGCGCACGGCGGCGAAGTTGTCCTTGCGGACCCACCCCAGCCGCTTCGTGTAGCCGCTGTCCTCGCGCACCTGCGCGTTCTTGGGCAGGGACTCCATCACCCAGCAGTCGAAGCCGTCGACCTTCTCCTCGCGCAGGACGCGGTGGGTCCAGTCGGCGACGCGGTAGCCGATCACGTCGCCGTAGGAGAAGTCGGTGCCGACGAAGCTGTCCTTCTTGTTGGAGGACACCAGACGACGCACTTTCTTCAGGGCCGGCAGATAGATCCAGATGTCGTCATCGCGGCCCGGCTCGCTGTTCTCGATCGTGAGGCTCACCGTGCCACGCACGTCCGCAGGCGACAGGAATCTCACCAGGGACCGGTTGTCCAGCGACCCCGCCTTCAGCTTCGAGCGCCCCTGCGTCTTGCGCACCCGCTCCTGCCCGTTGGGAGAGATCAGGCGGAACGTGGCCTCCGTCACCGAGTCGGCCACCTTCCCCACCGCGAAGTTGCGCGTCGCGATTTCCTCCGCCGTCGGGGTCTGTGCACGCGCTTCCCCGCCCGGCCACGCGGCGGTCCCGACCGCCAGCGCCACCATCAGCGCCGCCGCCTTGGGCGCGACCGGAACGGGCCGTACTGCGGCAGCGCCGAACACGAACCGCGGCTTGAAGCGGAACACCACGGCCGGCAGCAGCGTGAGGGCAGTGACCGAACTCACCAGCATGGCCACCGCCACAAGGAAGCCGAGGTAGAAGTGGACCCAGAAGCCCCAGGACAGCATCAGCAGCCCGAAGCCGCCCGCCACCGCCGTGGACACGAACAGCACGGCCTTGCCCGCCGAGCGGAAGGCTCGGTGGAGCGCCTCGTCGACGTCGCCGCCGCGCCCCAGTTCCTCGCGCATGCGGTAGATCATGTAGATACCGTAGTCGGCGCCGATGCCCACCGCCATGGCCGACACCAGCGCCGTGCCGATCTGCAGCGGGATGCCGGCGATGCCCATGAGGCCGAAGTTCACCAGCACCGCCGCGAGCACCGGCATCAGGATCACCAGACCGGCGGCCAGCGAGCGGAACACGAGGCTCGTGATCAGCAGCACGGCAGCCATGATCTGCAAAATGTTGAGGACCTTCTCCTTGACGATGGTCTCTGTGAGCGCCACCGTGGCCGCGGTGCCACCGCCCACCGCGATCTCCACCTCCGGACCGAAGCCGGCGCGGGCGAGCTCCCGCACGCGACCGATCAGGTCCTGCGAGTAGGCCGTGCCGTCGGTCCTGACGAACACGGTGATGAGTCCGTTGCGGTAGTTGGTGTCGACGTAGCTGTCGAAGTCGGACGGATCGCCCGATGTGGAGTAGAGGAAGAGGTACTGGGCGATCAGGTCGGCGCTGTCGGGGATGGCGTCGAAGGCCGGGTCGTCACCGTTCATGGCGCGGTGCATGCGGCGCACGAAGTCCGCGAGCGACAGGGTCTTGCCGACCATCGGATCGGCCGCGAGCTTCTCCTGCAGCGCCTGCATGGCCTTCAGCACGGCCGGCTGCTTGAGCGCGTCGTCCTCCCGGCCCTTCACCAGCACGTACAGCGAGTTGGTCCCGCCCATGCGCTCGTTGAGGCGGGCGTCCTCCACCTTCGCCGGCACGCTGCCGTAGAAGTAGCCTTTCTGGGAGTTGTCGACGCGGACCTGAGTGGCACCCACGACGGCCACTGCGGCGACCGCTGCAGCCACCGCGAACACGGCACGCGGCCGGGTGGTGGCGAGCTGGAAGGCGCGTTCCGTCAGCCGGCTCCAGAGGGTCGGCATGCGTTCGCGGTCCAGTTCGCGTCGTCCCGGCGCGGGCAGGCTCGCGCGCAGCGCCGGAATGAGCGTGAGCTCCAGCACCAGGGCGCTTGCGATCCCGGCCGCGGTGAACAGGCCGAACACCTGGATCGACTTGATCTCGAACACCACCAGCGAGGCGAAGCCCGCGATGGCCACGCCGCCGGCCGCGACCATCACCGGTCCGACACGGGTGAGGGAGCGCACCACCGCCGCCCTGCTGCGTTCCCGGGGGGACATCCCCGGGTCGCTGGCTTCCAGCGCCGCGTACTCCTCGTAGAAGCGCTTCAGGATCTGCACGGCGTGGCCGGCCGCAATCGCCAGGATGAGGATGGGCGTTGCGGCGTTGAAGGTGTCGAAGGGCTGGCGCGCCAGCCCGAGCATGCCCAGCGCCCACACCACCGCGAGCAGGGCGGTCACCAGCGGCAGCACCAGCGCCTGCACGGTGCGGAACGCTTCGTAGTGGATGAGACCGATGATCAGCACCGCCAGCGGGAACAGGAAGGACATGCGCTGGGAGAACTTCTCCAGCAGCGCGAGGAACACCGGGGTGCCGCCCACGTCGATCTGGACGGACGGGTCCGCGTGTCGCTTCACCACTTCGCGCACCTGGGTCTCGATGGCCGCGAAGCCGCCGGGAATCTTCTTGAACTCCGCCACCACCTGCGCGGTGCGACCGTCGCGGGAGACGAGCAGGTCGGTGTAGACGGGGTTGAGGGTGAGCGCGGACTGCAGCGCCTCCGCCGCCTGCGGTCCGCTGCCGAGCAGCGGCTTCACCACCATTCCCTCGTCGTTGCCGGTGATGCTCTTGGCCTTGCGCGCCGCGATGCTGTTCACATTGGCCCGCACCACGCCCGGAAGCTTCAGCACGTCGTCCGTGATGGCACGCACGCGCTCGGCCACGCCGGCCTCGTACACCGTGCCGTTGTTGGCGTGCACGCCGATCACGACGGTGAAACGGTTCCCGAACAAAGCCTCGATCCGGTTGGTCGTGGAAATGAGCGGATGGCTCTGGGGCAGGATGTCGTCGGGGTCGACGACGATGGACAACTCACGGGTTTGTGACGCAAGCAAAAATGTGGTCAGGGCCACGAGCAGCATCACGACGAAACGGTGGCGCACCACGGTGCGCAGGTAGCGTTCGAGCATGGACGTCTCCAGCCCCGCGGGGCAGTTGAAGTTGACAACGTCTACATCTGGCCGCCATTGTGCTCATGCCATGTTGTCGTTGTCAACATCAAACTGCGGAGATGGACCGCCTTGCCAACAGAGTCTCCAGGACTGAGACTTGCCTCCCTCGGAACGCGCCCCATGTCACCAGCCAGAAAGACCGCGCCCAGCCCTGCCGCCCGCCCGGCCACGGGCGAGCCTGCGCCCTATCACCACGGCAACCTGCGGGAGGCGCTGCTCGAGGCCGGGCTGGTGCTGCTGCGCGAGCAGGGCGCCGAGGCGCTCGGGCTTCGCGAGTTGGCGCGTCAGGCCGGCGTCAGCCGCACCGCGCCCTACCGGCACTTCGAGAGCAAGGAAGCGCTGATCGCGGCGATCGCGGAGCAGGGCTTCCTCAGACTGCAGTCGTATCTGGAGGGAGCGAAACGGCGCCACCCCGAGGACGTGGAACGCTGGTTCCTGGAGGCCGGGCGGCAGTACATCCGGTTCGCAGTCGACCATCCCGAACATCTCAAGGTGATGTTCGGCCCCTACATCTCGTACGACCCGGCCCGCACCGACCATCCCCTGCACGGGGTCGGCAAGGCGACCTTCGGCCAGCTCGTGGAACTGGTGGTGGCCGCCCAGCAGGCCGGGCTGGTGCGCTCCGGCGATCCGGTGACAATCTCGGTGTCGGTGTGGTCAATGGTCCACGGCTTCGCCATGCTGCTGGTCCACAACCGCCTCGACTTCCTGGAGCTGGCGCCATCGCGCCTCACCGCCCTGACCGAGCAGGCGGCGCACGACGCCCTCGCCGCCGTCAGAGCCACCACCGGGGTCGGACCAAGGTAACACACTGTTTTTATGTCACTAACGCCTCAAAAATGGCCCTTTTTCGGGCTTAGAACATGATTTTTGACCCTGTTTTCAGCCTTCCATGGCGCTGGCATGGCCCCGGGGCTGACGCCGTTCATGGCCGTCGGGTCGGGGGCCTGACGCCCGTCACCCGCACCGCCTCTGAACTGGCCGCTGTTTCCTCTGAAGCATGACCGAACACATCGATTGCGTCGTCGTTGGTGCGGGCGTCGTGGGGCTCGCCGTGGCCCGCGAACTGGCCCTCGCAGGGCGCGAGGTGCTGATCCTCGAAGCCGAGGCCGGCATCGGCGAGCACACCAGCTCGCGCAACTCGGAGGTGATTCACGCCGGCCTCTATTACCCGCGCGGCTCGCTCAAGGCGCGGCTGTGCGTGCAGGGCAAGCACCTGCTTTATGCGTACTGCCGCGAACACGGCGTGCCCCACGCCAACTGCGGCAAGATCATCGTGGCCTCCCGTGAAGAGGAGGTGGCGGCGGTGATGAGCTACATCCCGACGGCCGCTGCCGCGGGTGTGCACGACCTGCGCGTACTCGATCCGGCCGAGGTCCGTGACATGGAGCCGGAGGTGGTTGCGGTGGCGGCAGTGCTGTCACCGTCCACCGGTATCGTCGACAGCCACGCGCTCATGCTCGCCTACCTGGGCGACGCCGAAAACGCCGGGGCGATGTGCGTGTTCCGCAGCCCGGTAATGGGCGGCAGCGTCACGGATCAGGGCATCGAACTCGAAGTGGGCGGGGACGAGCCCATGCGCATCGTCTGCAACACGCTGGTCAACAGCGCCGGCCTGTTCGCGCCGTCGCTCGCGCGCAGCATCCGGGGCGTCCCGGCGGACGCCATCCCGGGCCAGTATTACGCCAAGGCGCACTACTTCACGCTGAGCGGACGCCCCCCCTTCCGCCGGCTGGTCTACCCCGTGGGTCATGGTTCGTGGCTCGGGGTTCACGTCACCATCGACCTGGGCGGGCAGGTGCGCTTCGGCCCGGACATCGAATGGGTGGACGCGGTCGACTACGCCTTCGATCACTCCCGCGAGCCGCTGTTCTACGAGGCCATCCGCCGCTACTACCCCAAGCTTGCGGACGGCGCCCTCCAGCCCGGCTACACCGGCATCCGGCCCAAGATCTCGAACAAGGGCGAGCCGCCCGCCGATTTCCGCATCGACGGTCCCGAGCGTCACGGCATCCGCGGGCTGGTGAATCTCTTCGGCATCGAATCGCCCGGCCTCACCGCCTCGCTCGCCATCGCCCGCGAGGTGGTCGACCGGTTGTCTGCGGGCGCGGACTGATCCCCCGACCGACGTCACCGGGTCGTCGGCATCCGGCTGCGGAGACGGTACACCGCCGTCCGCCCCGAGCTCGATGAAAACAGGCCCGAAAATGGGCCTCCAAGCGCCAAAAACGGCCCGGAAATGGCGTTTTTTCCTTTCGAATCATGGCCCCTTCGAGGTCCGACCCCGAGAGCGATTGCCCGGGCCGTGGGGCGACTGTTATTCTGAATTTCAAGCAGATCAAGGGTGTTCGACCATGGGACTTGCCGAACCCGTAGCCCGATTAAGTCACGAGGACTTCCTGGCGTGGGAGGCCACGCAGGCCGCGACGAAACATGAATTCGTGCGGGGCGAGGTGTTCGCGATGGTGGGGGCGAGGAGGTCGCATGCGTCCGTGACCCTGAACGTCGGGGCAGAACTTCGCGCCCGCCTCATGGGAGGACCGTGTTTCGCGGCGGTCAGCGACGCAATGGTCCGCGTGGACGCCGCCGACTGCAACTTCTACCCGGACGTGGTGGTGACCTGCCACGAGGCCGACCGCACGGCCGATCGCGTGCTCCAGCATCCGGTGCTCGTGGTCGAAGTGCTGTCGGAGTCCACCGAAGCCTACGACCGTGGCAGCAGGTTTGAAGCCTATCGCAGGTTGTCGTCGCTGCGCGAGTACTTCCTGATCGACCCGGACGAGAAGAAGATCGAGAGCTTCCGACTCAACAAAGCAGGGTTGTGGGAATTGCACGAGTTTGCCGCAGGTGGCGACGTAACCTTTGCGTCGGTCGGGGCCACCGTGCCGTGGGATGCGGTGTTCGTGAACGCGTAGCCCGGACCTCGTCCGGGGAAATGCGACACCGCTTCGAACCGCAGGCCCCCATCTCACGGCTGGGCCCGGGCTGTGCGGCCATCACTTCGGTCCCGCACCAAAACGACGAAGGGCCGCAACCGCGACCCTTCGCCTTGTCACAACCTCACGACTTCACACGATCACGTCTCCACCGCGCTAACCCGGATATTTCATCAGGCCACGGGATGATGGCGAGGCGCATTGCGAGGCAGGCC
>Ga0169931_10008868_pt1 | contig 14598 bp, 9 predicted proteins | sample Kivu_15m_20L_FD_129675 | JGI IMG/M metagenome (GOLD analysis project Ga0169931, IMG submission 129675) | Freshwater microbial communities from Lake Kivu, Western Province, Rwanda to study Microbial Dark Matter (Phase II) - Kivu_15m_20L... | ecosystem: Environmental > Aquatic > Freshwater > Lake ...
CCTGATCAAGGGGGGGACAGCGTGAAACTCCAACAGCTAAGTGCTGGGGGGTAGTCTCACTCTATCGATAACCGCTATATAAATAGAACTGGTTTCTTCTTGATTAGGGTGCTTAGCTAACATATCTGATCATAGCAGGGACAACATACGGCTTCAGCTAAAACGCTTAGGGCAATGCTGACCGGTCTAGGCGAAGGCTGGATAGGCGTTCTGTGATCCCTCAGTCAACCTTAATGGGGCAGAAATTAAAAAATTTAAAGTTCAGTGTACCATCCTCTTCTAATGGAAACGGGGTTCGAGAATTGCGGATCTTTGAAGGTTGATTTTTAGTCTATGGTCAGCAGCCAAGCCTGAACCATGCCGTCACTACCGCCACTAACCATGATGCGACTGTCCGGACTAAAGGCGAGAGAGTGGACAGGCCAACCCACCACCAGGTCCTCCTGACTCCCCTGCCAAGGCAGCCGTAGGATGCTAATTTGTCCTTTTTCGAGCCCTAGTCCTAGCCACTGGCCATCAGGACTCAGGGTCAGGGCAGTCACTGGACTGGTAAACTGGCCTAACTGTTCACCACTGATTCCTGGACTCCATAGCTGCACCCGGCCGAACTGATCCCCGCTCACGACCCGGTCATCCTGAGGATGGCCAGCGAGGGCGGTGATTAGGCTATTTGACGTAGTTACGGTGTGGATTAGGTATCCTGTGGGCAAGGACCAGAACCGGATTGTGCGATCGCCACTAGCGCTAACCAGAGTTCCACCCCCAGGGCCTAGAGCAAGGGCGATAATACGCTCCTGATGGTGAATCAGCACCGTGCTGCGGTAGTCCTGGTCACGTTGACACAGGTAGATACGGCCATCCCCACTGCCCACCACCAGAATTTTACCGTCGGCAGTCAGGAGCATGGCGCAGACCCCCCAGGGAGTGAGGGGCAGACGGTGACGCTGCCGGTACTGGGCCAGATTCCACTCAATCAATTGCCCCTTTTCATCACCGGTGATTAGTCGCTGACCATCAGGGGTAAACACCATGGCCGTTACCTGGCTGCGATGACCGATCCCCCAGGGACCAAGGGATGCACCAAACCGGTACAGACGTTCTCCGTTAGCTATATCCCAAAGGTAGACCGTACCATCGGTGGCGGCAGTGGCCAGGGCTCGACCGTTAGGGCTAAAGGCCAGGGCACTAACACTATGGCGGCCAGACTCCAGGGTAAAGGCTGGCTGCCAAGCCTGGAGGGCAAGGGGACGCAGCTCCGTCTCCTGGGGAATTGAGGGAGAAGCAACCTGAGGGCCGACCCAGCGCAGGTCTGCCAACACCTGCTGGGCACTGGTGTAGCGCTCCTTGAGAGAGCGATTAACCATGCGATCCAACAGGCGGCCCAGGGCGGGGCTGACGGGGCTGGGCAGAAAGGGACGCCAGACCAACCCATCTTCACCGATGGAATAGAGATCGAAGGGATGGAGGCCAGTCAATAGGTGTAGACAGGTTAGGCCAAGGCTGTAAATATCACTAGCAAACACCGCCTTACCCAGGGTCTGCTCTGGAGCGGCATAGCCGGCACTACCAATTACGGTACCGGTCTGGGGGGCTGACTCCTCGGGGTAGAGAGCCTTAGAGGCGCCAAAATCCACTAACACCACTGGACGGGGAGGGGGCGGCATAATCAGATTAGCGGGCTTGATATCCCGATGGATCACCTGCTGGTCATGGATAAACTGCAACACTGGTAGGATGTCCTGCAGAAGCTGCCGAATGTCCGCCTCACTGCAGAGGCGAGTTTGCAGCAGTTGTTCCAGGTTAGGGCCAGGGATGTATTCCTGTATCAAAAACTGCCCCTGGGCATTGTCTACCACCCCTAACAGTTGGGGAATTTGGGGATGTTGCCCCAGGTGGGCCAATTGTTCTGCCTCCAGGCGAAAGCGATGGCCTGGAGGCAGAATAGGGTTCGTGGCGGCCATCTGCTTGACTACACAGGGCTGGGGAGGCTGACTCTGCTCATCTATCGCCAGGTAGGTACGGCCAAAGCCCCCCTGCCCGAGCAGGGACCGGCAGCGATAACGCTGGTGAATTCGCAGATCCGCACCACAGGCCTGACAAGAATCGACCCCCGAGGGGTTGAGGGGGTGGGGGCATTGTAGATTAAAACAGAGACAGCTCAAGGGTCTCTACCAAGGAATGGGGTGGCAATCGGCCATCCTACTCATGTGGGCACCATCTGACCAGGGCGGAGCTTTGCCCATTTGCCGGTATCTAGGCTAAAGCTGCCGCAATCTACCACATCCCACTCCATCTCAATCTCCTCACCCTGGTGACGGATATTCACATTGATGGTGGGTTCCAGGGGTTCAAAGGTGGGCTGATCGGTCAGGTGAGGTTGCTGATGCTGGATTTCTACAGCATGGTAAGTGGTACAACGGTCAACATGATAACAATTTATACAAATACACATGGCTCTCCTTGCCCCCCTTTTGGAGTGGCGCCCCCCAGGTCAAACCTGGCCCAGGAAAAAATTATGGATTAAATTGTAGCAACTGTTGTGGGGGGGTGGGTGGATCTGTCCTGCTTCGCCATACTCTGTTAAGCTCAAAGTCTTTGCAGTATGCAGTGTGACGAGGCTGCCTTGAGTCTGACCCTAAGCTCCCTACCGGCTGTGGCTATCCAACAATCGGCTCTTTCTCCCCAAACCTGGCCCTTCAGCGTAGCATTCTTGCCTGAACAGGCCTATTTAGTCGGCGGTAGTGTACGTGATGCCCTATTACACCGCCAGGCTGACTATCTGGATCTGGATTTTGTGCTGCCAGAAAAGGCCATAGAAACCGCCCAACGCATCGCTCAACACTACGGAGCTGGGTTTGTGGTGCTGGATGCCGACCATCAAATTGCCCGGGTGGTGTTTACCAATGCCACGGTGGATTTTGCTCAACAGACTGGCCCCACCATTGCCGCCGATCTAAAGCGACGGGATTTCACTATTAATGCCATTGCCTACAATCCCCATGGAGAAATCTTGGTGGATCCCCTGAATGGCTATGCCGATTTACAACGCCAAACCCTCTGCATGATTGCTCCGGAGAATCTTGAGGAGGACCCCCTGCGCCTGCTCCGTGCCTACCGCCAGGCCGCCCAGTTAGGCTTTCACCTGGACCCCCCTACCCAAGAGACAATTCGCCGCCTGGCTCCTCACCTGGCTAGGATGGCGGCGGAACGGGTGCGGGGAGAACTGGACTGCCTGCTCAGCCTAGCAACTGGGTCTCGCTTTCTGTGGGCCGCCTGGCAGGATGGCTTACTGCACACCTGGTTGCCGGCGGTAACTGAGGATCATCTGCAGCAACTTATCTTTCTAGATCGTACCGTTGCCCAGCTGCACCAGGAATGGCCTGACTATGCCCACCTGCTGATGGGCTGGATAAAGGACACCACTACCCCGGGCCTCCACCGCAGCTGGCTGAAGGCCACAAAACTGAGTCAGCTTCTGGAGGAGGACCTGGCCCAGGCGGAACAGACCCTCGTCCGACTTAAGTACAGCCGGGTGGAACAACAGGCGGTGCTCAGTATCCTCAAAGGGTGGCATTACCTCAACGACCACCAGGGGGATTTCTATGACTACCCACCCACCCACCCCTACACCCTGCGACGGCAGTATGAACTCTTTAAGCAAGCGGCAGCTGGCTTTCCGGGAGTAGCCTTACTGGCCTGGAGCCACAAGCTGCCCAGCTCTATGGTGCGAGCCTGGTTAAACCGCTACCTCGATCCCCAGGACACCCTGGCCCACCCTCGCCCCCTGCTCTCAGGGCGGGATTTAATCCAGGCCCTTGGGCTCAAGTCTGGCCCCCAGATAGGCCAACTATTAGACGCCCTGCAGTTGGCTCAGGTGGAGGGACTGGTTAGCAGCCCCTCCCAAGCCCTGGCCTGGGTTCAGCAACAGCTAGAAGGAAGTTAGCTACCCTTAACGCGACCCAGGTGGGTGCCGCGATCGCGATGTCTAAAGATTTGGCATGGAGGCTCTAAAGGCTGGGGCAAACGTGTTTTAGCTTGGCGAGCCGGTGGTGAGGTTTTTTGAAGTCGTGGTCGTGAAGTTTTCATCAGGATCGCCTCCCCATAGTGATAGAGGCTACACCTTTATTATCGATCCCCAGCTATGGCCCTGGGGCGAAGGGATAGGAATCTTTAGGGTTTAGGTAGGGTCGGCCGTAAGCACTTCCCCTTTGAGGAGACGGTCGGCAGCTTCCAACAATATCTCCTCCAGGTAGGGTTTGCTAAAGTAAGCCTTGGCCCCCAGGCCGATCGCCATCTGGCGGTGGCGATCGGCCCCACGAGAGGTCAACATGGCTACGGGAATTTGACTCAGGTGATTATCTTGCTGGAGTCGCGACAGCAGTTCCAACCCATCCATGCGGGGCATTTCGATATCACAGAAAACCAAGTTACAGGGTAAACCAGAACGCAGCTTTTCCAGAGCTTCCTGACCATCCCGGGCCTGCTCTACCCGGTAACCCACCTTGCTAAAACTGATGGATAGCAACTCACGGACGGTGATCGAATCATCTACGATCAGTACCGTGGGCTCGGTTTGGGTAGACTGGTTGGGAGCCTCAACCGACTCTAGGGGGTCTGGCCGAGAAGGTCCCCATAGGGATGGGGAAACATCCCGACGCAGGCGACCCGTAGCCAGGTCAATCAACTCTAAAACATCGGCAATGGGCATGACCCGACCATCCCCCAGTACCGTAGCCCCGGCGATGCCGATGGGCTTGGGCACAGGACCTTCTAGCTGCTTAATGACAATTTCCTGCTCACCGATCACCTGATCCACCTGTACCCCAATAAAGGTGTTCGCACTTCTGAGCACAACTACAGCAATTAGATCACTATCTGGGGCGCCACCGTAGACTCGGCCACGGCCCAAGCCACGGTTAAACTTCAGCAGATCTCCGAGGGGTCGAAAGGGCAGCAGGGTATTCCGCCAGGGAACACAGGCATAACCGTCAGGATTGATTTGAACCTGGGCTTTAGGAACATCTAGCATATCTTCTACCCCATCCATGGGAAAGGCGATACGAGTTTGATTGTTCAGACAACTGAGGGCCTTAGTGATGCTTAGGGTAAGGGGGAGACGGATGGTAAAACTAGTCCCCTTGCCAACCGCTGACTCGATGGTAACGACGCCCCGGATATCCATCAGGGCGGTACGCACCACATCCATTCCCACCCCCCGACCAGAAAAGGCGTCTGCCTGATCACGGGTGGTGAATCCGGGCAAGAACAACAGGTCATAGACCTCCAGGTCCGCCATAGTTTGGGATTGGGCAGGGGTAATCAACCCCTTTTCTAGGGCCTTAGCCTTGATCACCACCGGATTAATACCAGCCCCATCGTCGGCAATGTAAATTACCGTCTGGTTACCCTGGTAGAAAGCCCGCACCGTGATTACTCCCTCCCTGGCTTTGCCCAGGGCTAGTCGCTCCTCTGGAGACTCAATGCCGTGGGTAATAGCATTATTCACCAGGTGGGTGAGGGGATCGTAGAGTCGCTCCAGGAGCATCTGGTCGATCAGGGTATCGCCGCCTTCGACAACTAGGCGAGCGTTCCTACCAAATTTCAGAGAAATGTCGCGGACGGCCCGAGGCAGGCGATCGGCAATTTGGCTAAAGGGCACCATTCTGGTCCGGTTTAACCCTTCCTGCAGTTGGGTGGTAACCTGACGAAACTGGCGGGCAATTTGATCAGTCGAATCAACGGTAAATCCTATATCGGAAGCTGCCTCCCGGACCCGCACGATCAGCTCGATCATTTCCTGGGAGAGGGTATGGAAACCAGTGAACCGGTCCATCTCCAGAGCATCGAAGGTGACCCCGATGGCGTGGCCCTCTCCGTAGGAAGTTGGGTAGGCCGGCTCAAAGGATTGGCGGTTGGCGATCAGAGAGCTCTCCAGCAGCGATCGCTCATAGAGATTGCGCATTCGTTGACCAACATCACTCAGCTGCTGAACCTGACTCAGGAGATTATCGAGAAACTGCCGCAATCGCTCCTGATCTTGCTCCAGGGAGTTACGGTTAACCACCAGCTCACCCACCAAGTTACCCAGGTTATCGAGGTGACCAACGGAAACCCGCATGGTTTGATCCACCAGCATACTGGTGCGGCGCGGCAACCGTTGGTTAACCCCTCCCCTCATCCGGCGCATACTGGAGCTGGGAGCCACCCCACCCAGTTGATCGGCATCCTGTAGCAATTTCTCCAGATCGTCAAAACTATCGTCCTCTTCGGCTAATTCTGCAGCCGCAGCGACAGATCCTGATTGGCTAGCCGGAATTACCCCAGGACCAGGAACCCCTTCCAGGGGTAGGGAGTCAGAGCTTAGATCTGACTCCAACCAGGGGGATAGTTCTGGGACCAGCTCAAGGGCTGTCGGTTCTAACCCGACCCCAGATTCTGGCATGGTCACCGGACCATTGTCCTCCTGCATCCAGAATTCTGGCAAATTATCTAGAAAATCTGATAGATCATCAAGGGCTGAAACCGGTTCGAGGTCTGGCGTAGGGGACAGACTCAGCGTCTCCGCAGGAGGGCCAGAAACCGACTCAAGCACCGCCGCCAGGTCCTCCTCCTGCCACAGTTCATCCAAACTAATTGGTTGAGCCTCGAAGAGGTCCGCCAGACTATTGAGATCCTCCTCCGTCAGGGGAGCACTGCTGAATACGTCCTGGTCAACTGCGGTTGGAACCAGAGAGAGGACTGCGGGGGAAACCTCAATCTCCCCCCCGCGGCCCGCCAGGACTAGTTCTTGAGCTAACTTCAAATCCTTGATCAAAACCGCAGCCAAACTACGGTAGGTATGCTCCGGATTACCAATGGCGGCCTCAATCGTTGCCAGTAAATTACACCACTGAACTAGATCAAAGGGTTCACCCAGGCGGTAAAGGCGTTGACAGATGCGCCCCAGGTGTTCTCGAGATCGCTGATCATCGGTTGTTTTGAAGGTGGTCAACATTTCCCGTAGCAGATAGGGCACATCGCTACGGAAGACAAACTGCATAGCACTGATTTCCGGCTGAGGAGTAGCCAGAGATGGTAGGACAGGGCCTAGTTTAGCGGGGGTGGCAGTCCGAGGGATGGAAAATTGAGTCATAAGGCTTTGTAAATGGGCCTCTGTGCGATCAAACAGGGGCTCCAGGGTCTCCATCAGGGCCTCAGCTTTGCCTAGGGCGAAGGGGTTTTGGAGTTGATTCAACTGCTCCTGCAAACCATCAAAAACTTGCAAAAGTAGAGATTCTAGCTGCCGATCTGGTGATATCGAGGAATCCTTAAGGAGCTTAAAGAAGTCCTCCAGGCGGTGGGCTGTTCGCTGCATATCCCCTAGACCAAGCATGGCTGCGCCCCCTTTTACCGAGTGGGCGGCACGAAAAACCTCGTTGATTAGCTCCGGGTCAGCCAGGGTGCCAGACAGGTTGACCAGCCCCTGTTCAAGAGTCTGGAGATGATCTCCGGCTTCTTCGATGAAGTACCCCAGGATACGTTTTTGATCATCAGGGAGCATAGCGGTACCCTTATAAACGTTTACTCAATTCCCATGTCACCAGGGTATTTGGGGAGATGTCGATTAGCTCTCAACCTTTTCCACCTTAAATCGATCCACCGAAATGAGTAAATCCCGCGCCACACCTACCAGGTTTTGCAGGGATGCTGAAACTCGCTGGGCTTCCTGGGAGGTTTCCTGGGCGGTTAATTCCACCGATTGCATCACCTGGGCTACGGCGCGGGAGGTTTCAGTTTGCTCTACGGTGTCGGCGGTGATGGAGCGAACCAGTACATCGATCCGATTGGAGACCTGAATAATATCCTCCAGAGATCGCTTCGCCTGCTCTGCTAAACGGGTACCCTCAATCACCTGTTGGGTGCCCTCCTCCATGGCGGTCATCACCCCGCTCGTTTCGGTCTGGATTTGTCGGACAATTTGCTCAATTTCCTTGGAAGCCTTAGCCGCCCGGTCCGCCAGCTGACGGACCTCATCGGCCACAATGGCAAATCCGCGGCCCGACTCCCCTGCCCGAGCCGCCTCAATACTGGCGTTGAGGGCGAGCAAATTAGTCCGGGAGGCGATCTGGGAAATCAGGGCAACAATTTTAGAAATTTCCTGGGAAGACTCCGCCAGACGTTTTACCTTTCGGGTTGTCTCCGCCACAGTCTCGCGAATTTCTAAGATACCTGCTACAGTACGCTCCACCGACTCTCCCCCCCGTAGGGCCGTAGCAGAGGCGGAACGAGCCACTTCCTCCGCCTCTCGAGCACTTTCCGCTACCCGTTGAATGGAATCGGTCATCACCTGGACAGAGTTTAAGGTCACCGCCAACTCCTCCGCCTGGCGTAGGGCATCGGCGGAAAGACTGCGGGCAAAAATTTCATTTTCTGTAGAGCCACGGCTGACCTGACGGGCAGCCACACTAACCTGTTCGACAATTTCTCGCAGGTTTTGAATGGTTAGATTAAAGGAATCCGCTACTGCCCCCAGCACATCCGCCGTCACCTCCGCCTGTACGGTGAGGTCGCCGCGGGCGGCACCCTCCACGTCATCCAGTAGGCGAATTACCTGACGTTGCAGGTCTTCCTTAGCTTGTTCTTGTTCCTGGGCCTTGCGCTGGGCTTCGCTGGTGGTGGTTAGGATGACTCGAGACATTTTGTTAAAGCTATTGGCCAAATAACCTAGTTCATCGGCCGATAGCACCCTAGCCTGGGCCGATAGATTACCCTGGGTGACCAGATCGAATTGTTCCTGTAAGTTCTGCAGACTGGCTTTCATGGATCGTTGGGCGAGGTGGCCAATGCCGAGGGCGGCACCAAACCCAGTTATGCCAGCACCTAGGGCCATGACCCCGTGAACCAGCCGAGATAGACTCTGATTAGGGTTGAGACTGGCGGCGGTAAAGCTAACTATCCCTACGGCCAGGGTAGAAGCCAGACCAGCAGATATCGCTACCGCCAGATTTTTTTTGACCAGGGGAGCATTAGCAAGGAAACCTAACCAGTCTTGTTCTGGAGCAGCCAGCAAGGGAGCATCATCAAATTGGGCAAAGGAAGGTAAGCTATTGGTCGTGCCAACAAGGGTCAACAAATCTGCATCACTAATGGGGAGTTGGTTGCTTTTAGACTCCAGCTCTAAATCAGAGAGATGATCTATACCACCAGCCAAACCGGGATCGAGCACTTCTATGGAAGGGGTGGTAAACCCTCCAGAACTATCGGACAACTGAAAGTCGGGTAGGCTGCCCAGGTCATCGAACTCGCTGAATTCATCCAAAAATTCCACATTACTTTCAGTGGAGTTAGTTTCGTCATCCAGACTGGGAGCGATGGTGGAAATAGAACCATAGTCATGACCCGGTTCAGAACTAGAGACGACGGGGGAAAAAGCCTTCAGGTCAAGGGCCGCACTCGGCGCCAACATTGTTAAATCCTCCTGGCTATCATCCTGTTGGGCCAACCAGGACGCTGCCGTGCCAAGATCCTGATCATCACTCCAGAAGGATTCAAAGGTGCCGCCGGAGTGGTCTAGGGCGGAGCCAAACTCTGGCGCTGCAAACGGATCAGGTGTATCGAATTCAACTGTGGCAAAGGGATCGAGAAAGTCCTCGTCGGTGAAATGGGGCTCCTGATCCTCCTCCAGAGAGAAATTTTGCACAGCCAGACTATCGGAGGGATGATCGAAATTCGTTCCGACGTTACCGTTAGAGAATCGGTCAACAGCCACCCCAGGGGAGCCTTCCATGGCCTGCAGCGGCCTATCATCATCTCGTAAACAAGTAGACTCAACCGGGGTGAGATTAGGTGGGGCTAGCTCAGGGTTGGGACCAAACTGACTAGCGTACTTTAGCCCATTGGTGGCATAGTCAACATAGTCTGGCTGGGAGGTGTGCCTCAATACGGAGGCATACTCCTGGCGAGCCAAATCATACTGTTGCAACCCATAGCAATAAATATGGCCTCGCAGTAATAAAACACTTGGATCCTGAGGGTAATGTTCGGCTAAGCGATCAATAATGGCAGCAGCATCCTGGTAATTACCCTGAATATAGGCTTTTTCGGCTTGCTGATAAGCCTGGGAGTAATCAATGCCTGAAGCCATGGGGAGTCTCCTGCCAGTGCTAGTCTTTGTAATCAGGTAAAGTAAAGGGCTAACTAGGCGGCCCACCGAGCTGAACGAATCACGGCCACGTGATCTAGCATCCTCAGAGTCTTACCGTCCTCTGAGGACAAGGTCCATTCACCGCGCAGAAATGGATCCATACTATCAGTGCTCCTACCTGCACTAATCGTTTGATCTGGGTTGAGCCACTGGGTCCCAACGATTCGATTAACCGCTAAGCCTAGCATAGTTCCCTGATCTTCCACTACAACGATGGGAATTTCGGGTCGATCAGTGTTTAGCAGCGATGGATAGCCTAGAAAATGTCCCAGATCGGCAACCCAAACTACCCGACCCTGCTCATTCAAGGTGCCTAATAGAAGATGGGAAACATTGGCGATGGGGGTAATCCGATCGGGAGAGTGCTCTAAAATACGGTGAATGCCGGTGGCAGGTAGAGCGAATTCATCCTCCGTCGTGACAAAGAAACGCAAAAATAGCTCCCCGTCTGGAGGGGCGATAGGTAAACCAACACCAGGGTTGCCAAAGGATTCGAGAACATCAGCAGAGCCATCTATCATGGTTCAATTCCAATTGTGTTATCCTTACCCAAATTTCATCCATTGCCATCTCTCTCCAAATTATTTAAACGCAACTAGGTTCTCAACAACTGCTTAACCGTACCGATTAACTCAGCAGGCTGAAAAGGTTTGGCAATGTAGGCATCGGCCCCCTGCTTAATGCCCCAATAGCGATCAAATTCTTCCCCTTTCGAAGAGCACATTACCACCGGCAGGTGCTGAGTACGGGGATCAGCCTTCAGCCGACGACATAACTCGTAGCCATTCATCCTAGGCATGACAATATCTAGCACAATCACATCAGGGGGAGCGATTTGAATCTTTTCTAAGGCCTCCAAGCCATCAGCCGCGACGCTAACATCAAAGCCTGTGTCCTGCAGTAGCTCAGTGATCATCTGCCGTTGAGGCACACTGTCTTCTACTACTAAAATTGTGCTCATAGGCCAAATTTGCCAGTTAGACGGTTGCCGTATCTAAATAAGCTAAGGATATTGCCGTAGTCTGACGGATCTTGGTGAGGGACTCCAGTCCAAAGGGTCGAACCAGAACACTTACCGAGCTTTAGCTTTTCACATTTTGTAATGCGAGACAGGCTCGTCAGTTAGGAAATTCACCGATCAATTTCGCCCTATACCCTCGGCGTTCTGGTCAAAGCTATACACAGGGCGCCCCTAGAGTCCCATTGTAGTCTCAAATACGGCGAGATTGTACTACTACTTCTCCATGTTGTTCAGGAAGGGTTTTATTCAAATCACTGTCCTTGACTCGGTGGTTATAAGGATGTGACCGTAGCCCCATCTAATGGATCGGAGGCGGGCCAGCAGGCTGACCTAAGATTCGCTTTGACCAAGTTACTCTATTCCAGGCAGGCTGGGCAGGGCTTTAAGGCTATGAACAGACTGGTGACAGGAATGGCCTGATGATTTGGAAGCAACTTACCTTGAGCTCACATAGCCTGACTAAAGGCTATTCTCTGCAACGGTCTGACTACGGGCTTAGGGGCAGGCGGCACCTGGTTGAGGGCGAGGTCTACTACTATCCGGGCCAGTTGGGGACAGGGCCCAAGGGCAGGTAGGAGATGAATCCTCAACTTGGGAAAGCGCTCCGCTAGAGCCTCAGCATGGCGGGTAATGGCATCGGTGATGGTGCCATTGAATAGAAAATAGGGCAACACCGCTAACTCCTGAACCCCAGCCTGAATCAGTTGAATGATGCGGGTCTCTAGATCTGGAGCAATGGACCAGTAGGCGGTAGCACCGCCAATCTCTTCGGCCAGGGTTTCCACCGGCTGATTGCTGCGGCGCTGACGACTACCATGGGCAAGCAATAGGGGAAACTCTGGGCTGACGGCTTGAAATTTGCTGTGAACCAGAGCTTTTATAGCAGGATGGCTACCGATGTGGGGGGTGAGATCCAAGGTCAATCTGGGTGACTGACGTTGGGCCTGGCTTACCTCCGCTGGCAAGTCCCGTAGGACGTGGTTACCGCCCAGGAGAAAGAGGGGTACAATGCGCAACGTGGTAACCCCCATCGCTTGTACCCGCTCACCAAAGGCCAGTATTTGTCGCTGTAAAGAAAAAACACCAGTCTCTAAACAGGCTGTACCCACCAAGGGTAGGGGTGCTGCTACGGAACTGAAGGGCAGACCGAGGCTAGGGCTGTAACCCCGGATCAATGCATCCCGATCAAGGGCAATGAGGGAAGCCAGGCAAGCAGCGGCGCCCTGGTCGTGGCAACCAACCGGCAGGGATTGGAGCAGACTGAGTTGCGATCGCACAAACTGGGCTAGCCGTTGGGCCGCCTGGGTCGGTCGCGGATCATGGCTGCCGTGGAAAACTAACAAAAAAGCGGTGGAAGACGACGGATCGGTAGACACTTGGGAACTCCCCTGATTGAGGTTCGGCATCTCAAGAAAACTTATTATAGGCAGTTTCCCGCACTAGTCCAGTATCTAATACAGCGATATGGCTCTTACCTAACCGATTTCCTTTTAAGAACCATGACATTGAGGGAGGGGTGAGGTCGTTGCCCCGACAGACTCCTCGACCTCTCCCTTTCCTTCATAATGACAACAGTAACAACCCTAGCCCCTGCGTCTGCCCCTTTGCTATGACTGACCCCACCTCCCCGCCAGCGGGCCCTACCTGGAAACGACTACTGCTGGTCATGGTTACCGCCCTGGTCACCCTGGTCTTACTCCAGTCCCTGATCAACAGCTGGAATCAACCCCAGGTGGCGAGTCAGTTAGAGCTCTACCAAACCGATCTATTACTGCAAAGTAGTGCCTGGAAACTTAACCTGGGCGAACCCCCGGGCGGATCTGGGGAAGACTGGCAGAGGCTGCGTCAGGGCTTACTCGGGAAGGACCCCGTAGCTACCGCCCAACAGCAGTACGAAAAGGTGCAGGAACGGGCCAGTACTAACCTGGGCAGTTTATCATCCCAGGAGACCATCCTGAGGGAGGCTGGTCAGCCCCTAGGACGACAGCAGCAGAGCGCTGCAGCGCAACAACGGCGACTCATTGATCAAATAGACCTACGACTGGGGTTAATGGAAGCCTACCAGGGCCAGGTGGAAAGCGCCCTCAATCGTTGGCGGGAGCTGGCTAATCGTCCCACCACTGGGGCGGACCTGGCCCGCACCGCTAATCTTCTCACCCGCCTCTGGCAAGACAGTCGGGCGGAGCCAGGGGACGAGGAATGGCTGCAGGCTAATTTAGAGGGTTGGTTTGGGTATCGCGCCCTGGATCGGCTCTATGGGGTGGCTAAGCGCCCCGAGGATCGACGAAGACTGCAAACCCAGGAACAGGGGATCGCCGCCGATCGCCTGGTGAAAGTGGTGCTGATTAGCACGGTGCCGGCGATCGCCGCCCTGGCTGGAGTGGTTTTACTACTGGGGTTGCTTGGCCAATGGCTATGGCAACGGCAGGGCTCCCTCCTGGCTGAGCAGGGTCAGGCCCCCTGGTCAATTCCCTGGACTGGGGAAACTATCTGGGAGGTGCTGGTGGTGGGTTTTTTTTTCATTGGTCAGATCGCGTTGCCCATCTTACTGGCCGGCTTAGGGCTCAGCGGCGCTGACCTCAGCAGCCGACAACGAGCCTTTTTATCCCTCGGCTACTACCTGCTGATGGCCGGCGGTGGTCTGACCGTTCTCTGGTGGTGTTTGAGACCCTATCGGCCCCTGCCAGCCGGTTTATTTACCCTAAAACCCTCGTGGCGGGGGTTGCTGTGGGGGCTAGGGGGCTACCTGGTGGCCCTACCCTTAATGTTTGGAGTGGCCTTAATCAATCAACAGCTTTGGCAAGGGCAGGGAGGCAGTAACCCCCTGTTGCAAACAGTCTTGGAGGAAAGGGACCCGGTTGCCCTGGTGGTTTTCTTTATCACCGCCGCCCTGGCTGCCCCCCTATTCGAAGAAACCCTATTCCGTGGGTTTCTATTGCCATCCCTGAGTCGCTACACAGGACTGCCCTGGGCCATTGGTCTGAGTGGATTGATTTTTGCTGCCGCCCACCTCAGTCTCTCAGAAATATTGCCCCTGACTCTGCTGGGAATGATATTAGGATTTGTCTACAGCCGCTCCTACAACCTACTGTCACCCATGGTATTACACGGCCTTTGGAATGGTGCCACCATGGTGGGGTTATTGATTTTAGGTAGCTGAGTTCAAGCAGTTGGCCTGGTATAGTTTTTCCAAAAAAACTATCCGCCCTTGCCAGGGGGAGGATAAATCCTCAGGGCAAGGGCGGTCTAGTCGGATCTTCGGTTAAACCTGACTGCCGGGAGGAACCCAAGCCAGTCGGCTAAGAAAGAATTAATCCCTTCAGGAGCTAACTAAACTAAAGTACAGCCCCGGCGCACAGTCGGCCTACATTAACCTGAAGACCCACACGTTTAC